>WNFB01001219.1_pt1 | contig 22189 bp, 17 predicted proteins | sample 5400501 | NCBI WGS metagenome assembly WNFB01 (sample SAMN13153341, study PRJNA577476) | soil metagenome | isolation source: 200 cm saprolite under Douglas fir tree site 2 hole 1 | place: USA:California | collected 2015-04-18 | reverse complement strand
CACAGGCGTTGGCCGTGACCCGCGACCTCGGCTTACGCGACGACGCGCCGCAGGTGAACCCCAACGGCGGCGCCATCGCGCTCGGCCATCCGCTCGGCGCCTCCGGCGCGCGGCTCGTGACCACGGCGATCAATCAACTGCATCACATTGGTGGCCGCTACGCGCTTTGCACCATGTGCATTGGCGTCGGGCAGGGCATTGCGCTCATCGTCGAGCGGGTATAGACCACAAATCATTCAAGGACTCTCTGATTAAGAGCACCTAACAAAATGAAAACGCGTTACCTGCCTTCCCTCATCCCAACCGGCTTCGCCTCCCTCGCTTCGCTCTCCCCGGAGGGTATAGGTATCTACACATCTCGAATCGATCGTCATTCCCGCGCAAAGATACCCCGCGTCAATACTGGATTCCCGCTGGAGCCTGCCCTCGACTCGATCGGGGGCGGGAATGACAGTTGGGTGTTGCGGTGCGATTGGGCGGTTCCTTCAGAATCATTGGGTTGATGAATGGTGTAGATACCCATGCCCTCCGGGAGAAGGGCTTAAAAACCCTCTCCCTCCGGGAGAGGGCGATCCGAAGGGCCGGGTGAAGGAAGTGTTTGCGGTAGCTTCCAGCCGTTAAGCGCTCCAAGTTAGAGCTTCCTTAAAAGGCGAACACTTAAACGGAGAAACATATGCGAAACCTGACCGAAACTAATTTGACGGACGCGGTACTGGCAAAGCTCGTGGGCTGCCAGGCCGCGCGCTTCAAGCAAATAATGTCGAGCCTGATCCGCCACCTGCACGCCTTCGTCCGCGAGGTCGAATTGACCGAAGCCGAATGGCTCGAGGGCATCAAGTTCCTCACGGCGACCGGCCAGATGTGCAATGATAAGCGGCAGGAGTACATCCTGCTGTCGGATACCTTGGGAGTGTCGATGCTGGTGGACGCCATCAATCATCGCAAGCCGGCGGGTGCGACCGAGACCACCGTGTTTGGACCGTTCCACGTTGACGGTGCGCCGTTGCTTGAGAACGGGGCCTCGATCGCCGGCAACGCCAAGGGTGAACCCGCGTTCGCATCGGGTTACGTGCTCACGGCCGACGGGAAGCCGATTGTTGGTGCGGAGCTGGATGTCTGGCAAGTCGACGGGGAAGGTTTTTATGACGTACAGCGCGCCGATGTCGATGGCATGCGGCTGCGTGGCAAGTTCCGCACCGATACGCAAGGGCGTTACCACTTCCGTACCCTCAAGCCGGTGAGCTATCCGATTCCAACCGACGGGCCGGTGGGCAAAATGCTGCTAAAGATGGGGCGCCATCCCTACCGGCCCGCGCATATTCATATGATTGTTTCAGCGCCCGGGTTCGAGTCTGTTACGACTCATCTTTTTGTCGAGGGTGATTCTTATTTGGATTCAGACGCGGTGTTTGCCGTAAAGAACTCCCTGGTCGTGGAGTTCAAACAGCATGGACCAGGACCGAGCCCGGATGGCTCCATCCTGGACAGCGGATTTTGGACGGTGGAATATGATTTCCGGCTGGTGGCGGCAAGTTGATGAATGATGTCGGTCGTTCACCCTGGGAGTTCGATTCGAAATTAATATCAGAATAGAACGGAGGCGCTAAGTTTTTGAGCCAGGTATCTGATATCAACGTGAGGAGAAATGTTATGAAAACGACAAGAATGCTTGGCTGCATGATCGCCATGTTGCTGGCCGGTGCGGCGCTGGGCGCGCAGGCGGAGAATTATCCTTCGAAACCGATCAAGATGATCGTGCCGTTTTCGGTGGGCGGCACCACGGACATCCTGGCGCGGATAATTGGCCAAGAACTGACCAAGGCCTGGGGGCAGCAGGTGATCATTGATAACCGGCCGGGAGCGGGGGGCAATATCGGCGCCGATCTGGTGGCCAAGTCGGCACCGGACGGCTATACGCTGGTCATGGGCACCGTGGGTACGCATGCCATCAACGCCAGCCTGTACAAAAAGATGCCTTACGATACGGTCAAGGATTTCGCGCCCATTACGCTGGTAGCGGCGGTGCCCAACGTACTCGTGGTGCATCCGGCAGTGCCGGCGAAGTCGGTCAAGGAACTGATCGAATACGCCAAGGCCAACCCCGGCAAGCTCAGTTTCGCTTCCTCTGGCAACGGCACTTCCGTGCATCTGTCCGGAGAACTCTTCAAGGCGATGGCCGGCGTCAGCATGACGCATATCCCGTACAAGGGCAGCGCGCCTGCGATAATCGATCTGATGGGCGGGCAAGTGCAACTGATGTTCGACAACATGCCCACGGCGTTACCGCATGTGAAGGCCGGGAGGTTGCGGGCGCTGGCGGTGACCAGCGCAAAACGTTCGCCCGCCATGCCCGATCTCCCGACCATAGCGGAAGCGGGCGTGGCAGGTTACGAGGCGGAGTCCTGGTTTGGCGTGCTCGCGCCCGCCGGCACGCCTTCGGCGATTGTGACAAAGCTGAATGGCGAAATCGTCCGTATCCTCGGCTTGCCGGAAATCAAGGAGCGTCTCTTAAGCCAGGGCGCGGAACCGGTCGGCAACTCTCCGGAACAGTTCGCTGCGCACATAACGGCCGAGATGGCGAAATGGGGCAACGTAGTCAAGGCATCGGGCGCGCAGGTGGATTGACTGCGGCGATCGTCGGAGGCTAGCAGGGTGATGAAAAACGAGTTTTCCATCACCCTGCTAGAGTCAGAAACGCCGGTCTTGAGCGAGAAACTCAGGGCTTTTGAATAATGAATAAAGTCATAATCATCACTGGCGGTAGTCGCGGCATTGGTGCTGCCACAGCGCAGCTTGCCGCAAAACGTGGCTATGCCGTATGCGTTAACTATATTCGCAACCGAGCCGCCGCCGATGCGGTCGTGAGCACAATTGAACGCGCTGGCGGACAAGCTATCGCCGTGGCCGCCGATGTCGCTTCTGAGTCGGATGTGATCCGCTTATTTGAATCCGTGGACAAGGCATTGGGGCCGGTTTCCGCCTTGGTCAACAACGTCGGTATTTTGGAGCGGCAGATGAGGCTGGAAGACATGGATGCCGCCCGCCTGCATCGCGTCTTTACAACAAACATTACCGGCTATTTCCTGTGCGCACGTGAAGCGGTACGGCGCATGTCTACTAAGCACGGCGGCGCCGGCGGAGCGATCGTAAATGTTTCATCGAGCGCGTCACGCCTGGGTGCTCCCAATGAATATGTGGACTACGCGGCTTCTAAAGGCGCCATCGATGCGATGACTATCGGATTGGCTAAGGAAGTTGCCATGGAGGGCATCCGCGTGAACGCCGTACGCCCCGGCTTTATTTATACCGATATTCACGCGAGTGGCGGCGAACCCAACCGCGTCGATCGCGTCAAGGAATTCGTGCCCATGAAGCGTGGTGGCCAAGCGGTAGAAGTGGCAAACGCAATTCTGTGGTTGCTCTCAGATGAAGCCTCGTTTTCGACCGGGACGTTTATTGATGTGACCGGGGGCAAATAGTCAGCTAGCGTAGTGCGCCCTAAATATCGGTACATATCGACGGTGCGGTCGGCGCTACGGGTAGGGTGGATTAAGCGCAGCGAATCCACCGGGTTGGGGGTCCGTGCCGCTACACGGCCAGGTGTGCGGAACGGACACTGCTGGTGGATTCGCCGCGTGGCGGCTTAATCCACCCTACTTCACTACACAATTCATCAACCCAATGATTCTGAAGGAACCGCCCAATCGCACCGCAACACCCAACTGTCATTCCCGCGCAAGCGGGAATCCAGTATTGACGCGGGTATCTGGATTCCCGCTTGCGCGGGAATGACGATCTATTCGAGATGTGTAGATACCCATGCCCGGAGGGAGGTGAGGCGGGGGGGGCGTGAATGTCCGGTGGACATTCACGCCCCCGAACGGGCGCACGCGATATGCGCCCCGGCAGGAATGCGGGGATGAGGGGCGCGGTCCACGAATGCGACAACGTCAGAATTACGTATTTTATTTATGGGACACCACACTAAGAGCAAACGCAACTGAGTGGGGGTGTGCACCCACAATTAACGGGCTCTGGCCCATCGCCCTTTATGGCGTGTCTTCCGCGATCTTTTGGCCATCCCGCCATTGCTGTTTTATTTCACCGAATTCAGCGATCAATACTCCGGGGCCGTGCTTTTTACCGTCTCTAAATTCACCGATGTATCTCGGTCCGTCGGCATAGGTGTAAGTACCCTTACCGCTCATCTTGTCGTTTTCAAATTGGCCTGCGTACGCGTCGCTGTTTGACCATGTGTAGGTACCCTCACCATTCATCTCATTATTTTTAAACGCGCCGACATATCGATCGCCGTTGCGCCGGCTATAGTTTCCAGCGCCATCCATCTGATTGGCGTTAAATCGGCCGACATAAGTGTCGCCATTGCCCCAGGTATACGTGCCTTTACCGTGAAAATAGCCGTCTTGAAATTCACCGACGTATTTGGACCCATCGGCGTCGAGGTAAGTCCCTTCGCCATGGTAGGCATTGTCTTTGAATTGCCCGGTGTATTTTCTGTTGTCAGGATACACCAGGGTGCCGAATCCGTTTCTGTGGCCGTTCAGGAATTCACCGGTATAATGCACGCCGTTTCCCCAATCGTAGTAGCCTTGCCCGGAAAAAGCGCCATCGACGAACATGCCGACGTAACGCCGATACCCATCCACACTTCTCGCCCGGCCCTCGCCATGCGCATATCCGTTTTTACAGCCTCCGCTGATATAGACCCATTCCACTGAATCCTTCTTTACTTTGCAGTCTTGCTTGATCGTGGCGGAACGAGTGGAAGGGGGTTGGGTCCTCTCAGGTTGAGGAATCACCGCTGGTTTTTTCGGCTGCGCCGCAGGCTCTAGCGTTCTCTGTGTGGATTTAACATCGCGTTGTTCCCCGACAATGCCTTTGCCGCCGCCGGTCGCACAGCCGGTGAGCAATAGCAAGACCAGGATTAGGCGGGTAGCGATAAAGTGATGCATGCTTTTGGTCAATATAAGATCTCCTGCAGGTCATGAGGCAACGATTTGTCGTGCCGTAGTGCCGCCGGTTTAGTCGGGCGGCTGGACCGGCGCGGATGGCGTCGACCCAACGGCGGGTTTCTTTATCTTGACATCCCGAACCGTCTGCTTCGCCTTGGGTGGTGCCGTTTCTTGCGGCTGGGCCGAGACCGGAACCGCGTTTTCGGGTGTCCGGTCACCATGTTTGCCGAATAGAAAAAAACCGATCGCGGCTAACAGGGCAATAACGGCGATGAGCCAGTACCAGTGTTTGTGGCGTGCAGGTGCTTCAGTGGCTTCGGGTTGCCGTATTGGTGGTATCTCTATTTTACTGGGTTGTTTTTGCTCCTCCCGGGCCGAAGGCTCGGCCGGTAGAGCCGTATCGGCTATCCGCGCATTATCTGTCTCGGATACGGGTGGCGCGGCGGTCGCAATTTTTGCCGGCTCAATCCTACTTTCGGGAGGCGTGTCATGCGGTGGCGCCATAGGGGTTATTGTTTCCCGTGGCGCAGGGGTGTCCCGATCGCGGAGATGTGGAACGGCACCTGAGGTGCGATCCGCTTGCGCCACGGATTCGGGTTTGACCGGCGCGGTCGCTTTCGGCGATGGTGCTTTTGGCGCCGGGACGGTTGCGCTCGCTTTCGAACGATCGTCCTTGGTCGACGATGGTTGCGTCGGGGCCGCGTTAATTGCCTCGGGCGCCTGCGAGACGGTTACGTCGGCTTTGTATACGTTATCGCCGAGCGCGATCTCATTTATCCTGAGTGTGGTAAAATATTGCCTGTGGCCGATCGTCCGGCGGTAACCTTTGCGCCGTTTCTGTTTGAATATAATAATCTTCTTGCGGCGGCCCGCGTCGATAACCTCGGCAACGACCCTGGCGTTGGCGATGGTAGGATTCCCCACGGTAATGTCTTGGGCGTTAGCGAGCATATAAACCTCGCTGATCTCGACGGTGGCGCCCGGCGCGCCCGTAAGTTTTTCAACTTTAACGATGTCGCCAGGAGCAACCCGGTATTGTTTTCCGCCGGTCTTAATGACCGCGTAAATAGCCATAGATTTAAAACACTTAGTAAGTAATATTAAAGATAGCCCGGCTATGAGACTTGTAAAGCCTGAGAGATAATCGGGCCGGCTGTAGTTTGAAAAGGAACTTATAGATGGTGCGCGGATCGCGCTGCGCGCCTGGTCCGGCCGAGGCTGATGCATGAGGATCCTTCTTGATTCAATTTTTTTCTCAAATATATAGCGCCGTGCTAGGCTAACTGTTTGATTATTTTAAGAATGCTATACGTCATTTTTGATGGAATTTCCGCTTCAGGCGTGACGATTGTATGACGGAGACACATGAGTAAGCCCGCGAACCAAGAGGTCATTACGGTAGACGGCCATAGGATCATTGGCCGTTTTTTCCTGCCGCAAGGCGAAGCAAAAGGCACGGTTCTGATCGCGCCCGCGATGGGCACGCCGCAGGAGTACTATGCACCATTCGCGACATGGTTGGCGACGCAAGGCTTTGTTGCCGCCACGTTCGACTACCGTGGCACAGGATTGTCGCGCCTGCAGGAGTTGCGTGGATTCAAGGCCGATATCTTCGACTGGGCGCAACTCGACTGCGGAGCAATGGTCGAGGCGACTTCAATGCGCGCGCCGGGCAAACCGTTTTATTGGATTGGTCATAGCCTGGGCGGGCAGATTCTACCGTTCGTGCCCAATCGCGACCGAATCGCGAAGGTGGTGACCATTGCCACCGGCAGTGGCTACTGGCGCGAGAACTCGCCGCCTTTGAAGCGCCGCGTCTGGTGGCTGTGGTACGTGGTAGCGCCGCTTGCGGTGCCCCTGTTCGGCTACTTTCCGGGCAAGCGGCTGCGTAAAGTAGGCGACCTCCCGAGGGGTGTGATGGAACAGTGGCGGCGCTGGTGCCTGAATCCGGAGTATGCGGTCGGCGTGGAAGGCGAAGGCGTCCGGGCCCAGTATGCGGCCGTGCGCACCCCGATTGTCTCGCTGTCTTTTTCCGATGATGAGTTGATGTCCGCCCGCAACACCGAATCGATTCATGGTTTCTTTGTCAATGCACCACGAACCATGAAGCGCATCACGCCAAAAGATATCGGCGTACGACGCATCGGACACTTCGGTTTCTTCAGGCCGGAGCATGAGAGTTCGCTATGGCAAGCGCATCTGCTGCCGGAGTTGACTGAGCACATGGCATCCTAATCACACGCCCTGAGGTCGCTCCAGGGGGGCGCCGCTCCGCTGAGCTTCCTGGTATGGCCGCCACATCGGCATAGCCGCTGCCTTGATATTTCGTTTTTTGGTGCGGCGCGAGCCACTGTGTGGTAAAGTATCAACGGGTTTCGACGAACCCGGGGGGATAATCATTATGGCGCGGCTTGACCCCATTCAGGTAACACCGAGCGGGTCGGTACTGCAGAGCTTGGGTCATGCGAGCCTTGAGGTTCTAAGCGGCGCGCAGGCCGGCAAGCGTCTGCCGCTCGGGGATGAGCTTTACATCGGTCGCCTCGACGAAGACGCCGTTGATTCACGTGATTTTCTCGTCATTCCGGCGGTGGCCGTCAGTCGCCACCATGCGCGCATCTTCCGCAGCGGCGAAAATTACGTGATTGAAGATCTCGCCTCGACCAACGGCACGCTGGTCGGCGCCCGCCGTCTTGTCCCCGGTAACATTTATCCACTGCTCGACGGAGCCAGCATACGCATCTGGAATACGCGTATGATTTTCCATTACGAACCTGCATCGGGCTACTCGCGCCCGGCAACCTCGATCGTTGACGGCGCCCCACGCTTTGACGTGACGGTCGCGTTAGACGCAAAAAAAGTGCTGCAAGCACTCTCCCAGCCAATCCGGCGGGCCCAAACCGATCTCCAACAAATGGTCGTACGCCTGCAAGCGATGGCGCGGGTCAGCATCGCCCTCGGAGCGGTGAAGGAGCGTGAATCGCTGATCGCTAAGATCATGGAATGCATCTTTGATATTTTTCCAACGGCGGAACGTGCGGTGATCATGCTACGTGCGAAACCGGACGATGAACCCGTGCCGATCGCGCTGCGCGATCGTCGCAACGGGGTTACCGACCACGATATTCGAATCTCGCGCAGTATTGTCAACCGGGTAATGCAGGAAAAGCGCTCCCTGTTGTTGGCGGATGTCGCGAATGACGGACGCTTTAATCCGCAGGCTTCGGTCATCGCGCTCAAGCTCCGCAGCGTGATGTGCGCGCCGCTTATGATCGGCGACGACGCCTTGGGTTTGATTCAAGTGGATACCGCCGAACGGTCCAATGCATTTACCGATCACGACCTCAACCTGCTCACCGGTATCGGCGCGCAGATCGCGATAGCGCTCAGGAATTTTCAGCTCTACGAGGACATCGATCGACTGTTTGAAAGCTTCATCCGCGCGTCGGTGCAAACCATCGAGGCACGGGATCCCGTCACCGCCGGACATTCTTTCCGCGTGGCATGCCTGACCGAAAAGCTGGCGCTCGCCGTCGATCGCGAGAGTCGCTACGGTCTGCGGAAGGTCAGGTTCAACAAGACTCAGCTGCGCGAGCTGCGTTACGCCGCCCTGCTCCACGACTTCGGCAAAGTCACGGTACGGGAGGACATTCTGACCAAGGAAAAGAAGCTCCATCCACATCAGATGGCGCTGCTCGAACAGCGCTTCAAGTACGCCCGCGCCTGCCTGGAGGCGCAGGCCTTCCGGCGACTGGTGGAGCGTCATGCGGCAAAAAATTTGGGTGCTTATCGGTTTGAGCGCGCGCGCCGCCGGCTGGAACGCGAGCTGGCGAAAGAGATCGAGCGTCTGCAGACATTCCGGGAGTTCGTCAGGAAGGCCAACGAACCCTCGGTCGCACCGACTCGCATGCCACGAAAGCTGAAAGAGCTCGTGCGCTATACCTTCGACGACTCCGAGGGCGCGACAAATGAATTGTTGACCGCGTTCGAGTTCTCGGACCTGGCGCTCGAGCATGGCACCCTCACGCCGCGCGAGCGTGAAGAGATCCAGCGACACGTCAGTTATACGTACGATTTCTTGAGTCTCATCCCATGGACCGATGACCTGGCAAACCTCGCCGAGATCGCTCATGGGCATCACGAAAAACTCGACGGCTCCGGCTACCCGCGCGGACTGCGCGGCGACGCGATTCCGATCCAAACGCGTATACTCACCATCGCCGACATCTATGACGCCCTAAGCTCCGGAGACCGGCCGTATAAGCAGGCGATTCCCGCCGATCGTGCCCTGGACATCATGGAGGCCGAGAGCCGCGCCGGCAAAATCGACAAACGCCTGCTTAAGGTCTTCATCAAATCGCGTGCTTACGAAGCTCCTGAAGCGCCTTGACCGTCTGGTTGCGGCCAGGCGCTTTCCCAATCGAAGCCGCGCCATACAGGAAGCGGTGCAAGAGAAGCTTGAGCGTCTCGAGCACAGTCGCCTGGCAAGAGAGGCGGCGAAGCTGGATCGAAAGTTCGAGCAGAAGCTAGCCGATGAGGGGCTTGCGGGAGATACGGCGGAATGGCCCGAGTACTGAGGGGGGACGTAGTCTAGGCCGACCTCAACCGGTACGCGGGCGCGAGCAGGCGGGGCAGCGGCCGGTAGTCGTACTCAGTCACGACGTGTTCAACCAACGATCGGGCACGGTGATCGCCATGGCGGTTACGAGCCAGGCGCAACGCGCCGGTTTTCCTTTGACGCTTGAGCTGCCCAAGAACATAGGTCTTCCCAAGCAGTCGTGGGTGAAGATAAGCCAGGTTCGCACGCTGTCCTTGGAGCGCCTAGGCAAGAGGATAGGGCGGCTTCCCCCCGAGATGCTCGACGTCCTGGTTGACGGACTTAATGAGATCATCGCCGCCTAACAGCTCACTGAACCTGATCCTGAACTTCCCCTGAAGCAGCGAGCCGTCACCGGTCTATTTCAAACACTTCGCGATAAGCGGATACTTGTAATACTAAATATTCATCTCTATACATGACTAATATCTTGCATGTATATTGTATACCACATACCGTCTTTCAGAAGTTGATCAGCAAGCGATAGGACTACTCTTTAGTGAAACGAAGACCAGTGATCGTTCCGTCTCGCGGTTACCGCATTGTCTTTGATTAGGAACTGGGCATGAAGTTACTGACCAAAATGATGCATTTACAGGAACAGCACGGTGCGGTTACCGACTCCATGCTGCGTGAAATGTCCAGAGAAGAGGGCGTTCCGCTCTACCGTTTGGAAGGTCTGCGCGGGTTTTACCCGGTGTTTCGCGCTATCCCCGGGCGCAAGATGCAGGTGCAGGTGTGCCGCGACATTGTTTGCATGATGAAAGGCGGGCCGCAGTTCTGTAATAAGGTGAAGTCAGCCCTGGCCGGTGCGACCGATGTGGAAGTCGAAGAGGTCTCCTGTGTCGGGCGCTGCGATACCGCGCCCGCCGCCACGGTCAACGAAGTGCCGGTTTCCGGTTCGGTCGAAACCATCGCGGCTTACGCGACCGGCAAAAAACCGCTCCCCGCGAACGCGCCTACCGCTACTCCCCGGCGTTGGCCGACCGATCCTTATTCCAGTGAACAAGACCGTTACGGTGTCATCAAAAAATTTCTCAAGCCGGGCGACGAGCGGCAACGGGACGAAGTCATCAAGGTCCTGAAAGAGGCGGACCTGCGCGGCCTGGGCGGCGCCGCGTTTCCCACCGGCATGAAATGGGACTTGACCCGCAAGGCCGGCGGCGCGCCGAAGTACGTGGTTTGCAACGCCGATGAGAGCGAGCCGGGCACCTTTAAGGACCGGGTAATACTGGAAGAGCTGCCGCATCTGCTGGTTGAGGCCATGATCCTCGCGGGCTGGATGATCGGCGCAACCGAAGGGATCATTTATATCCGGCACGAGTACGCGAAAGAAAAAATCGCTCTTCAACAGGCGATTGAAAAAGCCCGCCGCTTTGGTGCGCTCGGCAAGAAGATTTTCGGGTCCGACACCGACTTCGACTTGCAAATTTTTGTCTCGCCGGGCGGCTACATCATGGGCGAGGAGACCGCGTTATTGGAAGCGTTGGAAGACAAGCGCGGCGAGCCGCGCAATAAACCGCCGTTTCCGGTCAATCATGGGCTGTGGGGCAAGCCGACCTTGATGAACAATGTCGAAACTTTTTCCGCGATTCCCATCATCCTCGAGCGCGGCGCCGCCTGGTGGGCGGCGCAGGGCAAGGGAAATTACCAGGGATTGAAGTTTATGTGCGTTTCCGGCGACGTCGCTAAACCGGGGGTATACTGCGTGCCGTGGGGCACGACCGTAGACGGGCTTCTGACTCTGTGCGGCGGGATACCGGACGGCAAGGCCTTATATGCCTTCTCTCCCGGCGGCGCATCTACCAACTTTTTACCGGCATCAAAACGTGGTACTGCGCTGGATTTTAAAGCCATGCAGGAGGCCGGCAGCAGCCTCGGCACCGGCGCGATGGTGTTTATGGCCGCCGGGCGCGACGTGTTGCAGCTGGCGATCAGCGAAGTAAAGTTTTTCCGCAATGAATCCTGTGGCAAATGCGTGCCCTGCCGTGTCGGCAGTCACAAGGCCGTGGATTTGGTGGAGACGGCGCTCGCAGGCCAAGCGCCGCCTGACTTGGTGGCGCTGCTGCAGGATTTGAATTCCACCCTTGCGCAGACGTCGATCTGCGGTTTGGGGCAGGTCGCGATGGCGCCGCTGATGAGCGTGATTAATTACTTTCCGGACGATGCGCTACCAAAACTACAAGGCTCTACTGGGCGGAGAAAGTGATGGCAACGACCGCAACGAAACTAATAAAGCTCACGATCGACGGGAAACCGATGCAGGTGCCGGAGGGGACTTCCATCTGGGATGCGGCGCGGCAGGTCGGAATCGATATTCCGGTGCTATGCCATAGCCCGCGCATGCGCCCGGTGGGCGTGTGCCGGATGTGCGTGGTCGATATCGGTCAGCGGGTGATGGCGGCCGCGTGCGTGCGCCCGTGCGAAGAAGGCATGAACGTCGATGCGAGCTCAGCCAAAGTGGAAACGCACCGCAAGATGCTGACCTCTTTGTTGCTATCCGACTATCCGGAAAACAGCGCCCGGGAAATGAGTACGGGAAACGACCAACTGCTGGCGCTGGCGCGCAAATTCGCCATCGATCATATTCCCCTGCCGGACGGCGCCGCCGGCCGCGCGCGCGGCAGCGACCTGTCTTCGCCGGTGATTGCCGTGGATCATCAAGCCTGCATCTTGTGCGATAAATGCATCCGCGGCTGCGACGAGCTGCAGCATAATAATGTGATTACCCGTACCGGCAAAGGCTATACCGCGCGCATCGCGTTCGATTTGAATAATCCCATGGGCGAAAGCACCTGCGTCGCCTGTGGCGAGTGCATGGCGGTTTGCCCTACCGGCGCGCTGACCAATAAACCCGTTACCGGCATGAGGGCGGCGGTGGGGAAACATCAAAAGCGAGGTGAAGCATGAAAGCCTACTTCTTGAATGACATCAAAGCGGCAAGCAAGAGCGCGATCGCCGCGCACCAGACCCCTAAGGTAAAGGAAACCGATTCACTGTGTCCCTATTGCGGCGTCGGCTGCGCGCTCACGTTTGTGGTGGATGAGGATAAAAACCGCATTCTTTACACCCGCGGACGCGATGGTGCGCCCAACGCCGAGCGGTTGTGCGTGAAGGGACGTTATGGCTTTGATTACGCAATGCATGAGCAGCGCCTGACCAAGCCGTTAATCCGCAAGGCCGGCAGCTACCCCAAGGGGCCGCTTTCCGCCATGGCGAAGGCGAGCACTGGCAAACGCAAGCCCGGCGGGCGCGTGGATTACAATGAAACACTGCCGCATTTTCGTGAGGCCAGTTGGGACGAAGCGCTCGATCTCGTCGCCGGCAGATTAAAGCAAATCCGCGACACGCACGGCGGTGACGCGCTCGCCGGCTTCGGCTCGGCGAAAGGCTCGAATGAGGAAGCCTATCTTTTCCAGAAACTGGTGCGGGCGGTATTCGGCACCAATAATGTCGATCATTGCACGCGGTTGTGCCACGCCTCCTCGGTCGCCGCGCTGCTGGAGGGCATCGGCTCCGGCGCGGTGACCAACGTCGTGCGCGACGTTGCCAACGCCGAGGTCGCGATTTTGACCGGCTGTAACCCCACCGAAAACCACCCGGTCGCGGCCACGTTTATTAAAGATGCGGCGGTGAACGGCACCAAGCTGATTGTCATTAACCCGCGGCGGCCGCAAATTGCCGATTTCGCCGAAATGTATTTGCGGCCGAAACCCGGCAGCGACGTGGCGCTGTACAACGGCATGATGAACGTGATGATTGCCGAGGGCCTGATCGACCGGGAGTTCATCGCCAACCGCGTGGAAGGGTTTGACGCGCTGAAAAAAGTGGTCGCGGACTACACCCCGGAGCGCGTGGCCAAGCTCACCGGCCTGCCCGCGCAGGATATTATCCGCGCCGGACGCCTGTTCGGTTCCGCCAAAGCCGCCATGATCTTCTGGGGCATGGGCATCAGCCAACACACCTTCGGCACCGACAACGCCCGTTGCTTGATTGCGCTGGCGATGATCACCGGCAATGTCGGCCGCCCGGGCACCGGCCTGCACCCGCTGCGGGGCCAGAACAACGTGCAAGGCGCCTCCGATTCCGGCCTGATTCCGATGGTGTACCCGGATTACCAGAGCGTGAAAGATCCGCAGATCCAAGCGAAGTTCGAGAAGTACTGGGGCGTGAAGCTATCGCCTAAGGTCGGCTTGACGGTCACGGAAATCATAGGCGCGGCGCTGAAGGGTTCGGTCAAAGGTATGTATATGCTGGGCGAGAATCCGTTCCTATCCGATCCGGATATCAACAAGGTTCGCAAGGCCTTGTCGGCCCTGGAATTTCTGGTGGTGCAAGACATATTCCTGACCGAAACCGCGGAGTTTGCCGATGTCATCTTACCGGCCAGTTCCTTCATGGAAAAAACCGGCACCTATACCAACACCGATCGCCGCGTGCAGATCGGCCGGCCGGCGCTGAAAATGCCCGGAGAAGCGCGCCAGGACTGGGAACTCATCTGCGAAATCAGCAACCGCATGGGCTATCCCATGAACTACGCCTCGGTGGAGCAGGTGTTCGACGAGTTTGCCGCCTGCACCAACGAATACAAAACCCTGAGTTACCAGAACCTGGGACCCTACGGCAAGTGGTATCCATGCCCCGATCCCAAGACCTCAGAAGGCGAGAAGATTGTATTTGGGGAAACCTTCCCGTCGGGCAAGGCCAAACTGGTTCCCGCCCAGATCACCGCGCCGGATGAACTGCCGACGGCAGAGTATCCGTTCGTGCTGAATACCGGCCGCGTGCTGGAACACTGGCATACCGGCAGTATGACTAGGCGCTCCCAGGCCTTGGATACGATCGAACCCGGGGCGTTTGTGGAACTGCATCCGGCCGACGCAAGCAAGCTTGGTTTGCAGGAAGGCGACTGGGTGCAGGTTAAATCGCGCCGCGGTGAAATTACTCTGAAGGCGCGGGTGCATGATCGCGCCACGCAAGGCTCGGTATTTATTCCCATGCATTTCCGCGAGGCCGCCGCTAATGTGTTGACTAGCCCGGCGATCGACCCGATCGGCAAGATCCCGACGTTCAAATTCTGTGCAGTGCGATTGACCCGGGTGGAATCGAGCTCGGCCAAGTAAGGCGGTTTTTCCGGCTTCAAACCGGTTGTGCCTGCGGTAGCAGGCAGTAATTTAATGCATTTTAAACATCTCTCATGCGAAGAGTTGTGTTCCGTTGCCGGATTGGTATATTGTATTTGGTATATTTGCCGGCGTAACCTCAGCGGCCTCATTAAAAGCGGCGGTATGCAAGATTAGGAGGTAACAACGTGTCCACCCCCAAACTAGTGGTTCAACCCATCGAGGTTAACTTCAGTTTAAAGGATAAGATCTACGACGCCTTAAAACAGGCGATCACCTCCATGATTATCAATGGGCATGATGAGGAGCATCGCCTGGATGAACGCCAGCTTTCCAAGGATCTGGGAGTAAGCAGAACGCCGATACGCGAAGCCTTGGCGCGCCTGGAGCAAGAAGGTTTTGTGCGCATCCTGCAACGCAAAGGCGCTTTTGTCGTGCGCAAGACCAAGAAGGAAATCTTGGAAATGATCCTGGTATGGGCGGCGCTGGAAAGCACCGCCGCGCGCTTGATTACCCTGCACGCGAGCGACGCGGAGATTTCCAGCCTGCGCGAGATGTTCGCCACGTTCGAGAGCAGCAAGTTGCGCGCCCACATCGACGAATATTCCGATACGAATATCCTGTTCCATCAAACCCTGATCAAGATGAGCCATTGCGATTTACTGAACGAGATGACGGAAAACCTGTTTACCCACATGCGCTCGATACGCCAGCGCACGATTTCGCAGAATGACCGCGCCGAGCGGTCCATTATCGATCACATGCATATCATTGAGGCGCTCGAGCAGCGCAACACCGAACTGGCGGAACAACTCGTGCGCCAGCATACCTTAAACCTGGCGGCGCATGTGGAAAAAAACCTGCACGACCTGAATTAAGACACCAGCAACGCAATCGCGCGATACTACTTATTACTATCAGTGAATGATAGAAGGAGAACTGACATGGCACGACCTGCAAAAGATGTAAAAGCCGCAACCGAGGCAAGCAAAGCTGAATCCCCCGGAGAAAAAATTTCCGGCGGCCACCTGGTCGCCAAGGCCCTTAAGGCGGAAGGTATAGACGTGATCTTCACCCTGTGTGGCGGCCATATTATCGATATCTACGACGGCTGCTTGGATGAAGGCATCAAGATCATCGATGTCCGGCACGAGCAAGTGGCCGCGCATGCCGCCGATGGTTATGCGCGCATGACCGGTAAGCCGGGCTGCGCCGTGGTCACCGCCGGGCCTGGAACCACCGACGCCATGACCGGGGTAGCGAATGCATTCCGCGCGGAGAGCCCGTTTCTCCTGATCGGCGGTCAGAGCGCGCTCTCGCAGCATATGATGGGCGGGCTGCAAAACCTGCCGCACGTCGACATGATGACGCCGATCTGCAAGTTCGCAAGCCAAGTGCAGACGACCGAGCGCATTCCCGACATGATCAGCATGGCGTTTCGCGAGTGTTATAACGGCGCGCCGGGTCCGGCGTTCCTTGAGATTCCGCGCGACGTCCTGGACGCCAAGGTGGATCCGGCAAAAGTGAGAATGCCGAAGCCCGGACATTACCGGGCGTCGACACGGTTGATGGCGGATCCGGACGACGTGCAGACGCTCGCCGACATTCTGGTGAAGTCCGAGCGGCCATGCGTGCTGCTCGGTACCCAGGTCGCAACCTGCCGCGCCTACGACGCCGCCAAGGAGTTCGTGCGCAAGCTGAATATTCCCGCCTACATGAACGGCTCCGGCCGTGGAACCTTGCCACCGGGAGACCCACACCATTTGCACCGCACCCGCAGCTACGCGTTTGAAAAGGCCGATGTGATCGTGATCGTCGGTACGCCGTTCGATTTCCGCATGGGCTACGGCAAGCGGTTGAACGCACAAGCCACGGTAGTGCAGATCGACCTGGATTACCGCACGGTCGGCAAGAACCGCGACATTTCCCTCGGCCTTGTGGGCGACGTCGGCATGGTACTGAAGGCGGTCACCGCCGCCGCCACCGGTCGCACCGACATCGGCGCCAAGAAGCGCCAGGCGTGGATCGACGAACTGCATGCTGCGGAGAAGAAGGCGTTGGAGAAGTTTCTTCCGGATTTCAAATCGGACTCTACCCCCATCAATCCCTATCGCGTCGCCTGGGAGCTCAATGAGTTCCTGACCGAAGATACCATTTACATCGGCGATGGCGGCGACGTGGTGACCATCAGCGCTCAGGCCGTGCAGCCGCGTTTGCCCGGTCAATGGATGGATCCAGGCCCGCTCGGGACCCTCGGCGTGGGTGTGCCGTTTGCCATGGCGGCCAAGTATGCGCATCCGGACAAGGAAGTGCTGTGCTACTTCGGCGACGGAGCATTTTCCTTGACCGGGTGGGATTTCGAGACCTGCGTGCGCTTCAAGTTGCCGTTCCTGGGTGTCGTGGGCAATAACTCCTCGATGAACCAGATCCGTTGCGGCCAGATTATGAAATACGGCAAAGAGCGCGGCGATATCGGCAATATGCTGGGCGACGTGCCGTACGGAAAATTCGCCGAAATCCTCGGCGGCCACGGCGAGGAGGTGCGCGATCCGAAACAGATCCGGCCGGCCTTGGAGCGCGCGCGCGAGGCGGTCGCCGGCGGCAAGCCCGCGCTGGTCAACATCTGGGTCGACATCGATGTGTGGGCGCCGGGGACCAAGAACCAGACCATGTACAAGTAACACAACCCAATGGCACTACCTTAAGCGTAGACTCCGTGGCGACTCAAGTTTGTAGCCCGGATGGAGCGGAGCGGAATCCGGGGATGGACGGTGCCGTCGGCGGGCTCCCCCGCATTTCGCTGTCGCTTCATGCGGGCTACTCGTTGTTCCTTAGCCCCCCGGTGCCGTATCTTCGATCCAAGGTGCTTAAGGTAGTGCCATTGGTAACACAACCCTCTCCCGAGAGGGTGGCCCGAAGGGCCGGGTGAGGGGAGAGCGAAGCGAGGGGGGCGAAGCCGGTTTGAAGCCCTTCTCCCTCCGGGAGAAGACCGCACCGGCTTACCCTCTCCCACCGGGAGAGGGTGGCCCGAAGGACCGGGTGAGGGAGAGCGGTTTAAAGCCCTTCTCCCTCCGGGAGAAGGGTTGGGATGAGGGAAAGGGGTTTAAAGCCCTTCCCCCTCCGGGAGAAGGGTTGGGATGAGGGAGAGCAGACTTACGTTCCCATTTTGTTAGATACAAATACTAGATAAAGAGGACAAGGTATGGCTAAAGCATTGAGTGGAGTGCGGGTGTTGGATATGACCCACGTCCAATCCGGCCCGTCGTGCACGCAAATCCTGGCGTGGTTCGGCGCCGATGTTATCAAGGTGGAACTGCCCGGCAAGGGCGACGCGACGCGCGGCCAATTACGCGACATTCCGAATGTCGACAGCCTGTATTTCACGATGCTGAACTGCAACAAGCGCAGTATCACGATCAATATGAAGTCGGAGAAGGGGAAAAAAATATTCGAAGGGTTGCTGAAGACCTCGGATATTTTGGTGGAAAATTTCGCCCCCGGCGCGCTCGACCGGCAGGGGTTTAGCTGGGAGACCATACGAAAAATCAATCCGCGCGTCATTTACGCGTCGATCAAGGGATTTGGCCCCGGTCCGTACGTGGATTGCAAGGCGTACGAAACCGCCGCCCAGGCCATGGGCGGCGCCATGAGCACCACCGGCTGGCCGGAGGGGCCTCCTACCAGCACCAGCGCCCAGATCGGGGACTCGGGAACCGGGATACATGCGGTGGCGGGGATACTTGCGGCGCTATACCAGCGGGTAACTACTGGAAAAGGACAGCGGGTGGAAGTCGCGATGCAGGACGTCGTGTTGAACCTGTGCCGGGTCAAACTGCGCGACCAGCAGCGCCTGCAGCGCGGCCCGTTGTCCGAGTATCCAAACGAAACCGTCGGCGACGAGGTCCCGCGCTCGGGCAACGCCTCCGGCGGCGGCCAGCTTGGCAATGGGCTGCGGTGCAGTCCGGGCGGGCCGAATGACTATGCCTACGTCATCGCGCAGGAGGCGGTATGGGAGCCGTTGATGAAACTCATCGGGCGCCCCGACATGCTCACCGATCCGAAGTTTGCCAAGGTCGACGCGCGCCGCAAAAATCAGGATGAGATGTGGAAGAATATCGAGGCCTGGACGCAGAAGCACACCAAGTTCGAAGTGATGCGCATGCTGAACGAAATCGACGTGCCGTGCGGCCCGATCCTCAGCATGAAGGATCTGATTGAGGACAAATCCCTCCAGGAGCGCGGGGTCGTCGTCGACGTCAAACATCCCAAGCGCGGTGTATTCAAGACGGTCGGTTGTCCGATCAACCTTTCCGATTCGCCGGTGGAAGTGCTCAGTTCACCTTTGCTGGGTGAGCATACCGAAGAAATTCTAAAGGAGGTCATGAAATATGGGAAAAAGGAGATCGAACAGCTGCGCGCAGAGGGTGTCGTTTAAAAATAAGTGAATTCCTCAACAATTAATTAAAATTCGCCATGCTTAGCGGCCGCCGAGAGTGGAATTATGCTCCCTTCTCAGGCGACCGCGGCATGCATCTTTTGGGAGATAAGCCATGAGCAATAAAAAAACAACAGTGCGGATGGTGCTGGATAAAGTTCGCGCTGACAAACGGACCGCACTGACCGCTCCGGAAGGCAAGGAAATCTGCGATGCCTATGATATACCGGTGCCCAAGGAAGGATTGGCTGCATCGGCGAAGGAAGCCGCGAAGCTGGCGAAAAAAATAGGATTCCCGGTCGTCTTAAAAATCGTTTCTCCCGACATACTCCATAAGACCGAGGCCGGCGGCGTTATCGTGGGCTTGAGCAAACCGGCGGAAGTGGAAAAGGCCTACGCTAAAATCATAAAAAGCGCCAAGGCTTATAAAAAGAACGCCAAGCTGTTCGGCGTGCAGGTGCAACAAATGCTGACTCAGGGCGCGGCGCAAGAGGTCATTATCGGCGCCGTGACCGACCCCAGTTTCGGCAAGGTGGTCGCGTTCGGGCTGGGTGGCGTGCTGGTGGAGATTCTCAAGGACGTTACCTTCCGGCTGGCGCCGGCGACGCAACAAGAAGCGCTGTCGATGCTGGACGGCATAGCCGCGGCCCAGATCTTGCGCGGCGTGCGCGGGGCGCCCGGTGTCGACCGCAAGGCGCTGGCCAGGCTTATCGTAAACGTCTCGGAACTCGTGAGCGACTTCCCCGAGATAGCGGAAATGGATCTCAACCCGGTATTCGCGCGCGCCGATGGCGCGACCGCGGTAGACGTACGCATTGTCGTCGACTTTACGCCCGCCGCGCCGCGCTATCGCCCGACGCAGGAAGAAATTTTGAAAGCGATGAACCGCATCATGCAGCCGGACGCGGTCGCGGTGATCGGTGCGTCGTCGGAAGACGGCAAAATCGGCAATTCGGTGATGAAAAACCTGATCAATGGCGGCTATAAAGGCAACATCTATCCGATTAACCCCAAGGCCGACGAGATACTGGGGAAAAAATGCTTTAAGAGCGTCAAAGACATTCCCGGTCCGGTGGATATCGCCGTATTCGCCATTCCGGCGAAGTTTGTCGCGCAGGCCTTGGTTGAAGTCGGCGAGAAAAAGATCGCCGGTGCGATCCTGATCCCATCCGGCTTTGCCGAGATTGGGGAGACGGCACTGCAAAACGAAGTCGTGGCGGTGGCGCGCAAGTACAACGTGCGTCTCATGGGACCGAATATTTACGGGTTTTACTACACCCCTAAGAACTTGTGCGCGACCTTCTGCACCCCCTACGACGTCAAGGGCCATGTGGCGCTGTCGTCCCAGAGCGGCGGCGTGGGCATGGCGATTATCGGCTTCAGCCGTTCGGCCAAGATGGGCGTGTCCGCGATTGTCGGCTTGGGAAACAAATCCGATATCGACGAGGACGACTTACTGACCTTTTTCGAGCAGGATCCCAATACCCAGGCGATTGCGATGCACGCGGAAGACCTGAAAGACGGACGCGCGTTTGCCGAGGTCGCGAGCCGGGTGTCGAAAAAGAAGCCGGTGGTGATGTTAAAGGCGGGACGCACATCCATGGGCGCGCGCGCCGCCAGCTCGCATACCGGGGCGCTGGCCGGTAACGACAAGATTTACGATGATATCCTGCGCCAGAGCGGCGTGATACGCGCCTACAGCATGCGCGACATGCTGGAATTCGCGCGCTGCCTGCCGATCCTGCCTACGCCGAAGGGAGAAAATGTCATCATTATCACCGGCGCCGGCGGCTCCGGCGTACTGCTGTCCGACGCTTGCGTGGACAACGGCTTGCAGTTGATGAAGATGCCCAAGGATCTGGACGAGGCCTTCAAGAAATTCATCCCTCCGTTTGGCGCCTCCGGTAATCCGGTTGATATCACCGGCGGCGAGCCACCGAGCACTTATAAGAACACCATCAGGCTCGGTCTCGAGGATGAACGCATCCATTCGTTGATTCTCGGCTACTGGCACACGATTGTGACCCCGCCGATGGTATTTGCGGAGCTGCTGGCCGAGGTCGTCGAGGAATGCCGGCAAAAAGGCATTAACAAGCCGGTGGTGGCGTCGCTCGTCGGCGACGTCCAGGTGGAGCAGGCGTGCGCCTACCTGTTCGATCGCAAAATCGTCGCCTACGCCTACACCACGGAAATCCCGGTGGCCGTACTCGGCGCTAAATACCGCTGGGCGCGCAACGCCGGCCTGTTGTAATCGGATAGATTATTGCCAACGCCCTCCTTGACCGGGAGGGCGTTTCCCGCCAAAACCACGCGGCTTGCTGGACATAGCGCATAAACCGCATTCACAATAAGTAAGCGTTCCATCACTTCCAGGAGGAGGGGTTATGCATACCAAACGTTGGTTACTCGCCAGTCTCGCTGTTTTCGTCGTCATCTTGGTTTTGGAATTTGTGATTCATGGTGTTCTTCTACAGGGCATCTATCAGCAGACCGCCGCTGTCTGGCGCCCGCAGGCGGATATGCATCGTCTGGCGTGGCTTATGTGGCTGGGTTATTTAATTTTTGCGCCGTTCTTTACCCTGATTTATACCTACGGCTATGAGAAGAAGAAACAGGGATGGGAGCAGGGGATGCGATATGGGTTTTATGTCGGGGCGATGTGGGCTTCGATGCAAAGTTTAGGCAGTTATGTGGTGATGCCGATCCCGGGGATGCTGGCCTTTTATTGGTTTCTGGCCGGCATGGTAGAAATGCTTGCCGCGGGTATTGCGGTTGGGTTGATCTATCACAATAATTCCAAATCGCGGTAATAATTCGCAACCATCACGACCATAGGACACCTAACGAGTCTGTAGAAAAACCCAAAAATCAAAATTTTCGGAAACGTAACTCATTGATTTCCATAGCCACGATTTTTGAAAAATGTGCAAAATTCGACTTTTTCTACAGCCTCAACAGGTTGTTCCTGCAAGCGTAGTGTGCGCCGTGCGCACGATTAATTCTTGAGTCGCCACGGAGTCTACGCTTAAGGTAGTGCCATTAAGGACGTTGCCCGTTCCCGCCA
>WNFB01002464.1_pt1 | contig 22199 bp, 23 predicted proteins | sample 5400501 | NCBI WGS metagenome assembly WNFB01 (sample SAMN13153341, study PRJNA577476) | soil metagenome | isolation source: 200 cm saprolite under Douglas fir tree site 2 hole 1 | place: USA:California | collected 2015-04-18 | reverse complement strand
GCGTCGTTGTTAGTCGAGCGATTCTCGGCGGACGTCATCACGCGTACGGCAGGGCTGCATGACCGGTGCACTTTTGCCGCCCTACACCCCCGACCACTGCGCCTATCCATTCGGGGTGCGCCCACCTGGCGTTCAAGGCAATTGCGGCCGCCTCTCCCGAAGCGGCACCCGTCAGAAAACCGATCACGGCGCCACCGAATCCGGCCAACAAAGAGCGCAAATAGCGTCTAGGAGTCCACATCGTCGCTCCTGTCTGTGATTTCGGTGCCATCTTGCTCAGCCTCGGATCAATCCTTCGCCGCGCCAACGCTCGTCCTCACAAATCAGTGCCGGGTGCGGCCGCCTCTCGAATGAGTCGTGCCGGTATCGATTAGTTGCTGCACGTGGCTATTGGGAACGTCAGCCGGAACGTGGTCGATCGCCACTGCAACCGCAGTGCCGAGTTCAGCGTCCCACAGATCGTCTTCGGTCTTCTGTAAAGCGTTCTTGACGGCCGCAGTTATGGTCGCGCCGCTGATACCAGACACGCCGAGGAACGTGGCGACCGCAGCATATGCTGCGCCAAACTGCTTTGGAACAGCAGATATAGGCCGACAATCGCAAGCAGCACCAACGGCACCGCGATGACCAGTGCAGTCCAGCGAAACACGAACGCCCGGACCAGCGCCCAATAACGACTCACCAGACGTTCGAGCGCGAAGACGTAGTCGCCAACGTGCAGGACGTCGGTCGACGTCTTCTCTCCTGACAGGAGGCCCCTCCAGGCAAGGATCTGCGGATAGAGATACCGATCGGCCACCACTGGCCAGGTATTCGGGAGCTTGGCGGTTGTTTTTCCAGCGGAATCCGGCACAACGTTTCGGACCCACGTCCCGAAGTCATCCAGGGTCGCTACAACCGCGTCAGCAGCATGCGGTTGGAAGCTTGTCTTCAAATCACGAAGCTCCTGAATCATTCGGTTCACTTGTTTGGTTGCGAAGCTCGCTGCAAGCTCCTTGCTCGGGTCGGCGCTGTCCTTGCAAGCCTTGTACGCTCCCAGCATCGATTGGGACAGGTCCACCCCCACGCTGTAGGCCTTGCCCAGCTTGAACCCCATCGTCGTGAGCTTCGTCAAGAGATCGATATGTAGCTTTCGAATCGCGGCTTGGCCCGCCGGGTCCAAATACGGTTGAGTTGACACCGGCGGCAGCGCTCCACCGAGCAGCGGCTTTGGTGCTGCAGCCTTGACCTCCGTCGTTGTCGGTGAGTCGGTGATGTTCAGCGCCTTGATACCGACCTCGATTTGGCTGATGAGCAGCGTGAACTTCTGGTCTGGGCTGAGAAGCCCAATCGCGGGCAGGGGATCGTTTTGCCTCGCTTGCGTCTGAACGTCAGGTCGCAGGGGCCTTGAGTTCGGCCATATGCCAGCCAAGTGCGAAGCAGGTCTCGACATTGGGATCGCCTTTCCCCTCGGGCTGTGAACCGAGTTGTGCTATCTGGCCCGCAGCGGCGGCGTTGAGAGACGACGCTCCAGCCTGATCTGGTGAGCCGCTCGCGGTTGTCGCGGTGTCAGCACTCATGGCGTCTGAGCCATTTGCGGGGAGCTGTTTGCAGTCAGCAGCTGGCACATCGCCGCCAGCCGGCTCGCGTTTGCCGGGTTGGCGAGCATCGAATCGGCCGCAGATTCGAGAGCGGCGATATTGGTGCTGCTGGGATCGTCCATGCGCTCGTTCGCGACCAGCAGCTTGAACTGAAGTCGCAGGTAACGCTGTGGATCGAGGAGCTTCTCGAGCTCGTACTCCGTGGTGTCAGACTGGCCATCGAGAAAGGAGCTGATCGCCGGCTGGGCCCAGAACACTTTGCCCCATCGGCGTAGGCGGCTGAATGTGAACGGGTGCGGCACCGACCCGGTGCCCAGCGAAAGGATGAGGACATCGCTGTCCGCCCTGATCTCTTCATGCTCGTCGACCCACGCACACAGGGCAGGATTGTTGGCAAAGACGCCGCCGTCGACCAGAACCGGCCCGTCCTTGGCTCCTGCGTCAAAGCGAAAAGGTGAAAGTACGTCGGGGCCGCGGAGGTCGCTCGAGCGACATCTCGCAATTTGTAGTTGCGTGTGGTGTCCGCCTTCGCTCTTCGGCGACTGAAGAACCATGCCTCTCCCGCCCGCATGTCAAACGACGTTATGAGCAGGCCCGTCACCGCGTCTGCGAGGCGCCAGTCTTCCAGGTATGACTCGAGTTGAGCCTCCAACCCTCCAGACGAGTATTCGGATCCGACCAGGACCGACAACACCTTCCGAGGCAGGCTGGAGGCAAAGATCTTCTTGCCTCTCAGCTTGTATAGGTCGAGCAACTCACTCGCGGCGTACTTCGGGGTCTTCCCGTCCGGGCCCGGAACGCACAGTCCGGCCGCGAGTATTCCGCCGGTCGAGGTGCCGGCGATGAGATCAAACAGCTCGGCAATCTTCTTGCCGGTCTGCTCTTCAATCTTCACGAGGACTTTGGCGGGAATCACGCCACGAATGCCACCACCATCGATAGCCAGAATGCGTTTCGTCGCCACTGTGCCTCCTTTGCACTGGGTCGCTCTGAGTGCGTTTTACAACCGAATCGGCCCGAGAGAGCGCGAATGATGGACTTTGACGCCATGGGCGACGGGATCGAATCCAGCCGGCCACCTGGTCCGCTCGTCAGCCCGAGAACCTGAAAGATCGCAGCCGTCGAGGTTGGCTGCCGTGAGATCCTCGCCACACAGGTCTACTAGTCGAAGATCGCAACGGTAGACGGGTTTTCCCGACAGGAAGAAGTAGGGCTTCCGCTCTGCAAGCGCACCACTGAAATAGGCCCACGTGGCCAAGACCTGAAACATCCGCTGGGTCTCTTGGCTACTTATGAATTGCTTCTGAACGACAGGATCCGACAGTGTGACCGCGACGAAGTACGCGGCCCAATCAGGCTGAGCAGGATTGCGACCTTGACCAGGGCATCGCTCAAATCGAGCTCCATACCATTCCACGCGAATGGCACTACGTTGACGAGGTTGGTTCCGGCCAAATCCTGTGTTTGCTTGCGCCCGATGACCAGGAAACCGATGACCAGGAGGATGACGGCCAATGCCGTCGCCGATGCCAGTACGCGAACTGAACGCCCGAGCCAGATCGGAGCTACGAGGCTGAGTCGAGTCTGTCGGCCGAGATTCCGAAAGTCCAGTTGCGGCTCAACACCCGCGTGAACCAATGCAGCGGCTGGGGTGTTGACCACATGGCCCGCGGTATCTCTGAGCTTCCAGCCGCGTACCTCCTCGAAAGGCCTGGGCAGTTGGCGCCACAGAATCACGACGACAAAGACTGCGGATAAGCCGACGAGCGACCAAAAGCGCCAGACCTCCATGCGCCCGAAAAGGCGCCAGGCATCACCACTGATGAACAGAAAGACCACGATGCCTACCATCCATGGCACAGTCGTGGCCAGGTGGGGCGCCTGTGTCGCTCCATCGAACACGGCCCGAAAAGTGGCCACGGTGAACGTGATGATGTTTCTCCCTGTGAAGCGCCGAATTGGAAAGCGGTATGCAATCGCTGCCACAAAAATCGCCGCAAGGGCCACAGAGGTTGGGTCTCCCGGAATGAAATACACGGCGTCGATGAGGAATATGCCAGCCAGGACCAGCCAGATCAGAAACTCCACGGTCCGTAGCGCGACGCCTAACGGAGTCAAATGAGTAACTCCCCGACCGGTCCGGGCGAATCGCAGTTCGCGGCTCATGAGCATGGCGACGATTCCCACGGTCAGGCTGATTCCCATGAACCAGTACCACTTGCCAAGGTGGATGCCGTAGGCACTGGTGCCGTACGAGCCTGCGACGACGAAGAAGGTGAAAATGGCGCCCGCCCAGCCCAGGATCCCAATTCCAAGCAACGCCCTTTCACGCCACCGCGTGTCCCGGGGGAAATAGTTCCCCGCCAACTCCGGAACCCCCATCTGTTCCAGGTACCGCGCGACATTGGCCAGGTCCTGTTCAGTCACAGTCGCAGTCGGTTCACTGACCGCTGGGCTAGTCCCAGGTGGTGATGTGGAAGCCGTTTCCAAAGGCTGTGCGACGGGCTTGTCAGTCATCCCTCCCTCCCAGAGCATCGCCATCAAACGCGCAGATCACGGCATGATTTCCTCGGGCGCTTCCCCGAATTTCTCGACCAGGCCGTAGGCCAAGCCCTTGGTACTCGGCCAGCATTGTGACTGCGCGTTTGGCCACCATCGCAGCCCCCAGCCCAGCGTTCTTCGGCTCTACTACGACTAATTCGAGCCTGCCTTCGGAGTTGCCTCCTTTCACTGGATCCTTGTCGCTGACGGATACCTCCGCATGAGCTTCGTGCCGTGTCCTATCGGCTCAAAGATGGGGACGCCGCGTTCCTGGATCCCAGAACGCCGATTTATCGGGTCAACGGGCACCCTCCGGGCGTGCAATTGGCCGCGCGATTCAACTGCAGCATCCTGCTCTACAGAGCGACGGCGCCCGCGCCCTAGAAATTCCGCCATCGCTCGTAAACCGCCACCAGAAAGGCATGGAAAGGCCAGAAAATAGGATCGCCAGGCGATGTATCAGGGTTAGGCATCTGACCGCCGGCGGCATTATGGACGGCGTTGTGGTACGGCAGCACCCGGGTGTTCAGCTTCATGTAAGTCGTGATCGTTTTCAACGCAGCAGGTCTGAGGTTTGCAGGCAATGCCATGTTCACGTTCGTATTGCCGTTGTTGAGTTGTGTCGGAATTGGCTTCGCTGGATTCCAGTACGGAAGTGGAACAAAATTCGCGGCGCCGTTGGCGACCAACCACGTTTCGAGTTCGGCGAGAAAATGCTGATGCCAGACAAGAAACCCTTGCCCGTGGATCATCAATGTCATGTCCATGCCCGCCGCCTTGTGCTCGGCGACTGGATTGTCCGTAGGTTTGGCGATGAAGGTGTCGAGCAGCGCCCGGAGTTGAGTCAAACGTTGACTGCTCAGAGTCGATACGTCCTTACGGTGTGCCATTGTCGCTCTCCTCTACAAATACGGCGTGTTCACTGACCGAGGCACTTCAACACTGCACCTCTATCAGTGGAGGCGGATCCATCGGCCTACCGATGGGATGCGGCCCCCATCGACCACGAAGAGCAGGTACCAGCCCGGAGGGGCGTAAGTGCCGTCGGGTGGAGCCTTCGCGTCGATCGACGTCGCGCTGACGCCGGTGATTGCACAGCCGACAAAGCGCTGGGACTGGTTGAAGCCGTGAGTGACGGCGCCCGGCCGCAGCAGCACCACCTCGGCGATTGACGCAGCGTTCGGAGTGTCGATCTTGAACGTAGCGCCATACCCCACGGTGGCCGGGGCCCCCGCGATCGATGGCCGCAATTTGAAGAAATAGCCGGGGTAATAGCGCTCAAGCGGTCTGGGGGGCGGCGGCGCCCCCTCCGGTTCGCCACCTCCCATGAGCACGCTACCGTCGGCCAGCAGGATCGCGGAGGAGTGGTAGCCGCGGACATACTTCATGGTCGGGCCAAGCGCCCAACCTGCGGCGAGGTTGTCCGGATCGAGGATCTCCGCGGGCCCGGGGGCGCCAGAGACGCCGCCCGCGAGGAATACTCGCCCGTCGGGCAGCAGCACCGAGTTGGCCTGCTCGGGTCGCGGCACGTTGAGGTCCTTTGGTACCAGTGCCCAGTCGGGCATTGCGACTGAGAGGTCGATCACTTCGGCGGTACCTTCTGCATCGGGGGTGTTGCCGCCCATCATCAGGACGCGCGGAGCGTAGGCCGGCGGGCGCAGCGGCAGCAGTACCGATGTGCCGACCTGGCCGCCGATGCTGCGGTTGCCCTTCTGGCTGTTCCACCGCTTGGCCGGGTCGTCGACTGGTGCGGCCCAACTGTAGCGGCGCGAGATGCTCGGTCCAGCCCCCAGTGGGGCACCCGGCACGATATGGTCCGCATTTCCGGCCGAGAAGAGATCGCCGCCTGGCAACAAGTAGGTCCAGGGGTAGTAGATGTAATCGAAAGTCGCCGGGATATCGATCGGAGGCTTCATCCATTTGAGCGTGGCCTTGTCGTACACCTCGATGCGGTAGCCAAACCCAGTTGTGGGTGCGGTGCCGAAGAGCGTGATGATGTTCCCGTCGCCAAGCGTGAGAGTGGTCGCGTAGAAGCGGCCATCGGACGTCACGCCGGTTAACTCCCACTGATTCGTCGCGCCGTGGAAAAGGAATGATTGGCGGCTGTCGAAAGTCAAGCCACCGTGCGCGAGCAAGGTACCTTCGTCGGTGTCGAGGTAGGCATGTGCGGTGGAGTGGAGGTTCGAGAACATCTGGTCGGGCGGGGCTGGCGCGCACATAGCGGGCTGCTTGGCGGGGTCGCTATAAACGCCGGTGACGCTGTCCCACAGCTGGGTGTCCTGGTAGTAATAGCCCCAGAAAAGCACCTTGTCGGTCGTGGGCACCAGTGTGGAGTGCATGAGCGTGGCGTGCAGCTTGGGCGGTGCCGAATCCGGAACCTCCGTCCACTTGCCGTTGTCAAGGGTGAAACAACGGTCAAGATCGATCGGCGCGCAGTCGTTGACGCCCGAATCGAGCGGAAGCCCGGTCGTCTTGCGCAAGAAGTCGGCCTGGTCGTCAGTCAGCCACACCGTCTGGCTGGAACGAACCAGCCCGGCCAGTCCTTGCGCCATGTGCATCTCCACATGGCAGTGGACGAGAAAGTCCGCGCGCAGGTTGTAGGGCTTGGCTTTCGCCGGCCGGTGCTCGGGTGGCTGCGTCTTCTCGATGTCGGGCGGCAACAGGATGACGGGCGGCGCTGTGGTCTCGACGACGAACGATTCGGCAGGGCTCAGGCTGCGCACGTCGATCGTCTCCCCGCCGAACTGCCACCGCTGCGCATGCGGATGGAAGTTGTGCCAGATGGTGCCAAGGTCGAGGTTGAAGACGTACCAGCGGATCTTCTGGCCGGTCACGGCCTCGATGGTGGGTGTATTGCCGACGAAGGAACGACCATTCAGGCAGTAGCTCGGCAGGCCGGCGCCATCCTCGGTGACGCTGTGGGTGTGTGGACTTGCTTGGATCCACTGGACTGTGCCGCCAGGGCGCACCGTCACGACGTTGGTGTTGTCGACGGGATTGACGAACTTGAACGTGACGCCGGGCCCGCCGACGATGTTGAACGTTGCAGTGTCGTTGCCGCCGGTGACGACATTGACCGTACCCTTCATCTCTCCGTGAAAGAAACAGTGGAAGTTGTATGAGGCAAGCCCGCCGAATGTCACAACGAATGGAGGATCGCCAGGGTTGAACGGGTTCTTGTTGAATGCCGGTTTCCCGCTGACGCCAGCCATCAGATGGAAGAACAACGGCACGTGCAGCACAGGGTGGTCCTCCGTAGGCACGTGGCGCACTTGCGGAAACTCCGCCCATTCCTTGAGGTGCTCAGCGAGCGCCATGACCTGCTGAGCGGTCGGGCGCCCCCGATGCCGGCTTGACTTCTTCGCCGATTTGGAGTCCCGTTCCTCGTCGCCCTCGTGGCCATCCTTTTCGCCCTTTAGGTATTCGTCGACCTCCGGGGGCAACTCCATGTCCGGTGGCTCGTCGTTCTTGCCCGGCAGAACGACGAGCCCTCCGAACAGCCCACGGTTTATGAAGTCGCCGATGTTCTTGTAGTGGGTGTGGAAAGGCCACGCGCCGACCATCTCGTCCGTGATGTCGTAGGTGTAAGTCCAGTTCTGGCCGGGACAGATCTCGTCGGAGCGGCGCCCGTCGCTGCTTTGAACCCCAAGCGGCCACGCGCCGTCGCCAGCAATGCCGTACTTGAGGCCATGGATGTGGAAGCTGTGCGGTTCGGCCGCGCCGTTCAGAACATGAATGTGCAGGCGAGTGCCCGGATGCGCATAGATCACCGTTCCCGGCACGCGCGCGTAGTAAACCGGTTCGTTTACGTCGGCGAGCACGAGCTTGTCCGGTTTTGGGATCGTGTAGCCCGAATCGAGATACTCGCGGTAGACGAGGGCGTTTAAGGCGCGCGCAGCCACCTCGGACGATGGGATGGTGCCGTCCTCATGGCCCATCCCCCGCATGCAGTCGCGGCGGTAGACCACCATTGGCTTGGGCTGAGGGTTGACCGGGTTGTAATTGGCGACCGACTCGATCTTCAAATAGACGTCCAATGCGATCCCTCCAAGCTACGACCGTTAACAATCGACGTCGTCAATCACGTCACGTTGACCGTCCCCGCCATGGGGCAGCCATGAATGTCGCAGTGGTATGCGAACGTTCCCGCAGTGGGAAACGTGTGGTCGAAAGTCCCGTTGGTAGCTAGTGGCGCAGTATTGAAGTCTTCCGTCGAGTGCGGCAAGCAGTCGAAAGTCGCGCCCGCGTGACCGTTACTGGTAACCGTGTGAAACAGGTTTCCGCCTTTGTTGGTCCAGCGCACCGTGCTGCCGTGGGGGATGGTGATGTTGGCTGGGCTGAAGAAGTCGTCGTGGATATCGACCAAACCCGCGCCGGCCGGCAAGTCTGGAGGGCAAGGCACTCCCTGCGGAAGAGGCACCGCGGGATCACCGTCGTGAACCACCAGCAGCGAACCCATCATCCCGTCCGCCATGTGCATGAGCACATGGCAGTGCATGTGCCATTCGCCGAAGGGCGGTTCAGCGCGCATGAAGCTGGTGCCTTCCTGGACCGTAAACGCGAATGAGTTCGCAGGTCCGAAGATCCGGGTGTCCTCGAATTGCGAGGAGATGTTGACCAACGGGTTCGGTATTGCGTTGTTGGCGTTTGCCGCTGTGCCTGCTGCGGCGGGAATCACCCAGCGGTGACCATTGGAGGTGGAAGGTATGGGTGTCGCTCCCCATGCCGACCACACCGAAGCGCATCCGCGTGAGCTGGCCGGCGACCATGGTCGGCGTTTGGCCCAGGTACTTGCGGCCATTGATCAACATCCCGCCGCCCATCAGAGAGTGAAAGAGCTGCAGGTACTGTGCTTTCCCATTCGGTGGGGTGCGGTAGTGCCCAGTAGCGTCGACCGGAGAGCCGATAGGGGAGCCGCCCGGGAAGTCTGCGTTGGTGGCGATCACCTCGCCCGGATCAAGGGCTTCGGTGTTGTGGACGACGATGATCCCGATCGCACCGAGCCCGATGTTGTCGTCATCGCAGATCGAGTGATCGTGGTACAGCCAGACTCCCGCCGTGGTTGGCCAGCCAAGGGTTTGCCACGAGTAGGTGAAGATGCCGCCCGCCGGCACACGATCGCCCTGCTTTGGACTTCCCTCTGCGAAACCGGCGCTCGTCCAGGCGATCCGGTCCATTTCCAGGATTGGGTCTGCCTGTGGACCGACCGGGACGAGGTTGCCGGGATCAGGTGGCGATAGAGGATACGCGCCGTCGGACGTCGAAGCGAAGACCACCCCATGTGGGTGGACGCTGTGGGTGCGTTTGAGGGGGTCGAGCGGCATCGTAGTGACGTTGGGAATGAACTGGTCGATGTCGATCGGCGGGAAAAACGGGAAAGGTTGGAAAACCCCCTCGACATTGGGGAAGATCACGAGCTCCTGAATCGTCGTCACCGTCCGCGTGCGCATGTCCAAGTTGCGGAAGTGCACCGTCATCGCGTCGCCGACGTTCAGTTCGATCACCGGGCCAGGGATGGTCCCCATGGTTCCGTTGTCAGTTGGGTCGGGCTCGTTCAAATCCCAAGGGTTCACCTTGCGGTCATCCGGCGCCGCCCAGTTCGGTGTATAGCGCCGGAAGAGCAGCGCCTCTCCGTCGAGCGGTTGGAACATCTGCTGGTCGTGGTGGTTGCCAGTCACCGGAGACGTCAATGTCTTCATAACGGGCGCCGCTCCGCCCGGCCTTTGCTGCGCCGTCATCCTCGTCATGCGGTCGCGGCCGAGGTCGTGGGGGCACAGATCCCAATAATGGTTTTCAGGTTGGATCCATACGTCAGCCATCTAGGGACCCTCCTTTGCCTACATGTGCCCTTTGGACTTTGGCCTGGGCGGCTTGGGGAAGCCATCGAGCTTGAACCAGGGCCCACAAGCTGCGACCCGGTCGACGGCCGCGAGATGCGCGATGTACCACAAGACGACGTTGGTGTTTTGCACGCTTTGGTCGTTCGCATAGATCGCAGGCACACTCTTGGGCGAGCCAGGCACGCCGCTGCCTGCCGAGCCCCATGAACCCCAGCTCTCGCTTTTCTTGTATTGGAGTGCCCACATCTCACCATCGTCGCCCTTGCGCCCGCGGGCCTCGACGCTTCGAGAACTTGCCTTGTCGATTACGCGCCACTCGAACTCCGGCGCCATGGCCGATTTGTGCTGGCCCTCCTTAGAGACGTCGACCCACCGGCCGCTCTCGAATTTCTGAAATGAGTCGGCGTTCTTGGCGCTGACGTCGATGTCGTACCGAAAAGGCAGGTTGTAGGTGTGCCGGCCGTGGATTTCGTCGCCGGGGCCCTGTATCACGATCGATGAACCGAATTGCCCGTCCTCGTGGAAGCGCCAGATATGGTTGTACTCGTAGTCCGGCCCGTAGAAGTCATAAGTAACCTTCAGGTCGAAGCCGAACATAATGTCGCGGACTTCGATCGCCCGCCTGGTGCTCTTGAGTCGGTCCGTAAACGGACCCGCCAGATTGCCGACGTAGTTGACGTACACGAGCGGCACCGAGGCCGTCCGGATAACGCGCTGTCTCAAATAGGTGCAGACACCGAGGCGAAGGCCGCTTCCCGCCGACCAGTAGTAGCTAACGTTCCAGTTGCTGCGGTCGATCGTCGGCACCAGCTTTGCGCCTCAGCCCGTGAAGTCGGCCAACGAAATGACATCGATCACGTTGCGGTCGGAAAGGTCCACGATGGCGTAGTTCCGCTCAGATGAATTTGGGCGCAGAAAGACGATTGCGTGTCGATGTCGCGAGCCCTTGGGGGGAAAGTACAGGCGAGTGAGCGGGTTCATGGCTCGACGCCCCAAGAAATTCTTGACCCGCGTGTCTGTGCGGGCAATAGATTCCGCCTCTCTCTCTTCCTCGTCGCTGAGTTGAAAATGCGCTGGCGCCTCGTCGACCGACACGATGCGGCCCGTTCTCGAGTTGACATGTGCAACAAGCGTTCGATCCTTGTCGTAGTCGTACACACCGACTATCGCCTCGCCTGGGGTGGTGCCGGCTATGTGAGGCTCGGCCAACACGATCCGAGCATGGCCTTTGAATAGCTGGCCCAGTTCGCGGTGGGCGCGAACGGTCCTGAAGATGCGAGTTCGCTCTGCGGCTGAAAACGGCTTCGGGTCATCCCGAGGCATCGGTCATTCGCCTTCGCGAACAGCGGTGCTCACGGAGTCGCTCTCACCACGGTGCACTGGAAACACATCCACTCCGGCTGTTTGCAGCCGAGCACCAAAGCCAGCCCCCTAACCTTCCAGCCGTCCGAGCCGACGTCTACTGTCGGCTGAAAACCTAGTATCTCCCTTCCATTGAGTTTGTCAAGTATAAATTCTGAACACTTGACATTGAATTGACAGTACTCGCGCCCTGGCGCCGGTCCTCGCCGGCGCGTACTCGGCCCCAGGGACGGACCGTGCCCGCTACGAGAAATTCGATTGCACGAGCTATGCTCAGAGTCCGTGGTTCAGACGAAACGTAAGGGTCGCCGCAAAGGCATCCCGATAAGGGCTGGGTCAGTAGCTCAGGCACGCAGCGACGCTGGACTTACGCTCGCTCAAGTCGCCGCGAACGTGGTGAGCCGCACCGCAATCCATCTCATCGAGAAGGGCCGGTCGTTACCGTCGATAGAAACGCTAATGCTGATCGCACGCCAGACAAATAGACCTTTGAGTTTCTTCGTTCAGGATCCGGAGGGCCTTGCACGACGCGGGGACCGCAAGCTTATGCAGACAGCCAAGCTCTACCTATCTCAAGCCTTGGCCAACAGCCCGGCTACCCGCGCGCCGAGCGCTCAAGCCAAGGTCTGTATGATGCTCGGCCAAATAGAAGAGTGGTCAGGCAACAGCGACCGAGCGGATGCACAGTTCAAGTTAGCGATACAAATTCTGGATGAGCTCGGTGAGCCGGGAGAGCTGCGCGACGCTCATATGGCATACGCCGACGTGCTCGAAAGCCGCGGCAGCCTGGGTCCGGCCGGGCGCCACTGGAAGAAGGCTGCCGTAATCGGTAGGATGGCGGCTCTTGGACTGGCGGGAGGAGTGCCCACAAAGTTGGCATCTCGAGCCAAGTCAGCAGGCAATTAGGCAGGGAATTCGTACCTTCGCGTGACAGTTGGGCTAGCCACGTACGGCGCGGCTGGTCAAGGGCAAGCTCACGACAATGGGTTCGTTTAGCGGGAGCCTCATAACGGGACTCAGGTGTCCTTCGGAGCGGGCCACGAACCAATCTCTTGAATGAGTCTCGTTCTAGCCTTGGATCTAGCAGTGGCGATTGAAGCCACAGTGCCCAGAGAAGTGCCAACGTCGGGTTTGAACTGGAACGACTCTGGTGACAACCCGAAAGCGCCATTCGGGTACCTATCTTTCCCTTGACAGCGATCCGAGGCGAGAGCACGATCCTTCCAAGCAGCCATGGCGAGCGTTTACGTCGCGTGGGCGGTATCAGCGGTCGTGCTGTTGGGGCTCGCCATTTGGATTGGAGTGGCTGCAAATGGACACTACTTCGGCATTCTGATCGACAGCCGCGGACGTTACAGCCTTGCGCAGCTACAACTGGTCCTTTGGTCGATAGTCGTCTTGTCCCTTCTGGGCGCGTACATCTGGGGTCGGCTGCAGCTTGCACCAGCTAAGGATGTGCTCAATTTCGGTATTCCGAACAACGTCCTTATTCTCCTCGGCATCAGCCTCGGATCAGCTGCAGCGGCTACCGTAGTCAAGGCTCAAAAGAATGGATCCCCAACAGACGCAAATGCCGTCGCGGCCAGTAGTCCCGCTGATCCACCGCGCTTTGCGCAGGTATTTCTGGTCGAGGAGGGAACGATGGCCGACCGAGCGGTCGACGTTACCAAATACCAGAATTTCTGGATCACCCTGATCTTCGCCGCTGCGTATGTAGCCACCGCCATACAGCAAATCGGAGCGGTCAAAGGGATTGGCGACCTCGCAAGTCTGCCAGATCTTTCCGGGACTCTGGTCACACTCTTGGGACTAAGCCACGTCACGTACATTGCTGGCAAAGTTCCCGACCAGAGTGGCCAACCGCCGGGTCTGACGTACGCAATGCTCGCTTATGTCGGACCGAAAGCCAACCTTCCCGAGGGAGTGGCTCCGAGAAATCCACCGAAGTCAATACCGCCCCGGCAAGTTCCACCACAGCGATAACTGTCGGTCCTCGGCCCGGCTCCCGGGACAGGGCAGATGGCGAAACGCCGCACAGCCCTCAGACGGGCAAGGAGCTGAAACTCGAGTGAGGACATCATCGGAAAGCTAAGACTTGCCTTGACCATATCCGGGGCAATCTCACTCGGAGCGTACGAGGCTGGTGCACTCGCAGCGCTTTTAACCGCCGTGCAGGCCAATTGCGCGGACCAAACGGATCCGCCGCTGCGCGTCGACGCGATTGGAGGCGCCTCCGCAGGATCGATCACCGCTGTCCTCGCCGCACGCATCCTTCTTGGGGGTGTTGATCCGATTGACACAATGCAGGCTGCCTGGGTTGATCGTGCGCGACTGAGCTCGATGTTTCGGGGCGCTTGGTTTGGGTCGCCGCTCAACATAAAGAACAACCTGAAATTAACGGAGGACCTTTTCGATCCGGCTCACGATTCTCCTGAGAGGCGACAAATGGCTGACGTCAGGGTCTCTCTGGCAATATCAAACCTCCGCGGTCTTGATTATGGAATCAGCCGCCTATCCAGCGACGGTAAGCGGAAGACAGGAGTTGCCAGCCACACAATCCACGCCGCCACATACCTTGACTGGCAGAAATACCTCTTCGCACACGACCCGCCAAGGCTGGATCAATTTCGGACCCCTAGGGGCGCCTCTCCTCTGAACTATGCGTTGGCGTCCGGTTCAAACGAATTCGGTTTCGCTCCCTACTGGCTTGATCGTGCCAGCAGGCCGTATCGTGACGCCGGACTTAGCAACTACCCAACCGACTCTAAAGGCTTCTGGTTCACTGACGGTGGTACGGTCGACAACGAGCCACTTGGTCGCACAATCGACCTAACCGCCGAGGTCGACGCGCCCGCGACCACCCAGTCAAGTGATTTTCGACGCCTCCACCTGCTGATCCACCCACATCCAGTTGCGCCGGCACCTTCCCAAAGTAAAGCCTGGGCAAACGACCAGAACCGCCCGTACTGGTCTTCGGTGCTCTTGCGCGGTCTTTCTCAGCAGCGTTACCAAAGCCTGTACGCGGATATGGACCGAGCCGAGAAGGTTAATTCCCACATTCTTTGGATGCAAGAGCTCATCGACAAGATCAAGGAGCTTGTCCCAGAGAGCGAGCAGCCGCGCTGGCAAGAGGAACTCGAAACATACGTCGGTCAGGTGGATTCAGACAAGACCAACATGCGCAAGAGTGTTAACCGCTCTGCCAATCCCGTGCCGGTTGAAGCCAGGTCCTTTGAGGATGCGCTCTGGTCTGCTCTAGCGCGAGCGTCCGGAATCGCGGGTAAGAAGGTAATCGGCATCGAGTCCGTGTCGCCTCTTCTGCTTATCGGTCATGGTGACAAGACGACGAAGGTCGAGGATTTGCTTGCGGGCGAGTTGCTCGGTGCATTTGGAGGATTTCTGGACATCGCCCTCCGACAGAGCGACTTCTTGCTCGGTTACCAATCCATGCGGATATGGCTTAAAGATGGCTTGATCCGCTACGGCCTTGACTCAGCATCTGTCGAGGCTGCCCACCTAGCGGTGGCTCAGGGAGAGGCGAGGGTTATTGAAACGACAAAGACCCGCTGCGGTGGCAAGACAAACTTAGGCCGGCAGACACTCCTTGGCGAACTTCCCAGGCACTCTTGGCCCTTGATTCACCTCGCCCTCAAGATCCCAGCCCTCATTGCAATCGACGGTGTACGTCGGCTCTTCGGAGCGGGAGCCCAGTAAATAGCCCAATTTGGAACATGTGCCATAAGGACCCCCTGGGCGCATTGCTTCTGATAATGGCTTGTTATCCACGGCTCAGACACCACCCGACGGTCGGACTCGGGCTGCCTAAGAGTGTCAGTTCATAACTGCCAGGCGTGATCAGGGCCGATTGACGATCGGTCAAAAACGAACGATTTCGTATTCAGACCGGTGAGAGCCCTCGCCGCAGCGACCAATAGCCGCGCGAGCGGCGTTTGTTCTTGCAAAAGCCCGCGCAAGTTTGGCTGGGGCCAACCGTTTCAGCCGATGGAGATGATCCAGAAATGATCACGACTATCGTGACGTTCGTAACGACCCGTATCGTGGCGGTTTTCATCACCACCGTCGTTGTCGTGGCAGCCGTGCCATCGCTAATCGTTCTCATCCACGGCAACACGATTACGATCACGACCGGGCCGGTGGCCTCGGCGGCGCGCCAACAAAACGATGAAGAGCGTGCTCGCCTCATCGTGCAGGTTAGGACCGCCGGCAACGACGTCGTCGTCTTGCTTAATTCGGAGGAGGCGAGTTGCGACTCTCAGATCGCCCAGCTCGTCAGCGTTTCGAAGATATCCCCAGCGCAGACGACTGCCGCGATCGAGAAGGGCAAGGGCGAGTTTCACTCGGCAACGGCGCAGTTCGCCCGCGAGGTCGAGGCTGATGAGAACGAGTTCGAGCACCTAGCGGTCATCTCGACCGAGACCCAACAGGTTTTCCTGGTGCGCTTTTTGCAAGTAAGGGTCAAGGCGCTGGGCGAGGATGGCACGACTGGGGTGCTGATCACTGTCTGCCAGACCATCCTCATCGAGATCCGTACGATCGTCATCACCGTGGTCACTACGCCTGGTGGTGGTGATGGCGACGACGACTGATGGCAGTCGCGACACCGCCTCGAAGCAAGATTTCAGCCCCTCTGGTTGAGTCGGCTCCTACTGTTTCCACGAGCGATGCTCCCGACCTGCTCGCCGGGTTTCGGTGGAGTGGCCGATATTTGCTTGCGGCGGCAGGCATTTTTATTGCCCTTGACTTCTTCGCAGGTTCGTCATACCTGCTGAGCTATTTCGGTTACTTTCGAGTGCCCGTGGAGGGTCTCGGGCTTTCCGCGATGGACATCCTCGACGATGGCGTGCGCTCAATGCTCCTTCCGCTTACGGTGGTGCCGGCCGCCTTCATCGCCGGCGCACCGAGCCGCAAGGTGGGCGTGGGTGCTGTGACGGTGGGTGGCTACATCCTGTTTTTGGCCTACGTGGCCATCGCCAACCACTTCGCGTCGCCGATCGGCGTCCTGGCCCAATGCGCTGCCTCGATCGCGATCGCTGGGTTCGTGTTTGCACTCCGTCGAGGTTTTGGGAGCACGCCAGTGCAGCGGCTGATCGTCGCCGCAGTAGGGCTGCTCCTCCTGACCTCGGTTCCGGTGGCGTCTGGGACACTCGACGCCAGCCAGACTGCGTCTGCCAAACAGTCGACGCTGAGGATCGTCACAAAAGACCCGATCCTGCCAGGCTCCGCCGTCGCCGGTGGACAATTCTCGTACTCCAACTACGTGTTGTTGCGAGAAACCGACAGCCGCTATTGGCTGCTGCGCATCGACAACCACTACGTCTACTCGGTCGCCAAGACCGACGTTCTCTATGTTCGCTACTGATTGACGGCGGCCAGTCTCTGAACTGACCGCAATGCAGGATCCGTCCCGAGTCTTACCAGATCCGGAACGACCATCCCTCCATCAGTGTCTCGGCAATCCGACGCGAGACAACCGCACGCGCCCACGTACTTAAGCTCAGGATGATGACTGGCGACGGAACGTTGGACGAGCTCGGACAATCAGGGATCGCCGACGCTCACGATTGAGCTCTAACGGTCGAGCCTGGACGTGGTGGACGTTAGCCCACGTTCTTCAGCACCGGTCCCTCGCACCCAGAATGTTGGATTACAACACACAGTTGAAAGTGAGGGTATTGCCAGTCGGAGGGCTGGGACAGGAGCGCGCTGGTCAAGACCACGGCCCGATTCGACGTACCAAAGGTCGGCGACACCGCGAAGGCCGGGGAAGCGGTCCGTCTGTTCGGGGTCGCGTTCGCGGGTACGCGCGGGATCAGCAAGGTCGAGTACAGCACCGATGGCGGCAGGAACTGGTCGGCTGCCGACCTCGGAGCGCCGCTCTCAAGCCTGACCTGGGTCCTGTGGGACGCAAACTGGACGCCTCGGCAGGAGGGGGCGTATGTGCTGCAGGTCAGGGCGGTAGACGGAATCGGGGTGCCCCAGGAGCCGACTTCGTCTGCAAGCTATCCGAGCGGCGCCTCCGGTTATCACACGATCCGCGTTGATGTATCCGGCTAGCCTAACTTAGGTTCTATGGTATCCAGGAAATTGGCGTTTGCCATAGGTCAGTCCATACGCCGGCCGGACGCGCATGGCGGCTGACGCTCATGCCTGATGGCGGTAACTTAGTTAGGTCGATGTCCACAAGTTCTGACTTTGAAATCGAGCTCGATACCGCGGCAAGCGCCTGGCTGGACTCCCATCCTGGCGATGAGCCGCGCGTCATCGTCTACCAAGTCCATCGGTGCTGCGGCGGCGCAAGGATCTGCGATGTGCAGGTTAGACAGCAGTCGCGCCGCGACGATATCAGCACCTACGCCACGGCGGTCATGAAGGACGGCACCAGGATTGCCAGCGATCCCCGTGCGGCGGCTCGCTTGCCATCACGTTTCGCCTGACGGTCCGCGGGCTCGGCCCGCTCAAGCACCTCGATCTCGATCTCAACGGCGAGCAATGGGGAGTGCTCCTCTACGACTGAGTCGCCGATCATCGGGTGTGCCGGTTGCATACGGTTCAGAGCTTGGTGAGCTCCGGTCTGACTACCGGCCTCCAGCAGAGCTGGTCATTGAACCGACACATATAAGTCAGATCGGGCCCGCGGCGGGCGGGTCGGCATGGCAAAGGTGCAGCGACTCCGTCCCAGTCGGCGGGCGTAGGGGGGAAGCCTTAACGGAGCGGCACCAAGTACTGTGCAGCGTCTCTTGAAAGGCTGGTCACAATGCCGTTTTGGGCCGATTCGAATATCAGAGGCTGGGCAAACTGTTTGCAGGCGGCCGCTCTGCCGATTGAGCTAGGCTGGCGCCCCACCGAAGGGTGACGGAAGTGGCTTCTCAGGCTGGCCCATCAGCGGAACTTCGCGTGCGTCAAAGTTTCCTTCGCCATGATTGGCACGCCGTGGCCCGAACGACTCTCGTCCACGGCGGGCGTCGACGCGTTGAGGGCGACCTTGTTTTCGGGAGACGGAATTGAGGTCAGCCGCTCGGCGAATTGAGGATCTTAGGGCTGGGCTCACGGATTAGACGAACGTCGACCTCTCGCTCGACGTAGACCCATTCCTCCGTCGCCCTTAGCCGCTCAACCAGTTCCTCGAAGGCATCGTCGGCTGTAGGCGCGTACTCAAACCAGGTGAGGAAGTCGAAAGGCTGACCCAAGTCGCGGCTGTGGTGGAGGCGGCGCGCGATGACCGGTAGGTACCCGATGCCGGTGGCTATGTGGTGCGAGCGTTCTTCGAAGAGGGCACGGCGCTCATCCTGGGCGAGCGCCCACCAATCCGCCGACTTCTTGATCGAGATCAGCGCCGCCCGCGTTGCTGTCGGCCGGCCGAGTGGCTCTTGGACGGCCAGCAGAGCCTGACGCTCCTGCAGGGTTGAGTAACGCTCGTAGCTCGTCACGCCTTGAAGGACCCAGCGTGCACTCGTGGGGATCGGTGCGCCTGTGCCTTCGACTACCGCCACGCGCTGGATCCGTTCAAGACCCGGCCCCCGGACTTCTTCCATCCGGTCCACCCGCCAGGCTCCGGCGACACCACCTGCGAAACTAACCATGAGTGGCGGGGCCTGGCCGACCCCTGGGGCGGCGCGGGGTTCCATGCTCTCTGTCAAGGATGCTCTCATCCGCTCAGGGGGCTGTCGTGAGCCACACGTTCTTCAATCGCGCCAGGTGAGCTCACTAGGACCCTCCGACAGGATTATGGTGGACGGCAGTAAGTGAGGATCGCTCAACGCGCCGAATGGATGTGGACTTAGGACTCTGCTCCTCGGCGCTCTGGTGCAGCTGACCTGACCGTACTTCATCTACAACGTTCGCTCCGGGCAACTGAACGAAGTTCCGATCGCGACCAGCGTTCGCAGACGTCCTGAGTTCTCCCGGGGCCCGGATGCCGACTTGCACTGGGCGCCAACCCCTGCTGCGACGGCCACGTGGCACTGCACGGACCCCGGACCGATCAGCCTGGGCGTCCAAATCCCTAGGGGTTCGAGATCCTTTTGGTTCATAGTGAGCGACGAGATCCAGATACACATTGAAGGCGAGCTCCTCGAAGCTAAAGAGGCCGAAACGACCGGCGGCGCTGCCGGCTGATAACGGGCCCGTGTGGCGGAAGACCTGACTCTGGGGATTGCCCGCAACGGGCGGCCCGCCGGGACAGGCTCCGTTGTGTGCGCATAGCGCCACCAGCCGGCTCACGCCAGGCAAGAAACTATGCGGTCGGCCTCAGCCCGATGCGTTACTGCATACCTGTCACGGCGAACCATCGCGGGGCAGGAGGCGTGCCAAGGGGAAGGGACGCCACAAACACGATCGGGGCGTAGAAGGGATGGGGCAGCGTCAGCATCGCCTTGATGTCGGCATCGCCTTCCTTGGAGGCCGGGAAGAGAGGCGTCATGAGATTGACCGGGTTCACAAGATCCGTGCTAAAGCCGCTCACAATGGCCATGAAGGAGGGTATTGGGTTAGTCCCGCCGTTCGGAGCGGGTACAACAGCCGGATCGAGGACCAACCCCCGTACCCGTACCTTGAGATGCCCATCCGACGTTAACGATCCGGTGCCTTCGGAAATAATCCAGGGCGCTCCACCGCCGTGCACGCCTCGGAACTCGGAGAGCCCAGCGTCTCCAAGGAAAGGGTTCTGTATCCCCGCCAGCGACGAGAACCGGAGGATCGTCAACGTCTCGTGCTCGGCCCCACTCTCAGTGTTATCGTCCGCCAGGGCCGTGAGTGGGTTCCTCAGACCTCCAACGGCGATGGCCGCCGCTGCCACGACCGCGCCTTTGAGGATGCGGCGCCGCGAAGCCAGAAACACTGGCTGTTCCCTGATGAGCGCTATCGACGCACTTGCTTGGTCCATCAACGACCTCCCGTGAGAGCTGGCCCCAGTCAACACCACCGCACCCGTGTTTGTCCGGGTTAGTGCGGAAACGCCACAGTGTAGATACGAATACGGGTTACACCGGGCTGAGCGACTAGACCGCCCAGGCCCGTGAGCAAAGTGACCGAGTGAGGGTTAACCCGACACTCCAGGGCGGACTGGTGCTGCACCGAACCCTTCGCGATCAGGGTGCCGGACATGCGAGTGCGGCTGTAGTGAGCGGCCCCGCAGCAGTGCAGGCCTGATACAAATGCCTCATAGACTTGACCTACTCCAGACGCCTACGCTCGTCGTCGAGCTGAGGAGGCCGGTTCCCGCCGGCCTGCGCGGAGGGAGTGAATGGCAGACCATCTTGATGCCCCCGGTTTGATGTCCCCAGGTGGCGACCCGCGCATCGACATCACCGACGTTTATGCGTTTCAAAAGCCCGGGGATCCCCACAAGTCGATCCTGATCCTGAACGTGAATCCGCTGGCGCCGACCCGGGCCAACGAGTTCGCGCACCACGCGCGCTACGAGATCCTCATCGACACCAACGGCGACGCGAAGCCCGATATTACTTTCCGAACCACGTTCTCTGACAAGGTCGGCGACCACCAGACGGCGCGCGTCCAACGCGTCGTGGCGGAACGAGACTCGGATGACGGCGAGCACGAGACCGAGAACGACGCCGAGTTGGTCGTCGAAGACGCCCCAGTATCGTTCGGCAGCGACGTGAAGATCACTGAGGGTGATGACGGCTTTCGTTTTTACGCGGGCCTTCGCAGCGACCCGTTCTTCTTCGACCTAATTGCATTCCTGCACGGCCTGGCCTTCTGCGTGCCCGGCCAGATCAACGACTTCTTCATCGACAAGAACGTATTTGGCATCGTGCTGGAGGTACCCAACCGGGCGCTTGGCTCCAACTCGAACATCGGCGTATGGGCTCATACGCTCGGGCGCGATATGATCTTTCCGAAGCACTTCTCCCAGGTTGACCAGATGGGTCGGCCCGCGATCAATACCGTGTTCAACCACCTCACCGACAAGACCCTTTTCAACATGACGCAGCCTGACCAGATGCGGAGCACAGTCACGATGACGGGCAAGACCTTCTTAGGGAATTTCGAGGACACACGATGTGATCGATATCTCGCTTGGCCTTGTCTCTAACGGGAAGGTTCCGAGCGACTGTGTCGGCCCGCACTCCGACTACCTCTCCGAGTTTCCCTACCTCGGCCAACCGCACGTCTAGGAGGCGAGCGAAAGCATGAACTCGATGGACCGCAGGAACTTTCTCAAAATCGCGGCAACCGGCGCGGCCGCGGCAGCAGCGGCTGCTGTGCCCATGGCGGTCGCTATGCCCATCGCGGCCCGGTTCTCCGCGGGCGCGGCTGGCCGACTGAGCTTCCGGGCGACCACCGGGCTGCCGCCGAAGCCACTGCCTGCCTACGCCACCCAGGTGGTCGAGGGCAACATCAACTTGGCTAGGGGGACCGGCCTCGTCACGACCCAGGTCTTCGCCGGCCACACGGAGGGCGTCAGCGATATCGCGCTGCCCGGCATGTCCCGGACGATTAGGATCACGAGCGTCGCCCAAGAAGGCGTGTCGGTGCGGCTCGCGGGCGTCATCGACGACCGCTCGCAGCTCCTGCAGGGCGAGAACGCACAAGTCGAGATCGTGATCGACCGAGCGCTCGGGGTCGTCAAGGCTCCACTTGCCGGGCGCGAAGTGACACTCAAACTCATCCAGTAGCGAACTTCAGCGAGGCAGCGCCGCGAATCTCGGCTAAAGCTCGACCAGCCCTAGGCGCACCGCGTGTGCGACGGCCTGCGTACGCACGTGAATACCGAGCTTCTCATAGAGGTTGGCGAGGTGGTTGCGCGCCGTCTTCGCGCTGATGCCCAGCCGCTCGGCGATTTCCTTGTGTGTCAACCCGGCGGCAGCCAGCGCGAGCACTTCTTTCTCACGCG
>WNFB01002465.1_pt1 | contig 22226 bp, 15 predicted proteins | sample 5400501 | NCBI WGS metagenome assembly WNFB01 (sample SAMN13153341, study PRJNA577476) | soil metagenome | isolation source: 200 cm saprolite under Douglas fir tree site 2 hole 1 | place: USA:California | collected 2015-04-18 | reverse complement strand
TCGCGCGTGACCTATTACCTGGTCTACGCCACGGAATATCTGCTGACCAGCGAAGGAACGGAAATCCGCCAGAATCGTCATTTTGCAGCAATCGAAGCTGGCATGGGCACATTTGCCGACGACGGTGTGCCACTGAACCATTTTTATGCTTCCTACGCGACGCGGCCAGCCGATTTACCCACCGTGGAGAATGTACGCAAGAGATTGAACGTTACCGGTACCGAACTCATGGCTCTGCGTGCTGCGCCTCCTGCACAGGACTATACTGGCCCTGTCCTTTTCGAGGCGCGCGCGGCGGCGCCCTTGCTGGCGCAGGTGCTTGGACCCGCGGTGAATGGCGCGCGGCCTCCGATTTCGTTCAGTCCCGTGATGGAGCAGATGCTCGGCAACCTGGGCGGCAAGAGCGATTGGGTGGGGCGGCTGGGCGCGCGAGTTTTGCCTTCCACGGTGTCCGTGGTGGATGATCCTGGCGTAAAGGATTTCAATCGCACGCCGTTGATCGGCGGCTACGCCGTGGACAATGAAGGCGTGCGGGCGCAGAAAGTCACGCTGGTGGAGAGCGGCAACGTAAAGAACGAGCTGATGTCCCGCCGGCCCGGACCGGATTCCAATCAGTCCAACGGACACGGGCGCGCAGCTTTCTTGAACGACGCCAAGCCGACGATGAGCAATCTATTCTTTTCCTCGGGGGAAACTCTTTCTGCGGCGGATCTGAAAAAGAAATTCCTGGACACCTGCCGCGCGGAAAAACTGTCTTTTTGCCTCGTCGTGCGCGAAATGGACAATCCCGCGCTGAGCCTGCTGCGCCAGGAGGATTTCTCCGAACTTCTGGCAAGTTACGGCGGCGGCGCCGGGACTGGCGATCGCCTGCCGCTGGTCGTTTACCGCGTCTATCCCGAAACCGGCCGGGAAGAAATGATCCGCGGCTCGCGCGTCATCGGATTGAACTCGCGCGCATTGCGGAACCTCGCGGGAATCGGTAACGATAATTTCGTATTTAACTACATGCAGAGCCAAATCAACGGGTTTGCCGGCACGGCTCTCGGGGCCTTCGGCTCGGCGCAAAGCCAAGGCGGCTTGCCGGCCTCGGTGGTGGCGCCGTCGCTGCTTTTCGAGGAGCTGGAAGTGCGCGGGGCGCGCGGAGAAGCGAAGCGGCTGCCGCTCTTGCCGCCGCCGCCGATGAGCCCGGCGAAGTAATTTCTGTTCAGGAATTGCGGCTATGAATGAAATCACGCGGCGCGGACTAATCTTTGGCGCGGCCACGGTCGCGGCGTGCGGCTTGCTGGTGAGCGTGGAACGGATTTGCCTTTCGGCTTTTGCCGGTAACGAAGAGCCGGAAGACGATCCAGGCCCGGTCAAGATCGTAAGATTCGCGGACGATGGCGCGAAGCTGGGGATTTATACCCTGGCGAAGGTGCGGAAGACAAAATCCGAATGGAAGAAGGAGCTCACGCCGCTGCAATACGATGTTACGCGGCGCGCGGCGACCGAATTCGCTTTTTCCGGCGCGCTCTATGATCAGCATGCGCCCGGGCTGTACCGCTGCGTCGATTGCGGCAACGCGCTCTTCGATTCAAAAGCAAAATTCGACTCCGGCACGGGCTGGCCGAGCTTTTGGGAACCGATCGCCGCGGAAAATGTGCGCGAGAAAAAAGATTTCAGCGTTGGCGTGGTGCGAACGGAAGCCAAATGCACGCTGTGCGATGCGCATTTGGGACATGTCTTCACGGACGGGCCCGAGCCCACCGGCTTGCGCTACTGCATGAATTCGGCAGCGCTGCGGTTTGTTCCGCGGGATGCTCCCGCGCCCCACAAGTCCTGAAGATCCCTTATCGGCACGAACGGTCCGGCCTGCCCGATTCGCGGTTTCCTATTGCTTTACTTCAGCCAGCACATCATCGTACTCGTTGATGGCTACTCGATCTACTTTCAGTGGCAGAGTGAAATCGAGCGGCTCCTTGGAATGCGTGGCGTTGATGATGCCCAGGCGAAACGTCTTATCTCCGGCGTGGGCGTAGAGCGGTACAGCGTCCTTCCACGACTCGGGGACGCCCGTGCGTGCGAGTTCTCCTTTTAAATGTGTTTTGCCGTCAGATGTCGCCTCCAGCGTGGCGTGAAAGCTGTATTGGGCAATTCCCGTACCGTAGACATACTGATTGAAGAACCAATCCATCTTGTGATTTTCATCCAGATCCATGGCGCGGGTCATGTGTTTCTCGACCAGCATCTTGAATTCTTCGGTTGATGCGGCTTTTCCCCGGTAGGTATTCACGAAATCCCGCATCGTTTCCTTGAACTGCTGGTCCCCGGTGTGGCTGTCGTACAGCATCATGCGGATCATGTAGAGCACGTAGGCGCCCTTGGGATAAATGAGGCGGCGAGTAACGCCCCCGCCGGTGCGCGAGTTGTTGGCACGGTAGCCCATGGTCAGCGGACCTACGTCGATGGCTCGAAAACCCTGCGGGTCGCGCTCCAGGAGCATCTGACGCTCATCATTCCAGAAGCCAAGAAACTTCTTGGGATCTTTCTCGATCAGGCTGAGATAGAGCGACGCGGACATGTCCGCGAAGCCTTCGCTCATCCACTGGTCGCGGCCGGAATTGAATCCCACGGTGTGGCCCCACCATTGATGCGCCACTTCGTGCGGCGTAACAACCTTCCAGTAACCGTGGTCACTATCACCCATGCCCAGGAAATGTCTAACGGTGGAATCGAAGTAGTAGCAGACGGGAATCCATACCAGTCCAGGCCAGGATTGCCCGTAGTTGCAGGCGGTTTGCTGGGTTATCTGCAGATTCGTGAAAGACGACGGGCCGAAATAGTCGGTATAGAGTTCGACGGCAAGTTCCCCTTCGGCGAGCGCCTTTTTGTTGAGCAGCGTGGTGTTCATCGAACCCAGCATGGCGCTTCCGGCCTGCTGCACCGAGTGAACCCAGTCTGGCGGTTCCTCGTTGGCGAAGGAGCGGATGGATACCTGCGGCTTGCTTAGCTTTGCTTCCTCAACTTTGAACTTCCCAAAATTGAATCCGGCAACCGTTTGAGGAGTTTCGCTTTTCCAGACGCTGACGTTTTGCCCGCCCTCATTGGCATCGCTTACTTGCGCGCCCGTAGCGGCCATCTTCATGCCCTTTGGAATCCGAAAGGTCATGTCGTAGGAGGCATACTCGCCGAAAGCTGAGTCCACGCTGTTGGGATACCAGTTGTGACGCGCTATTGGGAAATAATTGCCGCCGCCCTCGTTCGTTACCGCTTCTTTGCCGCTGTAGGTCGTTGTCAGGCTGAACTTCTCACCGGCAGCCAGTGGCTTCGGGAGAATCACCGCGAAATCCGCGTCATCGTTTTTGTCCTCTTGAATGAAGGAGAGCGGCTGCCCGTCGGCAGTGACGGACTGTACGCGGAGAGTATGAAACAGGGAGAGCGGGACGACTCGCAGCCCGCTGCGTCGAGAGACAAAGGTGGTTGTGGCTTTTCCGGAAAGGGCGCCGCTCTTTTCCAAGGTCGTATCGAGTTGGTGGTGCTCGATTTCAATAGTTCTACCCACGGAGTCCTTTGCGTGCGGCTCCGTAAAGCTGAAGGAAGCCCAGTCTCCCCATTTGTTCTCGTCATAGGTCCAGAAGTCCACTTGATTCGAATTCCGGTTAGGGTCGAGCGTGTAAATCTCCTTGTCGTCGTAGCGCTTGCCGTGGATGAAGGCGATGAAAAACCCTCGCGGCTCGGGACTGAGGATCTCTCCTATAATGTTTATTTCCAGGTTGGATTTTATCTTGTGGCGTGTCGTATTCTGGCTGTCTTTCAGGATGCCGGCGTCACAACCTCCGGCGGCAGGCATGCCGGCTTTCTTGATTTCGTCGTAGGTGGAATCCGTGAAGCGAAGCACCAGCCGTTCAAACTTTTCGCGGAATTCGTCTTCCTTGGTAAGGAACTTCAGACTTTTGCGCTCGGTTTCAGTGGGAGGCACGAGTAGGAAAACGCCGTCGCCGACGAACACGCCACCAGTCACCTTTCCATTCACCGGAGGAACAAAGCAAATCGTGCCCGAATTCAGGCGAAAGGTGCCTGCGTCACGCCTGAGATCGAAGTTCGTGACTTGCACGGCTTCGCTGCCCAAACCGATATTGCGGAGAGCAACGTAGGTGGGATCAGAGTTCGCACCGGACTGCGCCCATGCCGTGGAAATAGTGACTAGGATGACCGCCGCCGCGCGGAAAATCATCCTAAGGCACCCTAGCGCGAGCGCCACAGGAAGATTGTGGCCAAGCAGCGCAGGCCTGGCGGAACAGCCGCCAGGCAGAATATTGAAATACAAGAGACGGCTAAATCCGGCTCCCATATAGTCCCCCGATAAACTCATAGTGGAAGAACCATTGCCAGTATAGTTCAAGAGCCGAGAACCTAACAGAGCAAGAAACGCAAGTGTCCCGAGAAGAAAGCCACGGCTATTCCGAAATTAGAAGCTCTCTCGCGTGTGCGGTCAATCGATCGGCGCGAGCGCCACTGACTAAAGAAAATAGGGGAGTTGAGGTAGTCTAGGCGGACGATGATACCGATCAACCAGGTCGGGGAAGGACGGGAAAAGAAGAGGGCCGCGCTCCTGAGCGTGGGCTCCGCTCTCCTATTGGTTTCTCTCAAGACGTTCTTGGTCGTCCGGACGGGAAGCTTGGGCGTCCTTTCGGAGGCGTTGCACTCGGGTCTCGACTTGCTGGCCGCCATCATCACGTTTCTCTCCGTGCGCATGTCCGACCAGCCGGCGGACGAGCGGCATCCCTACGGGCACGGCAAATTTGAGAACTTCTCCGCATTCGTGGAAGCCGGGCTGCTCGCGCTGACGGCGCTCTACATCGTTTATGAGGCGTTTGACCGGCTGTTCTTCCGCAGCGTGCACATCCAGCCGAGCGTCACCGCGATCCTGGTGCTGCTGGTCGCTCTTTCGATCGATCTAACGCGGGCGCGGGCCCTCCGACGTGTCGCTCGAAAATATTCCAGCGACGCCCTGGAGGCCGACGCGCTGCATTTTTCGACCGACGTATGGAGCACCATCGTCGTGATCGCCGGCATCGCGCTGGTCTGGGCCGGCGAAACGTGGAACATGCCGTGGCTTCTGTATGCGGACGCCCTGGCGGGCTTGACCGTTGCAGCCGTCATTTTGTGGGTCGGCGCGCAGCTTGGCAGACGCACGCTGGATGCCTTGCTGGACGTGGCGCCGCAGGGCTTGCAGCAGGAAATCGCCAAGGCCGTCGCGCGCATGGATGGCGTGCTGGATGTCGATCGCGTGCGCGTGCGGCGCGCCGGCAATCGCCACTTTGTCGACGCTACTGTGAGCGTTGCGAGAACGGCAAGCCTCGAGCAAGTCCACGCTTTAAGCGACGCCATCGAGAAGCGCATTGGAGAGATCGTTCCCTCGGATGTGATGGTGCACGCGGAACCGCGCGCACCCCAAGGCGAACATCTTTTTGAAGCGATTCGCGCGGTGGCCCAGAAGATGGGCCTCGCGATTCATGACTTGACCGCCGTGCAGCAGGACCGGCAACTCTTCATCGAGCTGCACTTGGAAGTTGAAGAGAACTTAAGCCTGGGCGAGGCGCATCGTCAGGCCACCGAGCTGGAAGAAAAAATTCGCGAATTGCGCGACGGACAGCTGGAAGTCAATATCCACATTGAGCCGCTGGGGAGGCACATCGCAACACCCGACACGGGTGTTGGAGAAATGAAACAGCTTTCACGGGCGATCGAGGAGTTCCTCAACCGGCTACCGTCGGAATTCGGCGAGCTGGTGAACTGCCACGACGTGCGAGCCCGGCAGGTGGAGCACCACATTCTGGTTTCGTGCCACTGCACGATGAAGAGCGAGCTGCCCATCACTCAAATCCACGATGTGACTGCGGCGCTGGAAGACCGAGTGAAGGAAAAGTTCCCTCAGATCAATCGCGTCACCATTCATCCCGAACCATTCGAGGGAAAGTAACGGCACAAACTGCAGCATGCGCTATTTCGCCTCGGAACGGCGGGCGAAGACTTGCGCGCCAAGCGCGATCAATGCGGGAAAACAAACTAGAACATAACGCTGCTCGGGTGTTTCCAGCGTGGTCAGGAAGGCCGTGCGGAGCACGATGAATAGCCCCAGGAAGGCGGCCGCAACCCGGGCCGCTGGATTCGAACGCCAGAGCCGGGCAGCGCCCCACACGCCTAATCCTACATAAAATAAATTCAGCACAAACAGCAGGATCGTGACTTCCTGATCGACGGGGTCATCCTCGCGCACTTGCGCGAGAGGAAAAACGTGTCCTGAAACCGGCAGCAATTCAATGCGTGGCGTAAACCAGATGGTGACAGTGCGCGCAGCGGGCAACCAGAGGTACGTCCGCAAGGGATGGCGCGCGGTGCGCTCCTGCGCAAGCTGCGCGAACTCCGCATCCTCTTCCGGCGTCAGCGTTAAATCATTGTTGTATTGTTCGAGAACGGTGGCGACGCGCTGTTTTTCTTCCGGCGTATCAAAGGCGCGCGCGGGAATGTCCTCCAGAAGAATGGCTTCTTCGTTCAACTTCCACGGCACCACGTAGCATTCGCGGACGCGGAAGAGCCAGGTTTTTTCCCACGACATGAAACCGTAGGGCACCAGTTCTCCCGGCAGATTCGAATTCTTCGGCGCAAGAAACTGCGCTTCATGTAGCGTGATTGCATTTCGAATTGCCCACGGCGCAAGCGGGAGCAGACACAGAAATCCAGTCAGGACAACAGTCTTGATTGTGCGCCTAACTTCGCCTTGGCGAAGCAGAATGACCGTTAAAATGATCCACGCTACGACAAGAAGTATTGGAGATTCCGGACGGAATAGCGTACCGAAGCCTACGACGACTGCACCCAAGACGGCCCAATACCAATAGTCGTTGCCCAGGGCCCAGTGTACTTTGACAATTCGAAAGCCACCATCGCGGGAGCGGCCGGCGAGCATGCTGAAGCAAGAGAGTGCGGCGGTTGTAAAAAAGACAGCGAATACTTCCGTGAGCGGGACGGCTGTATAGTTCGCGGTGAAAGGGCATAGCGCCGAAAGCCACAGCGCCGCGGTGAAAACTCGACGGGGACGCGCTTGCTCATTCACCATCAACAAGAGCATCGTCGCCAGTCCCGCGGTTACTAGGCAGGTGGCCAGGTCCACGGCCACCTGAACGAGCATGACTCCGAGGCGCGCGTCCGCGCCCGTGCGTCCCGTGAGAGCGTAGACCAGGGCGAGAAACGCCGGATAACCCGGCATGCGCAGATCAACCGGCGTGATCTGCCCGCCGACCGTCATCCCATAGACACGGTGCTTCAGCCAGTTTGTGGCGATTTGCTCGTAAAGAACCGTGTCGCCGGAGTCGGCGGGAAACTTCAGCACGAAAAACAGCCGCAGGCAGAGGCCCGCCACTAACGCGGCAAGGGGATTCGAGAAAATTCGCTTCATCGATACCACGCATCTTACAATAGAGCAGACGGAATCGCGCAGACGGACTCAGCCCCAGCCTGGCGCAGTTTGGCCTGCCGTGCCGCCAGATTCAAAGGTGAAATGAAGGAACGCGGACCCATTTTCTACGACGCGGAGCGTGTGCGCTGGCGCCGCACGCGGCGCGTCATGGAAATTACCGGCGTACTTCTGACCCTTTTGCTCGCTTATTTTTTCGTTACTATCGCCGTCAGCGTGGAATTACCCGCCGAACTGCTGCCGGATACGAAGCCCAAATACCAGGCGCTCAAATCGAAAAAGAAACCAGTGCCCACGCGGGAAGGCAGGAAGCGCCGCGTGGCGAACATCGGAAAGGTCCCGGCAAGCTATGACCCTGTGCGTGCTGCATTTTTCGTGAGCTGGGATGCGAACAGCCTCGCTTCTCTCAAGAAGCATTACAAAGACATCGACCTGCTGATTCCCGAGCAACTCCACGCCGTCTCCGCCGATGGCGCGCTGACCATCGTGAACTACGAACGCGGCCAAAACACCGCCGAGGCCTCACCCGCCGATGCCATCTCGATCCTGAAGGACGACAAGCTGCACCAATGGATGAAGTCGCTCAATCCGCCCGTCGAGCTGCCCATGATGGGTCTGGTCAACAACTACGACGGTGTGAATTGGCGCATCAAGGAAATGGCGCAGATGTTGGCGAGCTCCGCGCCGCGGCAGAACTTGGTCCGGAATGTCGTCGAATACGCCGTTGAATCCCGCCAAGCAGGCATCGTCGTGGATTTTGAAGAAGTCCCCGACGCCAGCCAAGCGCACTTCCGCCAATTCATTGGCGCGCTCGCGCCCGCGCTTCACTCCGCGGGACTAAAACTTATGATCGCCCTTCCGGCGCGAGACGACGCCTATGACTACGCGTTCTTCGGGAAGCAATGCGACGCCATCGTGCTGATGAACTACGACCAGCACTGGCTGACTTCCCCTCCCGGCCCCATCGCCGCACAGGACTGGTTCGTCGAAAACCTGCGCCAGGTATTCGAGGTCGTCCCTCCCCAGAAGATCATCGTGGGAATTGCGAACTATGCTTACGATTGGACCCTCGCTGCAAAGAACGAACGCAAGGCCGCAGCGGAGTTCAGCGTCCAGGAAGCCTTGCTGCACGCCGAGGAATCTGAAGCTGACGTCGAATTCGACAGCAATTCGCTGAATCCGCACTATTCGTACTATGACGAGCACAATCACGTACACCAGGTGTGGATACTGGACGCCGTCACTGCTTACAACGAACTCCGGGCTAGCGAGCGATTAGGTGTGCAGGGCACCGCACTCTGGCGGTTCGGTTCTTCGGACACCTCTTTGTGGCCGATCTGGGATGCGCCCCGCGCCGACGATGCCGCCCGGCAAAAACTCGCGGATCTTCCCCCGGGTCCTGATTTGATCCTCGAAGGCGACGGCGACATCTGGCACATCACCGATACGCCCAAGCACGGCAAACGCTCCTTTGAATATGATGCGCAGAGTGATCTTTTCACCGACGAATCGTACGACGCCATTCCGCTCTCCTATAACATCGATCGCCTCGGCGCTGCGTACAAGAAAATCGCCATCTCCTTCGACGATGGCCCCGACCCCCGCTGGACCCCCGCGATCCTCGACATCCTGAAGGAAAAGCAGGCACCGGGAGTCTTCTTTGTCATCGGCGACGAAGCAAATAGAAGGCCGGATATTCTAAAACGGGAATACGCCGAGGGTCACGAAATCGGGAACCACACCTTTACGCATCCGAAATTCGACGAGATTTCGCACACTCAAATCCGCTGGGAATTGAACCTCACGCAACGTCTCATCGAAAGCACCCTCGGCGTGAAATCCATTCTCTTCCGTCCGCCTTACGGCATCGATCATCAGCCGGAATATGCGGAGGAGATCGCGCAGCTTCCTCTAGCGCAAGAAATGGGTTATCTCATTGTGGGTCAGCGCATCGATCCGGATGACTGGAGCTTGCGCGACGGCAAGCCCATCCCTGCAGAGGAAATTGTCGAGAGCGTCCTCAGGCAAGCGGACAAGGGCAATATCATTCTCCTGCACGACGGTGGCGGCGATCGCGCCCAGACAGTGGCGGCTCTTCCCCAGATCATCGACGCGTTGCGCGCTCAGGGATACCAGCTCGTTTCCGTTTCGGACCTGATCGGAAAAACACGCGCGGAAATGATGCCGCCCCTCTCCGTCGAAGAGCGCTTCGAAGCTCGCGCCGACGGATTCATTTTCACGCTGTTTCAATGGTCGCGTCTCTTTATCGGCATCATCTTCATCCTCGGCATCGTGCTGGTGAGCGGACGGGCCGTGATCATCGGCCTGCTCGCGTTGATCGAGAAGCTGCGCCCGGATCATGCCGTGATGCCCGATCCGCCGCCGAGTGTGACCGTGCTGATCCCGGCACACAACGAAGAGGGCGTCATCGTTCAGACCATCACCTCGGTCCTGCTCTCGGATCACCGCGACCTGCGGATCATCGTTGTGGACGACGGCTCAACGGACAAAACCGGCGCGTTGCTGGATGCGAACTTTTCGCATGAGCCGCGCGTCCACATCATTCATCAGGTGAATCGCGGAAAAGCGGCGGCGCTGCATCATGCCATGTCCTTGGCGGATGCCGAAATTGTGGTAACCATCGACGCGGACACGGAAATCGAATCGGATGCCATCGGCAAACTGATCCGTCACTTTTCGGACCCCCAGGTTGGCGGCGTCGCGGGCAACGTGAAGGTCGGCAACCGCTCGCGCTGGCTCACCCGCTGGCAAGCGCTGGAGTACATCACCAGCCAGAACATGGAGAAGCGCGCGTTTCACCTTTTGAATTGCATTACCGTTGTGCCCGGAGCGCTCGGCGCGTGGCGCACAAAGGCCATTGAAGCCGCGGGCGGCATCACTGCGGACACCGTCGCCGAAGACGCCGATCTGACCATCGCCATCCGCCGCCTCGGTTGGCGCGTCACCTACGACGAAGAGGCCATGGCCTGGACGGAAGCTCCGGAGACCGCCGGGCAGCTCATCCGCCAGCGTTTCCGCTGGACATTCGGCACGCTGCAATCCTTCTGGAAGCATGGCGACACGCTGCTCCGGCCAAAATACGGCACGCTCGGCTGGATCGCGCTGCCGAACATCTTTGTGTTTCAGCTCGTGCTGCCGCTGATTTCGCCGATCATCGACCTCATGTTCTTTGGCTCGCTGTTGCTCTGGGGCCTGGCGCAATTCCGCGTCACACGGCTGCCTCAACTATGGACTACCTCGGACGTGGAAAAATCCGTCTTCTTTTTCCTGGGCTTTTTGCTCATTGACATACTGACCTGCATGGTGGCCTTCGCTCTGGAGCGCAAGGAGGACTGGACGCTGCTGATCCCTGTCTTGTTGCAGCGCTTCTACTACCGCCAGTTGATGTACGTCGTGCTGTTCCGCTCCGTGAAGGAAGCCGTGAGCGGGCGTCCCGTGGGCTGGCGCGGCGTCGAACCGGAGACCCCAAAGCACGCCTCCAAAGCCCGGCCCAAGCCCGCTCCCGCTGAAGGAAATTGAGATTGCTCACGCTCTGGTCCCCGGCGCGTCCGATTCCGCAGGGGGAGTGTGTATGTCTACGATCGTTCCACGTCGCGTCTTTGTAAAATCCACCGCTGCCGCCGGCGCCGCCCTTCTCCTGCCCTTCCATCTCTCCAGCAAACCGCGGGTTGGCAAAATCTCCGGATCTTCTGACGCTAGTTCGTTTTCGCCCAATGCCTGGCTCGAACTATCGCCTGGAGGCGATGTGAAGATCTGGTGTGGCAAGTCCGAGATGGGGCAAGGCGTTCGCACCTCGCTCCCGATGATCGTGGCCGAGGAATTCTGCTGCGATTGGCGCTGCGTCCAGGTTGTGCAGGCCGACCTCGACGCGAAGTATAGCAACCAACTCACTGGCGGAAGCCTGAGCGTTCGCACTTCCTACGACAATCTGCGCAAAGCTGGCGCCGCCGCTCGCGAAATGCTGCTCTCCGCCGCCGCCGCTCAATGGAATGTTTCCCGTTCCGAATGTCGCGCCGAAAATAGCTTTATCATCCACGCACCCACCCAGCGCAAGCTCGCTTACGAACAGCTCCTCGCCGCAGCTTCCGCTCTAACGCCCCCTGCCGATCCGACATTGAAAAACCCTTCCGACTTTACCCTCATCGGCAAGCCCACACGCCGCACCGACTCTTTCGCCAAAGTAACCGGCGCGGCCAATTTTGGCCTGGACACTCGCGTTCCTGGAATGCTCTTCGCCTCCGTCGAACGCAGCCCCGTTTACGGCGGCACGCCGCGCCGCTTCAACGCCGACGAAGTGAAGTCCGCTCCGCACGTCCGCGCGGTCATCGAGGTGAAGTCCGCCCATCTCACGCACCAATTCGGGGAAACTTCCGGCCCCGGCAGCCGCAACTACTCCTGCGCCGGTGTCGCCGTCGTCGCCGACTCCACCTGGGCCGCCACGCAAGCCCGCAAGCTTCTCAAGGTCGAATGGAACGAACCTCCTTCCGCCTTCGAATCCACGTCCAGCCTCCGCGAAAAAATGCTCCGCCTCGCCTCCGAGCCGGGAACCGTTATGCGCAACGACGGCGATTTCGAAAAGGCTCATGCAGCCGCGGCCAGAAAAATCGAAGCCGTCTATGAAGTGCCCTTCCTCGCTCACGCTACGATGGAACCCGTTAATTGCACCGCCCACGTTCGCGGCGATTCCTGCGAACTCTGGGCGCCCACGCAGATCCCCGGAGCAGCCGCGGATTCGGTGGCCAGCGCACTCGGCATTCCGCGTGAACGCGTCAAAGTCCATGTCACGTTCATCGGCGGTGGTTTTGGCCGACGCCTCATTCAGGACTACGCTGTCGAAGCCGCGCTCATCTCTCGCGATGCCGGTGCGCCCGTCCAGGTCGTCTGGTCTCGCGAGGACGACATCCGCCACGACTTCTATCGCCCGGCCGCCTGCCATGTCTTGCAAGCCGGCCTGGACGCGCAGGGCCAATTGGTCTCCTGGCGGCACTGCGGCTCTTCACCCTCCATCGAAACTTTTTATAACGGTACCGGCATCTCTCCTCGCGCCGCCGCTCAGGTGGATTCGCTGGACTTTCCCGCGCTCTTCATTCCCAACTTCTGTCTCGAATTCTCCGTCGCCGAATCCGGCATGCCCCTAGGCTATTGGCGGTCCGTCGATGCCTCGGGCAACCAGTTCGTCCTCTCGAGTTTCTTTGATGAAGCCGCGCATGCCGCCAGCCGCGATCCCCTTGAATTCCTGCTCGCCGCGTTTGGCCCTTCCCGAAAGATGGACTTGGGAAATCAGCAAAGCCTCGATGTGGGCCGCCGCCGCGGTGTCATCGGGTTGGCCGCGGAGAAGTCTGGTTGGCACAAGCCGCTGTCGGCGGGCCGTGGGCGCGGCATCGCCGCTGCGTTTGGCTGGGGCAGTTACGTCGCGCAAGTCGCCGAAGTCACCTGCGACTCGAAGAATGGCACCATTCGAGTTGGTCGCGTGGTCTGCGCCATAGACTGCGGCACCGCAGTAAATCCCCTCAGCGTCAAAGCGCAGATGGAAGGCGCCATCAACTTTGGTTTGGCGCAAGCCCTGAAGAGCGAGATCACTGTTTCCGGGGGGCGGGTGGAACAGAGCAATTTCAACGATTATGAAGTGCTGCGCATGAGCGACGCCCCGCCCGTCATCGAAGTCCACATCGTGCCGAGCGCTGAGCCGCCGGGCGGCTGCGGCGAACCGGGTGTTCCTCCGGCTGCCCCCGCGCTTGCCAATGCCATTTTCGCGGTGACGGGAAAACGTCTCCGGCGGCTGCCCATGCGTGCCGCCGACCTGCGCTCAACCTGAGCGGGTTTCTGCGGATTTTCATCCACGCGGGGAGTTGTTGTAGGATATGCATCTGCAAGAGGGGGGACTTCATGGCCATCAGTTTCACCTTGAACGGCACCGCAAAATCCGTCGACGTCAGCCCGGACATGCCGCTGCTCTGGGTTTTGCGCGACACGCTGAACATGACCGGCACGAAGTTTGGCTGCGGCATGGCGCTCTGCGGTGCCTGTACCGTGCATATCAACGGCGAGGCGGCGCGCTCCTGCATCACCGCGATCTCCAGCGTCGCGGGTAAGAAGGTCACCACGATTGAAGGCCTCTCTGCGGATGGCAGCCATCCCGTGCAGCAAGCCTGGATGGAAGAAGACGTTCCGCAGTGCGGCTACTGCCAGTCCGGACAGATCATGTCCGCAGTAGCTCTGCTTTCGAAGAAGCCCAGCCCCACCGACACCGACATCGACGATGCCATGAGCGGCAACATCTGCCGCTGCGGCACCTACCAGCGCATCCGCAAGGCCATCCACCGCGCCGCCTCCATGCAGGCGGTCAAGGCCAAGTCCGCCGCTTCTTAAGCCATCTTCAATTGCAGTTGTCGCAACACGATCCGAGGTGTCTCATGGAAATACCTCCCGTCGTCAACCGCCGTTATTTTCGCCGCGACCGGGAAGCGCATCCGGCGGCTTCCCATCCGTGCGGAAGATCTGGCATAGCGTTTCCTTCCTGCCTTATTGCAGAATAGCGCGTGCCTCTGTCACCGACTCTTCTCGCCGCCATTCCGCTGGCGATCTGGATTTATCTTCTCCTGGCGCGCGGAAATTTTTGGAAGTTAAGCGTAGACAACCTCACGCCGAAGCCGCTAGAAAACTGGCCGCACGTCGTTGCCGTCGTCCCGGCTCGCAATGAAGCCGAAACCATCGCGCGAACCGTCAGATCTCTCGCCAAACAGGACTATCCCGGTGAGTTCTACATTATCATCGTGGATGATCACAGTGAGGACGGCACTGCCGCTCTTGCGCAACAAGCTGCCAAGGAATCTGGCGCATTGCAGCGCGTGAGGATTCACTCTGCGGCTCCGCTCGCGCCCGGCTGGACCGGAAAACTCTGGGCGCTGAACGAAGGCATTCAGGTTGCCGCAAGTCAATCGGCGGAATTCGTTTGGTTCACGGATGCCGATATCGAACACGCGCCGGACACCTTGCGCCGTCTAGTTTTCCGCGCGGAGAGAGATTCGCTCGATCTCGCTTCGCTGATGGTGCTGCTGCAGGCGAAGACGTTTCCCGAGCGCCTGCTCATTCCGCCATTTCTCTATTTTTTCCTGATGCTGTATCCGCCGCGCTGGATCGCGGACCCAAACGCAAGCACAGCCGGAGCCGCGGGCGGATGTATTTTGTTGCGGCGGAACGTGCTCGCGCCCATCCGTGGGATCGCCTCGATTCGCGGGGAGGTGATTGACGATTGTGCGCTCGCCCGCGCCGTGAAGAAGAGCGGCGGAAGAATCTGGATGGGGCTCACACGCACCAGCGTGAGCTTGCGTAGATACGGAACCTTCGCGGAAATTCGCGACCTGATTGCGCGAACCGCTTTCACCCAACTGCATTATTCCTTCCTGCGGCTTATCGCTACATTGGCCGGCTTGTTTGTGACTTACTTGCTGGCATGGATGGCCTTTTTCACTCTCGATGATCCGGGATGGTTGCTGGCGAGCACGGCCATTTCCATCATGACAGCGACCTACGGCACCGCCGTCCGATTTTACGGCCTTCCCTGGATCTGGGCTTTGACGCTGCCGTTCGCGGCCATCTTCTATGGTTACGCGACGTGTGTTTCAGCGGTGCGCTATTGGCTCGGCCGTGGCGGCCAATGGAAAGGCCGCGCGCAAGCGCCGCGCGGAGACTAATTCGTATCGCGCGGCATCCAAATTTCTAGTCTTGCGCATCGAAATTTGTTATCCTGCGCAAAGGTGAAGTACAGGGCTGTATCCCGTTGGCCGCTCAGCGGCCACCTTCAAAAAAAGGTAGGGAACGGCACCGGAGGCCAGTATGAGCGTTGTTCCTAATTCCGGGAACGGAAAAATCACCGTGCCCGATCTCCTGCAGCGCAAGATGCAGGCTGCAGGCTCCCCTTCCAACTTCCTGAAAATCACTTGCCTGACGGCGTACGACTATCCGACTGCGCGCCTGCTCGACGAAGCCGGCGTGGATGTGATTCTCGTCGGCGATTCACTCGGTATGGTCGTGCTGGGGCATGAAAGCACACTGCCGGTGACGATTGGCGAGATGCTGCATCACACGCGCGCCGTGCGGCGTGGAACGCGCCGCGCGCTTCTGGTGGCGGACATGCCCTACGGCAGCTATCACGCTGACATTGCGGAGTCGCTGCACAATGCCATGCGTTTCGTGAAAGAAGCCGGCGCCGAGGCGGTGAAGGTGGAGGGCGGGGAACGCCGCCTGGAGCTGATTTCGCGGCTGACAGAGGCGGAAATTCCGGTGATGGGACACGTCGGTTTGACACCGCAATCCGTGAATGCACTGGGCGGCTACCGAGTGCAGGGAAAAACGCCGGACACCGCCGAGCAGTTGATTCGCGATGCGCGGCCCGGACTGCGACGGGCAGATTCTCGTCGTTCACGATCTTCTGGGCCTTACGTTTGGCCAAACGCCGAAATTTGCGCGCCAGTATGCCAACGTTGGAGAAATCATTATCAAAGCCGTGCGCGAATATTGCAATGATGTGCGCGAGGGCGGATTTCCTTCGGACGCCGAGTCGTATCACGCGCCGCAATCCGCGAAAGATCGCAAGACCATTTTCATCGACAGTTGAGCACTCGGGAAATCTTCAAACGCGAAGAGGAGCCAGACATGACGCCTCAAGAGATGCGCATGCTGTACGACTACAACGCCTGGGCCAATCATCGGTCGATGAATGCGGCGTCCAGCCTCACGGCGGAGCAGTTTGTCCAGCCGATGGGTTCGAGCTTCGGCTCCGTACGCGACACGCTCGCGCACATTTTCGGCGCGGAGTGGATCTGGCTGGAGCGATTTCAGGGACGTTCGCCATCCTCGCTTCCCGACACAACTCAATTCCAAGATATTGCGAGCTTGCGGGAACGCTGGAACGAACTCGAAGCTCGCCTGCTTACGTTTGTGAACGGATTGAGGCAGGCTGATCTGGACCGGGTCATCGAATACAAAACGCTGAACTACGGTGTATACCGCAATCCGCTCTGGGAATCGATGCAGCATCTCGTCAATCATGGGACGTATCACCGCGGGCAGGTCACCACGCTGCTGCGGCAGCTTGGCGCACAGCCGAACGCGACGGACCTGATGCACTTCTATCGCGAGCGCGCCACGGCGGCGGGCGCGTAACTTCAAGCGTTCATCCCGACCCCGTGGACACCATCCGAACGATTGCGTGGATGAGAGAACAGGCGCGGCAAGCCCGTGCGGAAAGCCGCATCGTCGGACTGGTGCCGACGATGGGCGCGCTTCACGCAGGGCATCTCTCGCTGATCGAACGAGCGAAGCGGGAGTGCTCGCCGGTCATTGCTTCCATCTTCGTCAATCCGAAGCAGTTCGGCCCCAAGGAAGATTTCTCAAAATATCCGCGCACGTTCGAGAGCGACAGCGAAAAACTTCAGCGCGCGGGCGTGGATTCCCTTTTTGCGCCGGAGCCGTCGGAGATCTATCCCGATGGATTTTCGACCTACGTGAACGTCGATGGCTTGAGCGACAGACTCGAAGGGCGCTCGCGGCCCGGCCACTTCCGCGGCGTCACCACCGTAGTGATGAAGCTGTTGCAGATCGTGCAGCCGAATTTTGCCTACTTCGGGCGGAAGGATGCGCAGCAATCGCGTCTCATCACGCAAATGGCGCGCGACTTGAATCTGGATACGGAAATCGTGATTTGCCCGCCGATCCGCGAACCCGACGGCTTGGCCCTTTCCTCGCGAAACATTTATTTGAAGGCGGACGAACGCAAGGCGGCCACCGTTTTGTATCGCGCGCTGGATGCGGCAAGAAGTCAGCTTGCCGCCGGAGTTCGCGATGCGATGCAATTACAAGCGGTGCTGCACCGCACGGTCACCGCGGAACGTCATGCGAGGGTGGACTACGGGGAGATCGTGGATGCCGAATCGTTCGAGGCGGTTGTGCGAGTGAACAAACCCTGTTATGTGCTCCTCGCGGTTTTCATCGGCAAGACGCGCTTGATCGATAATTTGTACGTCGAACCGAAATCATCGGATTCCGAAGAACTGGTGTTTCACTTCTAGGGCCTTGATAGCGCTCTCGCACTTCTTTTTGCTAGACTTTTCCTATAGTCCTAAATTCCTTTCTGAGGTGACGGAAATGAATCCACGAATTCGTACAATCGTCGTTTTTCTGGCGTTGGCACTTTTCCTGCCCGCGTTCGCACAGCCGGAAGGCACGGTTCCACAAGGAACGAAGATTTCGGTAGTAACCGACCAATCCGTGAGCTCCAAGACGGCCAAGATTGGCCAGACGGTATCAGGTTCGGTGGCCCAGGATGTGACGTCAGGCGGCAAAGTGGTGATTCCTAAGGGATCGCCAGTCAAGTTGACGGTAAGCAGTGTTCAGGCGTCGGGCCGATTGTCCACGCCAGCAAAACTGTATCTGCGGCTGCGCACAGTGACCGTAGGCGGCAAGACGTACACGTTTGCGACGAGCTCGGCCGGAAGGACACTGGGCGGCAAGGGCAAACGCGATGCCGGGTTCATCGGCGGCGGAGCAGCCGGCGGCGCCGTGATCGGAGCGCTGGCTGGAGGTGGCAAGGGCGCAGCGATCGGGGCGGCGGCTGGGGCGGGAGCCGGAACAGCCGGTGCAGCGGCGACAGGGAAGAAAGACATCGAGTTTCCCGCCGAAACAAGGCTGGCCTTCACGACGCGGGCGGCCGTAGCCATCAACTAGTGCGAATCGCGGCGCGAGGGCCGGGCGAAGCTGCAGCTACGAACCATCAACGCGGCGAACTGAAGAGTGGAGATTTCTAGTTAACAATAACTGGACCCCCTCCCCCGTGGTTTTATGTAAGTGTTGCATCTAAAGGATTTAGTGTTGCTGTAAGTGGTTTAGAATCAACACTTGCGGGCTGGCTTGTAAGTGTTGATTCTAAATAAGTTAGTTCAGGGAGGGGGCGCTTGCCGGGGGAGCTAAATTGAAAAATGGCGGCGCAAAGCCGGCTCTACAAATGCAAAGACGGGGGCGGCTCGCGAACATAGAATTTCCTAAAAAATAGATTCGAGTTGTAATAAGGCCCGGCAGGGTGATGGGGCGCACTACTTTACGGCGATAATGTACCAGAGTAGTGACCTGGTTGTCAACAGAAAACTGACATTCGGGGAGCTTCGGCTTTGACAAAAGCAACAAGGCATATACAGTTGCCTGGGAATGGCCATCACTGACTCCGAATACGAGAATCAGCGCTTTATAGTCCTCCGGCGATATCGGGACATGCCAGACGCCTTCCTTTTCGGTAGCATTCTGGACTCGGCGGGCATCGAATGCTACCTCGCAGATGAAAACACGATTCGGATGGACTGGTTTTGGTCTAATCTTCTTGGCCGCATCAAACTTTGCGTCAGAAAGGAGGATGCTGAGACTGCTTCGAGTTTGTTAGACCATGGTGTGCCCGAGAAATTCGATGTAGAGGGAGTGGGGGAGTATCAGCAGCCCCGTTGTCCGATGTGCCAATCTCTCGAGATCTCTTTCCAAGGACTGAACAAGGCAGTGGACTACACCAGCGCCCTCATGGGCGGGCCCCGGCCACTCCATCGCAGTCTTTGGGAGTGCAACGCCTGTGGTCACCAGTGGCCAGAATCCACCGAGAAACCGCCGAACAACTTCCTGATAGCAGCATCGTCCATCCCCTTGGTTGTGATGGTAATCGAGACCCTCCTTGTTTGGTTGATGGGGGTGATCATGGCCCTGCGTGATGCAGCATCGCGATAGGGGCGGCCGTAGAACGAGCGCGAGAGCCTATTTCCTAGAGATGACCTTGAGGACTTCGGCGGCATGGCCTTTGGCTTTGACGAGGGGCCAGACCGCTTCGATTTTGCCGGTTTTGCCGATGAGGAAGGAGCTGCGGACGATGCCCATGAAGGTGCGTCCCATGATTTGTTTTTTCTGCCAGGCGCCGAACTTTTCGATAGTCGCGTGGTCTTGATCGCTGAGCAAAGGGAAATTGAGTTTGTATTTTTCTTTAAAGGAGGAAAGAGCTTTGACGGGATCGGCGCTCATGCCGAGGATGGCGACGCCGAGCTTGTCGAATGCTTTTTTTGCGTCACGAAACTCGGACGCTTCGGTCGTTCAACCGGGTGTGCTGGCTTTGGGGAAGAAAAAGAGGAGGACGCGCTGACCCACGAAGTCTTTGAGCGCGACTCCTTTGCCTTCGCCGGATTGGAGGCGGAAGGCGGGGGCTTCGGAACCGAGTTTAATCATTAGAAGTTCCTCGCGTTAGACCTTGAAAGAGAAAGCGGACGGCCTCGGCAGGCCGTCCCTACAGTAACCCCTTTGCGCACTTGAATCCCGCAGCGAATCAGGACGCATCATTCAGGAAACCGAAAAGCGGCGGCAAGCCGCCGCACTCCAAGAAATCAGGAAAGCAGCTTGCGCAGGATGTCGTTGACGGCCTGCGGGTTGGCCTGGCCGCGCGTGGCCTTCATGACTTGGCCGACGAAAAACTTGAAGACGCCTTCATTGCCGGCTTTGAACTTGGCGACGTTGTCGGGATTTTTCTCAATGACTTCGCGGGCGGCTCGCTCGATGACGCTTTTGCTGACCTGCGCGCCGAGGCCTTCCGCGGTGACGATCTCAGCGGCGGAGCGGCCGGATTCGAACATGGTGGCGAAGACTTTTTTGCCGACAGCGCCGGTGATCTGGCCGGACTCGATCATTTTTACCAGTTCCGCCAGCGCTACAGGAGTGATTGGGCTGGCCTGAAACGGTATCTTCTTATCCTTCAACCACCCAATAAGTTCGGTCACTATCCAATTGGAGGCGGCTTTGCCGGGAGCGCCGGCTTTGACGACGGATTCGAAATAATCGGCCAGGGCTTGGGTGTTGGTTAGGATTTCGGCGTCGTAGGGAGTGATGGCGTAGGAGCTGACGAAGCGAGCGCGCTTGGCTTCGGGCAATTCGGGGAGCGTGCGCCGAACTTCATCGCGCCAGGCGGCGCTGACGTGGACGGGGAGGAGATCCGGCTCGGGGAAATAACGATAGTCGTGGGCTCTTTCTTTCGAACGCATGGAGACGGTGTGACCTTCGGCTTGATTCCAGAGGCGCGTCTCCTGCGAGATGCGCCCGCCGGATTCGAGCACGCCGATGTGGCGCTCGATCTCGTATTCGAGCGCTTTTTGCAGGTAACGGAAGGAGTTGAGGTTTTTTACTTCGACCTTGGTGCCGAATTCCTTCGAGCCGCGCAGGCGGACGCTTACGTTGGCGTCGCAGCGCAGCGAGCCTTCTTCCATGTTGCAGTCGCTGACGCCGGTGTAGAGCATGATCTGGCGAAGCGTGGTGAGGTAGGCGTAGGCCTCTTCGGAGGAGCGTATGTCCGGCTCGGAAACGATTTCGCTGAGCGGCGTACCGCAGCGGTTGTAGTCGATGTAAGCCTTGGTAGTGGATTGCGAAAAGCCTTCGTGAAGATTTTTCGCCGCGTCTTCTTCCAGGTGAAGGCGGGTGATGCCGACGCGTGTTTTGGCGCCGCCAACTTCGACTTCGAGCCAGCCGTCGGTGGCGAGCGGCAATTCGTATTGCGAGATTTGGTAACCCTTGGGCAGGTCCGGGTAGAAGTAGTTTTTGCGGGCGAATCGCGAATGCTCGTGGACCGTGCAGTTCAGGGCCAACGAGGCACGCATGGCCATCTCCACCGCGCGTTTGTTGAGCACGGGGAGAGTTCCGGGCAAGCCGAGGCACACGGGGCAGACGTTGGTGTTCGGCGGGTCGCCGAAACGCGTTGAGCATCCGCAGAAGATTTTTGTGCGCGTGAGGAGCTGGACGTGTACTTCGAGGCCGATGACAGGCTCGTATTTGGCCAGGACTTCTGGCGGGAGCGAGGTCTCCTCTGGAGTAGTCTTCGCCATGACAGAGCGAAGATTATAGCAGAGCGAGGGGCGAACTAAAGTTCGCCCCTACAAGAAAGAGGCTCAGTTCCTGCCGCTAAAGCGGTAGTTCATGCCCACGCGGAAATCGCGGCCGAGCGTGGGGAAGCCCAGGGCGTCCTGGTATTGCTTGTCGAAGAGATTGGTGACGCGGCCGGTGAAGGAAATGCCGCGGGCGATGAGATAGCTGGTGGCGAGATCGAAGCGCGCGTAGCCAGGGTTTTCAAACTGGGCCGGATCGACGAAATTGCTATCGGTGCGGCGTCCGGTGAAGTAACCGGAGAAATTCCAGTTCATTCGTCGCCAGCCGACGTTGACGTTGAGTGATCCAGAATTCAGAGGACGGCGGAGGAGCGGATTGCCAGGTTCGAGAGCAGGATCGGCAAACGGATTGGCGGATTTGAGGACGCGCGTGTCGTCGTAAGAGTAGTTGCCACGAATGGCGAGCCAGTGGAAGGGACGAGACTCCAGAGAGAAGTTGGCGCCACGGGCGCGAGCGAGGTCGGTGTTGAAAAAATTGCCGGTACCGAATGGACAGCCGGGAATAATAGCGCCAGAAGCAAAACTGATCACATCGCGAAAGCGATTGGTGAAGTAGTCGGCGGACAGACGCAGTTTGTCGGAATCGAGGAGTTGTTCGAAACCGATGTAGTAGGTGCGGCTGCGCTCCGGGCGCAACGAGGGATTGCCCGGATCGCAGGAATCGGTTGCAAAAGACTGCTCGAGTGCGGGCTCCTTAATGCCCTGGCCGTAAGAAGTACGCAGCCGCGTGTCACCCCAAAAGCCTTTGCCGTAACGCAGCGCGAGAGCAGCACCGGCACGCGGAACGACGCGCGTGC
>WNFB01007589.1_pt1 | contig 22240 bp, 23 predicted proteins | sample 5400501 | NCBI WGS metagenome assembly WNFB01 (sample SAMN13153341, study PRJNA577476) | soil metagenome | isolation source: 200 cm saprolite under Douglas fir tree site 2 hole 1 | place: USA:California | collected 2015-04-18 | reverse complement strand
CGTTGCGCGGCTCTGACTTTACGGGCGCAGACCTCACCGGCAGCTCGTTTTATGGCAGTGACGTCCGTGAAGCCAATTTTGATCGCGCCAATCTGACAGACTGCAACTTTTCCGCAAGTGACCTTGTGGGTGCGAACTTCCATGAAGCCATCCTGGTGCGCACCACCTTCAGCACGGCGGGGCTGGTCGGAGCACAATTCATCGGCGTCAAGCTGACGGATGTCAAATTCAACTATACCGACCTGCGCAAAACCATCTTTGAAGGCTGTACCTTTCTCGGCGTGGACTTCCACTATTCCGACCTGAGCGGACAGCGACTGGATGGGCAGACCTTTCTCGGCGTCACGTTTGACCTGCCGGCACTGAAGGATGCTTCGTTTCAGGGCGCGACCCTCAGAAATGTGGCTTTCCGCCCGGTGGGTCTCTGGTCTCTGAAGCGTGCCATTCAATCCATTCACTTTGACGGCGCGCTGATGGATAAGCTCACGTATGCCGCGCTCAAAGGCATAGGAGCCGATGTATCGAAGGTGACTGTGCTCTCATAAGGAGGGAGATTGTGCAAACCAATTCCATTGAGGTAGCAGACCTGCAAAAATCATACAAGGATCTCCATGTCTTAAAAGGCGTGAGTTTCACCGTGGAACCGGGCAGCATTTTTGCCCTGCTCGGCTCCAACGGCGCGGGCAAAACAACGATTATCAAAATCCTCACCACGCTGCTCAAACAGGACGGCGGAACGGCCATCGTCAACGGCTTTGATGTGGCGTCAAAGCCAGAGCACGTGCGGCAATCACTCAGTCTGACCGGGCAATTTGCCGCCGTGGATGAGATGTTGACCGGGCAAGAAAATCTGATCATGATCGCCCGGCTGCGACATCTCAAACAGCCGCGCCAGGTTGCCGACGAGTTGCTGACCCGCTTCGGTTTAACCGATGCCGCCAACCGCAGGGTGTCGACGTATTCAGGCGGGATGCGCCGCAGGCTTGACCTCGCCATGAGCCTGGTGGGAACACCGCCGATCCTGTTCCTTGACGAGCCGACCACCGGGCTTGACCCCGAGGCACGCATCGAGGTGTGGAAGGTGGTGAAGGAGCTTGCTGATGGTGGCATCACCGTCTTCTTGACCACGCAGTACCTGGACGAGGCGGAACAGCTTGCTGATCACATTGCCATTCTCCATGAGGGCAAGATTATCGCCAGCGGCACGCTCCAGGAGCTCAAAAAGCGGTTTCCACCGGCGCAGGTGGAGTATGTGGAAAAACAACCGACCTTGGAGGAGATCTTTCTGGCCATCATTGGCAAAAAGGAGGAACAGTAAATGGAAACGATACAGAAACACTTTTTCAGCGATATGAGCGTGATGCTTGGCCGTTCCATGCGCCATATTTTCCGCAGTATGGACACCATCATCACGGTCACGATCATGCCTATTGCGTTTATGTTGCTGTTCGTGTATGTGTTCGGCGGCGCAATTCAAACCGGGACAGCTAATTATGTCAATTACTTGTTACCTGGTATCTTACTGATTGCTATTGCGAGTGGGGTATCCTATACGGCTTTCCGTTTGTTTACCGATGTGCAACGGGGGATCATTGAGCGATTTCGCTCCATGCCGATTGCCCCTTCCACCCTGCTGTGGGGACACGTCCTGACCTCGCTGGTATCCAACGCGATTTCGGTGGTGGTCATCATTCTCGTCGCGTTGATTATGGGCTTTCGTTCGTCGGCGGGCATCCTGTCATGGCTGACCGTCGTTGGCATCCTCGCGTTGTTTACGCTGGCTTTAACCTGGGTTGCGGTGATTGCCGGACTGACCGCAAAATCGACAGACGGCGCAACAGCATTTTCGTATCCGATTATCTTCCTGCCCTTTATCAGCTCGGCGTTTGTGCCAACCAGGTCGATGCCGCCGGTAGTCAGGGCCTTTGCCGAAAACCAGCCAGTGACGGCGATCGTGGAAACCATCCGTGCGTTACTGTCTGGACAGCCAGTGTCTCAGCATATATGGGTTGCTCTTGCATGGTGCGTCGGCATTCTGGTTGTGGCCTACATCTTTGCGATGAGGGCATATAAAAAGCGCGTGTGAAAAGAGGGCAGTATCCGAGGAAAGGAGTTCACACCATCTCTGCTCTTTCTCGACACGTGAAGGACACCGACTCACATGAGTGTTGACACATATTGCAAGTATCCGTTGCGATAAAAATTGACCCAGATACCTAAAACCGTGTAAGATACATGTGAGGGGAATAACACTGCTCGAACACCTGAAAAGGGATTTTTCATGCCCAAACGCCGCTATGAGCGTCGCGAGCCGAGCCATGACTGGCAGCAGATCCAGCCGCTGCTCAAAGATCCGGCGCAGATTCAATACGAAATCTTGCGCCCCGTGGTCCTTTGGGGTCAGACACCGAAGGAACGAGGAGCAGAAACGGGTGTCTCACCGCGCACCATTTACTACCGTGCGAATCTGTTTGACCAGGCTGGGATGGCTTCCCTGTTGCCTGCTGCCCCACCTCCAGCGATTCCCAGGCAAGATAAACGGACGTTGCCGCCGGATATGCGGCAGGAAATCGTGGATTTGCACGCGCAATACCCTGCCTTTCGTCCCCATGAACTGGCGACCATCTGTTTTCTCAAATTCAATCGGAAACCCGCCCCTGCCACCATCAAGCTCATCCTGGCTTCTGGCCCCAAACCATCGACCACCGAACGCCGCTTTCCACGCTATGCAGACATCGAGGATGGCGCAGAACGTCGCCGAGCCATCATTCGGCTTCACGCGGATGGATGGAATGCCAAATCCATTGCTGGCTATCTTGAGGTGAGCCGACAAACGGTCCATACGACACTCAAACGCTGGGCCAAGGAGCAATTTGCTGGTATTGAGGAGAAATCTCACGCACGCACGGGCGTCCGCAAAGTGGATCTCACAGCAGTGCAAGAGGTCAAAAAACTGGCCCAGAATCCTCTGATTGGAGCGTATCGCGTGAGTGCTGCCCTCGAACAGATGGGGATTAAACTCTCGCGCGCGACCTGTGGGCGTCTGCTGGCGCTTAATCGTGACCTCTATCATCTCCAGGTACCACGCCGACCCCGACCAAAGGCCGAGATGCCGTTCCGCGCCTCGCGGAGACACGAGCTATGGAGCGTGGATATACGCTACTTGGATATGCATACGTTGGAAGGCGTGGAGATGGTGTACTGCATTTCGATCCTCGAAAACTTTTCGCGGGCGATCTTAGCCTCGGCCATCTCGCTGCGCCAGGACAATGAAGCGTTTTTTGCCGTGTTCTATGCCGCGATCCGCAAGCATGGGGTTCCAGAGATCCTCGTTAGCGACAACGGCAGCGTCTTCATCTCGCACGCCACCAGGCGTGTGTGCGAACAACTTGGCATCGAGAAAAAGGAAATCAAGAAAGGACGACCCTATCAAAACTATATAGAAGCGGCGTTATACGTTATTTGGAATTTGAACGTAAGCGAAAATTGCCAAATAACGTGTAGTATGTGGACTTGGGACGACCAACGGGAGGGACAATTCCACATAATTGGCGTCCAAAGACGCATGGCAGACTGGAGCTTTGAGAAAGCGCATACTTGGGAGGATTTGCTGGCAGCCCATGACAAATGGATGACCGATTACAATTTCCAAAAGCACATGGCGCACGAAGAACGGCAGGACGGGTGCCATAGCCCAGCCGCCGTGTTGGGCTGGGTCAAAGGGATGCAACCGGAACCAGAGCTGGTCCATCAGGTGTTCGAGGCCATTTGCGAAACACGCCGCTTAAACAAGGCAGGCTACGCCAAATTTCGCAACTTTTTGCTCTATGGCGAGCGCGGCTTGGCCGGAGAGGAAGCGGTCGTGAATATCTTCCAAGATTTGCTGACGTTGGAATATCAGCAGGAAAAGCTCTCACGCTATTCGGTCGAGTGGCAACCCGATGAGCGGCATCTTGCCCGCGTTGGAAACCCTCGACTCTTTCACCATCCCTACCCCTCAGCACAACCCGAACTCTGGGAACCGGGCGAGGTCGAATGGTTTGTCATCATCCGCACAAATCCCCCCACGCGCAGGCGCAAACTCTCTCATCGCCTACTGGTCGTGCAACTTCCCTTGCTCCCCGACGGCACGCAAGGCGCTCCTTCAGGCAGCGTTTAGCCCTCCAACTGGAGCTACGGAAAGAACCACCTGTTGAATCCCGCCAGGTGCAATACGTCTGCAATTTCAGTTTTCGCGAGTAAGACAAAAGGTATGATGAGGGAGCGACCACTCCAAAATGGAGGCTCTCCGCTTCTTGGTTTGCCTTCACATTGGAATGGTCTCTTTCTCACTCAGCGTCCGCGCATCTCGTGATCAGAGGACGTGATTGCTCGGAACGCGCGCTCCAGCCTTCTAGAAATGGCCCCACCCGTTGTATGCCGTCGTATCCAGGACAGCGAACCAATCGAAATCGGTGAAGCTTTGGGCACCCAGTAGTTCCATATAGCTCCTGTTCTTCTTACTACCAGAGCGAATCGGAAGGGCCGCAATTTCCTCTACAGGAAGCCCTTGCCCTTGATGGGTGGGAATAAACCGCACCGGTCCGGGAGCGGATGTGAACCGCGCCTCAAGCGTCCCGGCTTCTGGCTGGCCGATCCCGTTGGCTGGTGAGGAGCCTATGGCTGAGCCGATGACGGCATAGCGGCGACCGAACAGTTCATGAAGATGAGATCCAACGGGCCACCAGCTCACCGTCTCATTCCCCCATTGCCATTGCACCTTTCCACGCTTGAGATGGTTATTGTGGGCAAAAACCAAGACGTTGCCTCGCCCCTGTTCACGGGAGACGATGTACGCCAGATTCTCTGCCATCATGGCGTCACGTATGTTGAGCAGTCTCTCCTGGCGTTTCTCGGACGTTTGCGCTAACACTGCATGATAGTGTAAGAGCTGCCGAGCCACCCGCACGCGCAGCTCTGAAATCAGCTCCTCTGTCTCGATCCGCAGTGCAGTTGCCTCCGGTGATCGACCTATCGCTTGCGTCGGGTCGAGCGCGGCAGCCGGATTTTCCCAGGCAGAGTCCTGTCCTAGCAGCGGGTCGATGCGATTTCGATACTCCTGGGAACTTCCACTATCAACTGAGCTGAGGTAATCAAGCGCAACGTGGAGTGTCTGGCGAGGACTATCTGTGGTCATATCGGTCGGGCTATCGAAACCATAGAACTGGAGTTTCCTCTGGTGTGCTGGATCAGCATTGTAGTGCCTCATCCACTCGACAAGTTCTCGATTCGCTTCGAATTTTCCGAAACCGTGGCTAAATCCAGTATCCTGCAATGCCTCATAGGATACCGGACCTCGGCCAAGCACGTATTCGTTGATGATGGGTCCCCGAGGAAAACTGCTCTCAATGGCAATGGCACTGTAGCCATGGGCTTCGACAAGACGTTGGAAGAGTTGGTTGCGAAGAACAAGCAGCTCTTCTCCTCCATGGAGTGCTTCTCCAAAGCCAAGCAATGCTACCGAATCACCAAGTGAGTCGATCACCGTATCAACGGCGGCGTTGAAGTCCGGGCGAGAATCGAGCGAGCATGGGATTGCCTCGTGTGCTATCCAGTCGTCGAGTGTCGCATATACTACTGCTGCGTTCGTCATGAGTCTACCTTTCATTGTTTTCACTGTACCATTCATCCAATGAGAAATCTTCTCCTCCTGCTGCTTCTCTCTCCCCTGCTCTCGTCTACCGTCTGAGAGCAGGGAGCCTGGACAAGTGAGAACACGCTCCAGGCTTCGGCAGATCTCGCAGGAGGTTGCATGCATGCATCTCCGATCCAAGCTGGCCAGGCTTTTTCTGGATCATGTCTCTACAGTACAACACAGATGCAAGAATAGAGGGTAGGAGAAGAGCCAGGAGCGTGCGTATGGACAGAAATGGATCAGAGCAGGCTCAATACACTTAGATTTCTGTGATAGAACGAGGGGTGTATTGCAAAAAAGCCTCAACCTCGGACTTGGGAGTTTTACATGAAGCCTGGCAACACTTTACGCGCTATCGAGTCTTCCCAGGGATGCTGGAATGAGCACCGAGCCGGGTGCGCAACTATGAAGCCTTTGCTCTGCTGCCACCGGTTTCTCAAAGCCTGAGCGGCTACCGTCTCTACGCACAGCAACATCTTGCTGCACTCAAAACTGCTTCATGTTGGGATTTACAGTCTAAGGTATCTGAGTCAATTTTTATCGCAACGGATATTTGCAATATGTGTCAACACTCATGTGAGTCGATGTCACGTGAAGCACGTCCTTATGTAAATTTTGGAATTGTGTGAGTGAAAATGTGGTAATGACGTGGTTGATTCGGTTTCTTTGACTGTAAATCCCAGGATTCTGCGGGAGAAATTGGTAGAGCTATCTGGGTGGGCAAGCAGTCTGAAAACACGGACTTTCAGCAGGGAACGGCCCGCAGAATTATACCAATTTCTCCCGCAGAATCCTGGGATTTACAGGCACCATGCCAATAATTGTGTAGAGATAATCTGCAAAGAAATCAGCGACGATCCAAGGTCGCTTGCCTGCCCAACTGGTACATTGGGCCAAACTTCGACCGATTTTCAGGTGAAACAGAGGAATCGACCACTCAGAGCCTGGAGAAACCGCCTCCCATCTAGTTTCTTCCATCATCATTCTGTGAATTGTGGCATCGTGGGGGAGAGTTACGGTCACTGGAACCTTCTGCACAAGGAGCGCGCCCTTTGGAAATGGAGCGTTCCTCGACTCTTGACCTGAGAACGTCCCCGAATGCCGCCCTCCCTGATCGGCAGGCGGCGTTCGGGGCCTGAGTCGCTTGCTATGCCCCGTAGGCTTCGACCGAGACGGGCTGCCACTCGTTCCAGGTAGCTAGGCGCTGCTTGTACTCGTCGGTTACCGGCTCCAGGGATTTGCCGAAGAAGATCCGCAACGGGGGTTGGTCGGCGTCAACGACTTTCAAGATGGCGGTGCGGGTTGCCCTGGGGGTACCGAGCTGCCAGCCGTGCTCGATGTTGTCGCGCACGACCTGGTAGTCGGGGTTTTCCTCGCTGTGCCGTGACCCGACAGCCAGCCAGTCCGTCGAGTAAGGCCCAGGCTCGACGCAGGTGATGTGGATGCCGAACTGCTCGACCTCCTGCGACAGCGACTGGGACAACCCTTCGACCGCCCACTTCGATGCGTGGTAAGCACCGATGTTGGGGAACGCCCGGATGCCGCCTTCGCTGGTGACCTGGATGATGCGGCCTGATTGCTGCTTGCGCATGATCGGCAGCGCCGCCTGAGTCACCCAAAGCGTGCCGAAGAAGTTCGTCTCCATCTGCGTCCGGATGTCGTCCTCGCTCAGTTCCTCGACCATGCCGAAATGCCCGTAGCCGGCGTTGTTGACCACGACGTGAAGCTCGCCAAAGTGCGCAGCCGCCTGCTGCACGGCGCTGAACGCTGTTGTTCGGTCGGTCACATCGAGTTGAAGAGGGAGAACAGTATCGCCGAACTTTTGGACGAGCTCGTCCAAGGTCTCGATCTTGCGGGCGGTCGCGGCGACCTTGTCGCCACGCTCGAGGGCGGCTTCCGCCCACTCGCGACCGAAGCCTCTTGATGCGCCAGTGATAAACCATATCTTGGTCATCGTGATTGCTCTCTTTCTGAATAACTGAAGAGTTATTTCGAGGTAGCTGCATGCAGCGATACTTGATGTGCTTGCTGTATGTTCCTTTCAAGCGAACGGTAATGGGCGATTTTTGTCTCGATGATGGCTCATGTCCGCTGCATTGCTTGCAGGTCCAGCAATAATTTGTGCTGGTGAGCTTCGAGTAACTTGCGTCGCTCTTTCACCGTTGATTCTCCTTGCCGTGTTATTTCTGCAAAGTGCTGCATTTCAGCAATGGGCATAGCGGTTTCACGTAAACATTTGACGCGCATCAATCCATTCCAGATCGACCTCGCTGTAGCGTCGATGTCCATTTGGCAAGCGACGAATCCTCGTGGAAGCCAGAAGACTTAAACGTTCATAGTAACGCAAGGTATGGATACTGAGCCCGGTTATCGCCGCAACTTGTTGGATGGATAGTTCTTTATTCATCATTGCCTCCTTCTCTCTGGTTGCAAGATAAGCTTACAACCTAGAGTGTACTCTAGGTCAAGCTCTCAAAGGAGGCTTACGAGAAATGGCCCATCATGAGGTCGCACCACGTAGGCTGTCTCAGCCGCGAAGCAGCACATCTTTCGTTCCGACTTTCTCTGAAATTAGCAATTTCATCCGCGGTGGTGTCCCAGCCTGGCAACCTTGACCAGGGAAACTACCACCACGACTATTTCCTACACTCAGGGTAGATAGGAAAAACTGCCATATCTAACAGCGCGGTCTTAAACCTGGTGGCTTTTCCCATCCACCAGAAACCACCTCCACCAGCCATCAGGTCACGCCCGCGAGCTACGCGCTTGTGCCTCGACTACCCCGACCACCAGACCCCCACCGCAGTCGATCAAAGCGCGTAGCTGTGTCCCCCTCTCCCTCGTTAGCGTTTCTTCGCCACAGAGATCGTCGTAGCAGGAATGAATCCACCAGGAGTCTCCCCAGATGGCAGCTCCAAACGGTGGATCTGCGCAGCCACCACATCTGCCTTCACTTTGAGACCAAGCTTCATGAACCGCTCATACATCTGTTGCAATCGCGGGATGTCTTCTTTGCCAATAGCGAAACGATCACAGAGTAAACATTTCACATCGCTCTCGCAATGCAGCTTGGGATTGCGACGGCAGTACCCCATCGGCAGGCGAATCCAGCTCACGGCATCTCCTTCGACAAAAAGAGTGTACTCCTCTTGGGCAAAGAAGTTTGGCACCCAACTGTGGGCTCCATCCTGCATCTGCTCTACTGCTTCGCTAAACGCCTTTTCAACGGTCTTATCAAGAATACGTGCATATTCGAGTGTCATTCCCAGCGTGGCATGCCCCATCAGCTTCTGAAGGGCTGTTTCGCGAAGGCCATAGTTGAGCAGAGCTTCAGCAAAGGTATGACGAAAGCGATGCGCTGTGAGTGCTGGAATGGCTAACTTACGGCTGATCTGTTGAAGCGTCGCTTGAACCCTCCCATTAGTTTGCAAAGCTCGCCCATGACGCGTAAAAAGAGCGTCGTTTATCCTTTCCCACCCTTGCTCCTGCCAGGACTGTAAAGCAGCCAAACATTGTGGCGTGAGAGGAATAAGACGATCCTTGAGTCCCTTGCCTTCATGAATATGAAGTTTCCAGATGCCTCCAATTTGAACAATATCTGTGGTTTTCAGACGCGTAAATTCTAACGACCTGATCCCTGTATGTAACAGCGTGAGGACCAGGGTTCGCTCAAAAAGGGTTGCCTCACGTTCACAGTAGGCGAGTATTTTGCGTAACTCCTGATCTGAAATATATCGTGGGATCATCTCTGGCCTTCTGGGAATATCACGAGGAGAGAAAGGATTGCGAGCTGGAGCAGTCTCCAGATGCTCGTCAAGTACAAAATCGAAAAACCGATGCATACTGCTATACAAGTCGGCGTGATACTGTTTGCTCATGTGTCCTGTTGCAACTTGTTCTGCCAGATATTGTGCGTACCTTTGTGCGATAGAGCGTGAAACGGCATCAAGTCGATCCGCTTCTGGAAAATGCTCTTGTAACCAGAGAAAGAACGCCCGCAGAGCAGATCGCAGCCTATCCACTGTCTTTCTGTTCAATTTCACCTCGCACCATCGCAGATAGGCTAAAATATCCTGGCGAATAATCTCATGTTGGAGATAACTCAAGCGTTCTTCCTGGGGAGCCACCCGCTTGAACTCAGGGAAGATTCCCCAATGAACGAGATAGCGTTCTAAACGGAAGAGACGAGGATCGGGGCTGTCTTTTTTGCCCTGTCCGTTCTGCGCGTACCAGGCGAGATATTCGGCTCGAAATGCTTCAAAATCAACACGCGTCAACTCTTCCAGGGTTTTCCCAGTAAAGACAAGCAAACCTAAGAAGAGTTCGAGCACATACCCACCACCCTTTCTCCAGGGAACAAAATATCCCAGTTCGGTTGTCACCTGCTCCAGGCGCTTTTGGTATGGAGCAACGGCTAGCCGCCACTGCCTATGAAGCCAGAGAGGAAGGGACATGAGAAGGTGCATACTTGGACGATGATCAGGGAGTCACGTTATCCGAGGCTGTTTTTGCGCAGGAAGAATGCAACAAGGAGAACGGATGGTAAAAGAGAGCAGGCGTCCATCAGGAAGACGAGGGGAAGCCTCATTGACACGCTCACAGAGGAGCGCCAGGTCGCGATTGAGGGCGCGATCATTGAAAGGACACAGCTCCACCTGGATCGTTGTGGCATCGCGCGTGATGGTGCCTGGGAGTCGGAAAAAAGGGACCAAGCGTAGCCAGGTCGCATGAGCGTAAGAAGCAGGAAAGTAGTGGTCACGGGCCCACATCGCCACATTGGCCAGTGCCACTTTACACACCGTCATCACTTGATCCTTTCGATGATCCAGTTCATACATGGTTCGCTCTTTCGCCTCGAGATCTTCCAACGCCCGTAACACCTCCCGTTGCTCTTTGCAGTACCGCTCCTGTTTGCGAAACTCCTGATTACACTGCTCATAGGCTCGCCACTCTTTGACTCGTATCTGCTCGAGCTCTGCATCCATGACGGCTTTGCGCTCTTTGATCTCGCGCCGCAGTATATGATCAGCCACTCCTTGCACCTCCAACGTCGTCTGGTGCAGTCCCAGTTCCCGGTACAACTTATCGGCACGACTTTTGAGTTGCACCCGCAGACGGTCATGCCGTTTTCCCGCTTGGTGACTGCGTGTCTTCGCACTCTCGGCCCAGCGTTTCAGGGTGGCGAGCCGCTTCTCCAGGCTGCTTCGTCGCTTGGCCACCTCCGAGTTCTCCACCGGCGTTTTCGCGAAGCCATGGTTGATATCCAATCCCAAGGGCCGTAAGTAATCCTTGATGACGTTTTCCTGGGCCGGCCAACGATGGATGTAGGTCTGTGCCAGTTCGACCGCATCACAGGTGGAGGCTGTCGTGACAATCGGGATCAGCTTGGGAGCCGTCTCGGTGGCCGGGGCCGCGGTAGCTTGCCAGCCCTCTTGCCACCACTGCCGCTCGGTTCGCCCAAGATCGGCATCGAAGCGATGCAGCAGACCTGCGTCCTCTTGATCTGGCTGGAGAGGAACCAGACGGCGCAGATCACGGATGAGAGCCACTTGTAAGGACAGCACTTCTCCCGGATGCTCAGGCCGTGGCAACGTGATGCGTGCAGGAGCGACTTCTCGCAGAACCTTGCCCTGCTTATCCAAACTCAAGGGCAGAAACGCCCCAACCTCGGTGAAGGAGGTCAGGTCTCGATACTGGTCGGTCCGTCAGATCGTGACCACCGTCCGACCGGCGGCGTGCAAGCTGGCTAGGAATTCGGCGGCCATCCCTTCACGATCCACAATGATCCTGCTCACCTGGACCCGTTCCCCAAGCCGTTCATAGCGCGCAACAATGGAGGGAAGTCCAACCGTCAAATGCTGATCTCCGCGGTGCGTGGTGGCCAGAAGTGGATGTCCTTGTTCATCGTGAAGCAACACCAGAGCGCGGCATCCCAGGATCACTCCCAGACGTCCGACCAACCCTCGGGGGATGAGGACGTCGCTGTAGACGGGCTTGCGATGTCCATCAATGTAGCAGGTCAGCGTTGTGGGGTGCTCAGATGGTTCCTCTGAGGGATGCCAGAGGTGCATCGTCCACTGCGCCAATGCATCCGTCAAGCGATCTGCTCCACCCGCATGAGCCACTTGGGACAAAAAGGCTTCGGTGTAGCAATAGCCATAGGCCCGTTTGCGCCCGGTAAGGAGAGCCAATCCATCAGCCGTATAGCCGCGCAGATCCCATGTGCGATGCAGGCCGACTGCCCCAAGAAAGAGCAAGGTCAACAGCAGTCTCAGGCGTACCGCAACCGAACTGCCCACGAGTCGAGGGCGTCCTTCTGTCTGCTCGGGTGGCAATGCTTCTACCAGATGAGCCAGCAGCGCGGTCTCGTTGGCTGCTGCCCATAAGAGCAAACCGCCCACATGCTCGTGGTATCCTGGCTCAAGGAAGAAGGCGGCTTCAGGCTTTTTTTTCTCGCGGGACAGGCTCCCTACTCAATCCCAAGCGTGCTCGGACGCGGTTAAGCTGGCTGACACTGGGGGCTAAACCGAAACGCTCAAGGATGGCGCGTTGCACTGCGGCACTCGAAACACTTGGGTTGGCCTGGCAGTGTTCAATCAGACAGGTGAGCACCTCCCCTCGCAGCTTGACCGGATGCCCATGCCGTCCGTCGGCAAAGCCGTTGCCTGCTTCGCACTGCACCCGCTTGAGCAGCCGATACACCGTCGTACGATGCATGGGGACGGCGCTGCAAACTCTCGCCTCGCGCGCCGATGCTCCTTGCTCAATGTCTCTGACGATCTCACGCTTGGCAGCTTGGCGCTGTTGTGGGGTCACAGTTGGCGCTGTTGTGGGGTCACAGTGGCTGGCATAGTAGGAGGTTCTCCTTCTTCCTCGCACTCATGCGGTTTTTCTCAGTCTACCATCATCTCCCGTTGCTGTCCAGATGCGTAGAGCTTCTTTTTACCGTGAGACCCTGTTGATATCCTCGGTAAAACAGAAAGCTCAGAAAAACGCTGTAACGATACTCTGTGTTTTTCGTTTTCCCTTCATAGGCGGCCAGGATCTCCTCATCGCTCCATTGCAAAATAGGTTTCTCAATCCGACGGCGGAGCAATGCGGGAACCGTTTTGAGATCTTTGACCCGCTCAGCACCTCGAATCTGTCCCACCTGCTCTAAAAACTGGCAAAATTCGGCGATAATGGCTTCATCTGTTTGGGCAGTCCCATGACCAAGAATCATCGCTGTTCTCCTTCCTGCCAAGAGTGAAGCCACTTCTGTGGACTCAATATCTCTTGAGCTTTTTCAAACTCAGCCTCAACAAAACGGTCAGAAAGATGGAGATAGGGGTCGAGCGAGTGAGCATTGCGATGTCCTACCAGTTTGCGGATAGCTGGTTCTGACATGCCTTGCATGACCAGGCGCGTGATACCTGTGTGCCTGAAAAGGTGGGCATGGAGTGACAACTGACATTTTTCTGCATAGTACTCGATGGCGTGTTGGAGGGCATTCACTGAAAGCGGTCGGCCCCGCGCTTTCCCTTTAAACACAATGAAGATTTCATCAACATCAGGGAAGAGGTTCTGACGCTCCTCATCAAGATACTTATTCAAAGCCGCAAAGGTGTATCGGTCCATGTAGACCAGACGAGTGATCCCACCTTTCCCATCTCGGATACGAATACTGCGGCAACTGCACTCGATATCATCAAATCGAATCGAAATCGCTTCATGTATTCTCAAACAACTGATCCACATGAGCATGATGAGCGTGCGATCTCGCCAGGTAGGAAGAACAGCAAAAAATGCCTGCAAGTCCTCTTCAGCAATGATATCAGGTATGCGTTCGGGTTGCTTGCGGTAGAGGCTTTGGCTACGCTTCCGCCTCTTTTGGTTACGTTGCACCGGGATAACAGGATTCTCAGGAAATGCAATGGGATCAAGGAGATTGAGTTCCATGAACAGCGACGAGACAGCAGCCAGTCGGCGATTGATGGTGAGGCTGGAAAGCCCAGCCTGATCCTGGATCTCCATGAAGCGGAGACAACTGCGGCGATCAATGTGCTCAAGGGGCTGGTGAAGTGCCGCAAAAAAAATCTTCAAGTCGTGGGCATAATTGATCCACGTGTTGCGTGCTTGACACATCTTCACTTTGCGAAGAAAATGGTCAACAAAAGAGCAATTTGTCGAGACGGCCACCATTGTGCTGTGTGCATACTCGATGGTGATCTCAACCGGTTGCCCATCCTGGAAAGCTTCTGGTTGGAGGGACATCCCTCACCTCCTCAATATTTTCTGGAGTATATTGTTCAGTTTGTATGCTGTCAATATTCTCCATATAAATATAGAGCAGCAGGTGATTATCCCCTGGCGTGCCTCAGAATCTCAAGGAAGCTCCGCGCCTCCTCGTTTTGATTTGGAGGAGGCGCAGGTGCTGCTGCGCGCCCTCAAACAGCGCCAGAGCACAACAAGGAATGATGACAGGTGATTTTGGGGTTTGGACACGGTAGGAACAAAAACTTGGAATAGGAAACGGGACGAATGGGCTATCTGAACCATCGAAAATAGTAGCCGCCATCGATTTTGGGGGTTCTGCGAGGGTTAGCAGACATCAGCCTTTCCGTTTGAGCTTGCGGTTTTTCGGCTCATGACTGGCCGCCAAGATCAGCAGAAGTGGTCCTCCTGTTTTTCCGTTTCTGAAGAGGATTCTCTCAATCAAAAAAGCTCCTTTTCCACTTCTTCTAGCCCTTCTGGGCTATGTTCATATTCCGACTTTTTGTTCCTACCGTGCGCATACCCCAAATACACTGATAGGCCAATTGTCAAAGTTTTTAACAATCCGCCCATATGTAATTATCAAATTTACATTCCAACGAGAAGCATAGTTGGGATCTGCTCTGCCCACGAAGATGTTGCTTATTCCGCAGCAATTCCTTGGAAGCATTTAGCTCACTCAGGGTTGCCATTGGCTGGCTGTTTTGCCCGGGAGGGAATAATGTTTCGAGTGGCGGGGAGGCAGGCATCAGTCGTTGGTAATTCTGCGTACTGTCGCCAGAGCTGTTCATACTGCCAGGCAGGCTCGTGGTACGCACACGCTGCCATGGAGCAGCACCACTTGGAGGTAACTTCACCTTCCTCACCGGCATCAGCCATTGCCGCAGCAGCCAGCGTCCACCAGCCACGAGCAGCACAACAGCAGCGATGCCACTCAGGGTACCTATTACTAGAGGCAAAAAAGCATCCCCCGCTTTTTGTTGAACTCGGGATGGATGTTGAACTGGCGGACTGCTGGTGGAACTTGTTGACGGTGTTGATACAGGTGTTAGCCTTTGACTTCCACCAGGCTTCCCGGTGGCTGATGGCGTTGTCGCTTTAGCAGGAGGTGTTACGCTTGTCGGTACAGTCGCTATCGTCGTGGGGGGCGCAGTAGGCGAGGGGACAGTAGTGGGTGTCGGAGAGTGCCTGGCCGGAGGCGTTTTCGTCGGTCTCCCCGCCAATGAACTCGCAGACAGTTGATGCGGAGTGAGAGCGTAGGCACCCGCGGTTACTGCTAGCATGCCTATCAATGAAAACAGCAGGAGCGCGAGCGAGAGTAGAGCTACCATCGCATTCCCGAGCCTGCCGCGCTCTGGCATCATAGAGGAGGGCACTGGCGCGTTGTGATGCCTTCCTCGCAGTCGCTTGATCCCTTCATGTTCTAGAGCGGTTTTTATGTCTGCATTCCTCTCCGTATCTTCTCCAAGAAGGATAGTTTTCTCTGCCGGTGGATCAAGCCTTTTGTTCATTTCTCAACAAGAACAGGCACTGTGAAGGTATATCCCCTGCCTGGCACCGTCAGAATATGTCGAGGACTCTTCGCATCTCGCTCCACCTTCTGACGCAGGGGGGAAATATGCGTTTTGATCAGACCGGCATTTTCCCCTGCATCGTGTCCCCAAATGCGACTGCTGATGATGCCCGGTGTCAAAACCTGTCCTATATGCGTGATCAACAAATGGAGCAGGCGGCTCTCGGTGGGAGTCACTTTCACTTTGCTCTCATCTCGAAGTACTTCATGGCGCAGAGGATCGAGGGTCATTGGCCCAACTGTCATCACTGGTGAAGCAGAGTCTGGATGCGAATGTGACGAGCGATGCATCACAGTTGTGATGCGAGCCAGGAGTCGCCTGGGACTAAAGGGTTTCCGAAGGTAATCGTCGGCTCCCATCTCTAACCCACGGACCTCATCCTCCTCATAATCACTTCCGGTGAGGATCAAGGCCATGGTATGCGTTTCACTTCGCATCTGCTGACAGACTTGTAAGCCATCACGTTTAGGCAGGTGAAGGTCGAGAAGAACGAGATCTGGCCATGCTTCATGCCAGCGTTGGATCGCTTGTTCGCTATCAAATGCCCGGACCATGTCATATCCATATCCCTTGAGCCAGAAGCTCAGCAGATCTACTATGTCGCGGTCATGATCGGCCACCATGATGTTCATCGCGTTGCTCCTCACATCCCTGTGTTGGTCCGTGGAGAGGGGAAGCTCGTGATAGCCCTGGTTGCGCGATTTGATCATAGGGAGGCTCCTATCTCCTGGTTCTTAACAACTGGCAACGAGAAGACCCGCCGAATTGAGAGCCGGACAGGCTCACAGGCTAGTGATGAGGAGTAGGTGTACTGCTCGGCTTCCCATGGCCACTCCCATTTCCATGGCTACCATCATGGCCGTTCCCCGGTTGGAACCCTGGCATGTTCGTTTTCAGACACGTCATCAGCGGAGTTGTCCCGCAACTCTGGACCGCTTCCGCCAGGAAGCCCCGCGCGTTGGCACTGGTCAGCTTGCCACCAGCATTGGCCTTATCCTTACCCGCCAGGAATTGCGCATAGGTCAGCAGTTGATCAATCTCGCCGTAGCCAAAGACCCGCTTGGAAGAAACGGATGCTCCGTTGGGGGTGGTGCCTGTGAAGGTTCCCTGGTGCAACGCACACACAGCCTGGATAGCAACACTCGTGCTAGCGGTGCTCAGTGCAAACTGCGTTGCCAGTTGCTGCGCATCGGGGAGCCCGGGGCAGGGGTTCTTCTTGCTATTGTCAGCCTGGTGGTTGTTCGCCTGGAGATGGTTCCCGTGGCTCTCCACGTCCGGCGTGGCAGTGGCGTGCGCCTGGCCAGTGATGCCATGGACCAGACCCTGTCCGGCTGATGTTGCAGCGAACGCCGTCGCTCCTCCAATGACGCTGACCAGCGCAACCACGATGAGCTTTCCTTTTAACAAACTTACGAATTTCATACATGCATTCCTTTCAGCTATGAACCGGTGTTTGAAAACACGCGGCTCCGATCAGTAGGCAAATGGGACGGGCCAACATGTCCCATGTTCATGGGGATAGTTGCCTTTCTCCAGCCATTGGTTACGGCTCCTGCCCTTTCAGCAGACAAAAGGGCCATGTGAATTGTTTTTTCGTTCACCCGTAACTACAATAAGCCAAATCGCAACTATGTAGGGGAGACCTTCCCTCCCAACGGAGGTCAACAAGCAATGGAGGCTTTCAAAGACCAGCTTGATCGTGCGCGACGCGGCGAACCCGAGGCGCTGAGCGCGCTCTATCGCCAGCTCCTCCCAGGGGTCTTTGGCTATATTGCTGCCCGAGTACCTGATCGTGCTACGGCGGAAGACCTGACCTCCGAAGTGTTTGTGAAGATGGTCGAAGGCATCAGCCACCTCAGAGCCAGCGATGAGGCCGGCGTTGCCGCCTGGATTCTCCAGATCGCGCGTGTCACCGTCGCTGGCTATTATCGCAAGCGCGAGCGGCAGCCTGCGTGTGTCCCTCTTGAACCCAGGTTTTGGGAAGAGGAAACATCAGGGGAAAACCAGGTGATCTATGCAAGCCATCCTGACCTCGACCCGGCGCGGAGCGCTGAGGCACGAGATGAATGGGATGCCGTGGTCCAGGCCATGAACACCCTGACCGAAGAGCAGCGCCAGGTACTGGTTGGCCGGCTGATTCTGGGATATGATGTGGCGACGGTTGCGCGCATGCTTGGAAAAAAAGCCAACGCCATCAAAGCGTTGCAATTTCGCGCGCTGCGGAGCTTGCAACGCGTGCTCGGGAAACACCCTGCTCCTGAGCACGCGTCCCCTCTGCATACTCGCCAGAAGGAGGACGTTCCATGAACCCACTTCCTGAACGTCTCAATGAGCGGCTTGAGCGACGACAGGTGCGCTCCTGGAATGGTGAGGAGCCACCGGACTGGCTCCTGTCACCTGTCCCTGCTCCCAATCGGGACCCGGAGGTGGATGAGTTAGTTGCGCTTGCGCTTCGTGTACAAGCGGCCCCTCCCTTGCAGGTGGACCCAGATTTTGCTCGGCAGCTCGAGCAGCGTATCCTGGTGCGCCATGCCGCATTGCACCTGGAGCGGCCTGCACGTGGCTGGTCGTTCCCGCGCCTGCTGCGGGCGCATCCGGTCTTTGGGGTGGCACTCAGTCTCTGTCTCCTCTTGCTCCTGCTAGGAACAGGGGTACTGGTAGCGGCAGCACAGGTCACGAATCCCAACAATCCACTCTCTGTGGTGAAGCACTGGGAGCAACAGGTGCAGGTCTCCCTGGCCAACTCGCCAGCAAGCCAGGCGCAATTGGAACTGCAATTTGCTCGAGATCAACTCACTACGCTGGTCACGCTCGCCGACGCAGCGCACGCAGAGGCATACCGCGAGGCGCTTGTAGAGCTGGATCAGCAGCTCAATATCGCCTCCAGAGCCATCCATGCCCTCCCTACCGGGGCGGACCATAACCGCGTGGAAAGCCAGCTTGCTACACTGCAAGCAGATGCACGTCACACCTTGCGGGGGCTCCTGCCCCAACTGGCTTTCCTAGAACGTCTGCTGACGACTGACGAACTAGGGCGCCTGGGTGATAGCGTTCCGCACCTGGTGAGCGTTGCCATTGTTTTGCCCGCACATCCCAATGGGCATGCCATCATCAGCATCGCCGGTGACGAGATACAGCCAGGAGCACAATTACTGGTGGATACTCGGTTGGTGGATGTTGGTGGTTCCCTCCAAAACGGTGTGTATGTCTTTGTCGCAAACTGGGCCGGGAACCAGCATCCGCAGAGTATAGGCATTCTGAATCCCGACGGCACTGCTGCTCAAACAACCACCATTACCCTGAACAGTTCGGACGACCATGGGAATAGCAATGGCAATCATGGTGGCAACGGGAATGGGAATGGTAGGGGGAAGCCATAGGCCGTTCCTCATTGCCTTTCTGAGTGCAGAAAAAAGGGAGATTTTCGGGGGACTGCAAGCCCCCCAGGCTTGCCTGCCCCCGTCTTACCTGTATTACCTCATTACCTGCATTACCTCTCCCCCGGAGAGGGTATCAGGCAGGATGCCCGGACAGGGTGCCAGGCAGAGGGCTTCGCCCCCTGCACCCCCATTCCCGAATTGGGCTCTTGATTTTGCATGAGTGACTTGTACGGTAAATGAGGGCTGCCTGCCGCCCGGCGTGTGTGCCTTCGTGTAGTAAGAACGCCTAGTCGCCTGCATCACTGGCGTGCCCGTAAGTTGACGTACGAATGGATCAGGGATACACTTCATTGCATCCCTGGGATATGTTAGAGGAATGAGCAGTATAGATAGAATTGATGTTTAGACTAAAAACGCTGTACGGTTGGTAGTGAGACAAGTAGGCTAGCTTGCTTGCGAAAGCTAGCCCAACCGAGTAATGTTCAAAAAAAACCCAAAGGAGCATTACTCAAGTGAACCTTAACACAGTGAACGAATTTCGTCACGCGATCTATGCCTGTTTCACGCGCGCGGCCGATGCGTTGTTTAACACCGTCGATGCTCTGGCGACCGAAACGAGCGCCCAGTCGTTTGTGGAACTGTCGCTCTCGCCCTGCTTTGAGCGTCCCTGGTCCAGTTTGTATGAAGCCTTTGAAGATGGACGCATTGACCAGCATCGGTTGCAAGCAGTCTTTGTCCGCTCTCTGCCCACCCCGACAGAAGGCAAGCGCTTGCTGCTGGGGATCGATGCCAGCAACATCGCCCGTCCGCAAGCGAAAACGGCGGCGGATCGCACGGTGGTGCATGTGCCGAATCTGCCGCGCAGTCAGACGACGCCCTTGACGGTGGGCTGGCAATTTGCGACGCTGGTGGCCTTGCCGGAGCACCCCAGCAGTTGGGGCTACATCCTGGACAGTCGGCGCATCAGCAGTGAGCAAACCGCCGGGCAGGTGGCCGCCACACAAGTGCGCGAGGTCGCCGCCTTGGTGCCCCCCCTCGTATTTCTTGATGACCCGCCGGAAGAAGGCGCCACACAAGTGCGCGAGGTCGCCGCCTTGGTGCCCCCGCAGCAACGCGTGCTGGTGTTGGGAGATCGCTACTATCCGACGGTGGATGTCTTGCGAGCGCTCCAGGAGATCGCATGGGATGGCTTGCTGCGCTGCAAAGGCAATCGCGTCTTCTACCGTGCGGCTCCTGCCCCGACGGGCAAGCGCGGAGCGCCACGCAAGGACGGCGAGCGCTTTGCCTATCAGGATGAAAGCAGTCAGGGACCCCCCGATGCCCAGTGGGAAGGGAAGGAGGAACACGGGCAGCGCGTGCGCGTCGAGCGCTGGGATCACCTGCACTGCAAGTACGCGCGTGAGGTAGACCTGCGCGTCTATCGCGTCACGCGGCTGGACGCGGCAGCCACCGCTCGTCGTCCCCGTGTCAGTTGGTTTATCGGCCTTGGGCCTGAGCTGGTTCCTCCGGCTGAGGTGCCGACGCTCTATCCCTGCCGCTACGGCATTGAGCATGGCTATCGCTTTCAGAAACAGCGACTGCTGTGGGACAACCCGCGCTTGCGGACGCCCGCACAATTTGAGCGCTGGACCCAGATCGTGGCGGTGGTGCAGAATCTCTTGCGACTGGCACGCCCGATGGTGGCGCCTCTGGCACAGCCCTGGGAACGCTCGCCGCGTCCCGCCACGCCGCAACAGGTGCGACGCGGACTGGCGAAAATTCTTGGCACCTTGGGCACACCCGCTCGCCCAGTCCAACCGCGCGGAAAATCGCCAGGACGGGCCAAAGGCACTCGTGTTCCACGAGCCACTCGCTTTGAAGTGGTCAAAAAGACCCAACAGAAGCCGAAAAAGCCACGCAAGTCGGCCTAACTCGGCGAATTTCGGTGTCATTCGATCTCGTTTCTGAACCCCTGGCCGGGGTTCGGCTACCTGATCTTAGTCTAAACATCAAATAGAAGGAAGGAGCGGATAAAATGTTTCACACTATGATGATGGTCAGTCTTTCTGGCAGGCGGCGTCTCGTTGCTCTACTGGCGCTATTCATCCTGCTTGTGGGCGTCTTTCCCTTTTCAATAAGGGATTTCCAAAAACTAAACTATCCCAGAAATGATATACTGCTCCAAGAAAAGTTTGCTTGGAGGAACGACGATGGAACTGACCGAGGAAGTCAAAGTGCTGGTGTTGAACACAGCCAAGGAGCTTAAGGGTAGCGCGCGCCGCATGTTCATGGCGCGGACGGTGCAAGCCCTAGGCGAAGGGGGCCAGCGGTTGGCCGAACGAGAGTTGGGCTGGAATCGCGGAACCAACAGCCTCGGGATGCATGAGGTGGAGCATGGGCTCATGTGTGTGGATGGCTTCAAGTTGCGTGGCCGCAAGCACAGCGAAGACCATCTGCCCACCTGGCTTGGCGATATCACCGCCATGGTGGATGGGCAGAGTCAAGCGGATCCGCAATTTCGCACCACCCGCCTGTACACAAGGCTGACGGCGACGGAAGTGCACCGCCAATTGATCGCCCAGAAGGGCTACACAGACGAGGAATTACCCACGGCCGAGACGATTGCGACCAAGCTCAACATGCTAGGCTACTACCCGAAAAAAGTGGCCAAGAGTCAGCCCCAAAAAAACTTCCCGAGACCGATGCCATCTTCGACCAGGTGAAGCAGCGCAACGAAGAGGCGGATGCCGATGAGCAGGTGTTACGGGTGTCGATAGATGCCAAAGCCACCATCAAAGTTGGCCCGTTTGCCCGCGGAGGCAAGAGTCGCGTGCCCACCAAAGCAGCCGACCACGACTTTGAGCCAACAGCCACGGTGACGCCACTGGGGATTTTCCTGCCCGCTTCCGATGAACTCTTTCTCTACGCGGTGACGTCCAAAGTGACCAGCGATTGCCTGGTGGATCGCTTGATCGACTGGTGGAAGACGGTCAAAGAGCGCTTTTCTCACATCACGACCCTGCTCATCAATCTGGACAATGGCCCGCAGAGCCACAGTCGGCGCACCCAGTTCATGCACCGCCTGGTGGAGTTTGCCCAGCAATCTCACCTCACCATCCGCTTGGCGTATTATCCGCCGTACCACGAGCCGCGTACAACCCGATTGAGCGCTGTTGGGGGATTTTGGAACACCACTGGAATGGCGCTTTGCTGGATTCGGTCGAGGCGGTGATCCAGTATGCTAGTACAGTGACGCTGAAAAGAATCCATGATAGACTAGGAGGAAACGAGCGAAGGAGACCATCTCATGCCGAAACGCGCCACAAGAGTCGTCCTGAATGAGAAGGAGCAAGCAGCATTATTGCGGATCACCAAACGCT
>WNFB01001154.1_pt1 | contig 22245 bp, 21 predicted proteins | sample 5400501 | NCBI WGS metagenome assembly WNFB01 (sample SAMN13153341, study PRJNA577476) | soil metagenome | isolation source: 200 cm saprolite under Douglas fir tree site 2 hole 1 | place: USA:California | collected 2015-04-18 | reverse complement strand
GGGGGCGTCATTTCGGCAACGCTGCTGACCCTTGTCAGGGGCTGGCCCCGGCTGGCCCCGGCTGGCCCCACTGGCATGGGCTGGTCCCGGCTGGCCCAGCTGCGCCCCGGCTTAGTCCATGATCCCGGGGATTTCTCAGTCAATACGACTGAGAAATCCCCGGGATCATGGACTCAATGCGGCGGGCCGGCGGCCGACCGCGGATAACGCCGGCCTGGCCGGCCCGGCGCCGCCGCCAGGCCGCCCCTGGCTAGCGGCCGCCGGCCGCCGTGGCACGAACGAGCGGCAGCACGCGGTAACGCACGGGCGTGTGCGGATAACGCCGGCCTGGTCGGCTAGGCGCCGCCGCCGGGCCCCACTGGCTAGCGTGCGCTGGCCGCCGTGGCGCGAACGAGCGGCAGCACGCGGTAACGCACGGGCGTGTCAAGCACGATCACGGTTGACGCCCGCAGCACCCCGGGGACGTCGACGATGGCGTCGATGACCCGCTGCAGGTCGGCGTTCGTCCTGGCGACCACCCGGCAGAGCATGTCGCCGGGGCCGGTGATCGTGTGCACCTCCAGCACCTCGGCGATCGACATGAGGCCGTTGGCAACTGGGTCGTGCCCGCCGGCCTGGCGGATTTCCAGTGTGACGAAGGCGGTGACCCCGTGGCCGAGCGCGGCAGGATCGATATCGGGGCCATAGCCGGTGATCACGCCGCGCGCCTGCAGCCGGTCGAGCCGCGCCTGGACCGTCCCGCGGGCAACGCCGAGCCGCCTCGACGCTTCAAGCACGCCGACCCTCGGCTCGGCGGCGAGCAGCCCGATAAGCCGCGCGTCGAGTTCGTCGATCATGGTCAATCTCCTAGGACAGGTGCACAATAGCACCGCCATTTCGGCATCTTATCTATACAATATGTTCAGCTCTGAGCACAGGTGTTGCGCATCTTGCCTCAGCTGTTCGATGCTGCAAGCACTGGTCGTTACTTCCGCAACGGAGCGTGCACGGTGACAGCTACGCCTGAGACTGACCCGATGACCGGTTCCGCTGACTTCCCGGTCAACGGCATGGACGCCGTCGTATTCGCCGTGGGGAACGCCCGGCAGGCGGCTTACTTCTACTCGGCCGCCTTCGGCATGCGGTGCGTCGCCTACCGCGGCCCGGAGACTGGCTGCCGGGACGAGGCCGCCTACGTGCTGGAGTCGGGCACGGCGCGGTTCGTGTTCCGCGGTCCCGTCCGGGCAAGAACCGCCCTGGCCAGGCACGTGGCCGCGCACGGCGACGGCGTCATTGACCTTGCGATCGGCGTGCCGTCGGCGGAGGCCGCCTACACCCACGCCGTCGCCCGCGGCGCCCGGGGCCTGGACGAGCCCAGGATCGTCGAGGACGCCAGCGGCAAGGTCGTGCTTGCCTCGATCGCGACCTATGGCGACACCAGGCACACCCTGGTCGAGCGAGCCGGCTATTCCGGCCCTTACCTGCCTGGCTACGTGGCAGCTGAGCCGCTCATCACTCCGCCGGCCAGGCCCTTCTTCACCGAGATCGACCACTGCGTCGGCAATGTCGAACTCGGCATGATGGATCAATGGGTGGGCTTCTATCACCGGGTCATGGGATTCACGAACATGAAGGAGTTCGTCGGCGACGATATCGCGACCGAGTACTCCGCGCTGATGAGCAAGGTAGTCGCGGACGGCAGCCGCAAGGTCAAGTTCCCGATCAACGAGCCGGCGGTCGGCCAGAAGAAGTCGCAGATCGACGAGTACCTGCAGTTCTACGGCGGGCCCGGCGTGCAGCACATCGCCCTGTGCACCGACGACATCGTGGCCAGCGTCCGCGCCATGCGCACGGCCGGCGTCGAGTTCCTCGACACCCCGGCCAGCTACTACGACACGCTGGGCGAATGGGCAGGCCAGACCCGCGTCCCGGTAGACGACCTCAGGGCACTCAGGATCCTGGCCGACCGGGACGAGGACGGGTACCTGCTGCAGATCTTCACCCAGCCGGTGCAGGACCGGCCGACCGTGTTCTTCGAGCTCATCGAAAGGCACGGGTCGCAGGGATTCGGCAAGGGCAACTTCAAGGCGCTCTTCGAGGCCATTGAGCGGGAGCAGGCCCGCCGCGGGAACCTCTGATAGCGAGCCATTGGCAGCCATGCCGCCTGGCCAGACCCGTGACTTCATTGCCTGACATCCCGATAAATGAGCAGGTCAATCCGGAGTAGGGCATCATAGCCGGGTGACCCAGCCACCGCAGGACCCGGGCGAAGCACCCTATGACGGCGCATATAAAGAGCCGCCGCCCGGCCAGGATCCCTACGGCCCCGCCGGGCCCGCCGGGCAGCAGCCCCATGGCGTCCCGTACCGGCCCTACACTCAGCCCGCACCGGTGCCGCCCTACACCGAGCAGCCCCCGCCGCCCTTTGGCCAGCCAGCCCAGCCGGGCTACGGCCAGCCGCCGTACGGCCAGCTGGCCCAGCAACCGTACGGTTCGCCCTACCAGGCCTATCCGGCCCCGGCAGGCGGCTATCAGCCCAGCGCCTACCAGGGCAGGGATCCGAGCCTGGCGGAATGGTGGCAGCGCCTGCTGGCCCGGTTCATCGACGGGATCGTGCTGTTCGCGCTCACCGCCGTGGCGTGGATCCCGGCCGGGCTGGCGGAGATTCACCGGCTCCGGCAGATCACGGTCCAGTTCCCCGACAGCAGCACGCCCGCCGCGCAGGCCGCAATCAGCCAGGCGGGCACCGTCCTGCTCCGCGACATCCTGCTGCTGCTCGTCCTCACCGTCGCGATCTCCTTCTGCTACGACTGGCTGCAGCACGCCAGGTGGGGGCAGACCCTCGGCAAGCGGGCGCTCGGCACCATGGTGGTCACTGCTGACGGGCGATCGAAGATCAGCGGGGGCACCGCGGCGGGCCGGGCCGTCGTGTCCGTCCTCGCGCCTGCCGTCCCGCTGGCCGGCGGGATCTTCGGCTTGCTTGACGACCTGTGGCTGCTCTGGGATCCGCGCCGGCAGTGCCTGCATGACAAGGCGTTGAGCACCGTCGTCGTCAAGACCAGCGTCCCGCCGCCGACCGCCGCCCCGCAGCAGCGCCCCTGGTGAGTCCCCCCGGGCAGCGGGACCGTCGTCGTCAAGACCAGCGTCCCGCCGCCGACCGCCGCCCCGCAGCAACGCCCCTGGTGAGTCCCCCGGGCAGCGGGGTGGCCAGCAGGGCGGGACCGGCCGGTTCCGGTCCGTTCAGGAAATAAGGCGATCTGCACAAGTTCGCCGGGTCAGCTGAAAATCAGCGTGTAGCCGGACTTGCGCAGCTGGCCGATCACCCCGTCGCAGTGCCCGGGGCCGCGGGTCTCCACCTGCAGCTGGACCTCCACCTCATCCACCCGCAGGTGCGGAGTGAACCGGGCGTGCACCACGTCGAGGACGTTGGCGCCAAGGTCGGCCAGCTCGGCGAGCAGGGTCGCGAGCGCGCCGGGGCGGTCCGGCAGCCGGCAGCGGAACGTCAGGTAGCGCCCGGCGGCCGACAGGCCATGCCGTAGCACCTTGGCCAGCAGCAGCGGATCGATGTTGCCGCCGGACAGCACGGCCACCACCGGCGGTTCGACCGACCGCGGGTCATCGAGCAGCGCCGCGACACCGGCTGCCCCGGCCGGTTCCACGACCTGCTTGGCTCGTTCCAGGCAGAGCAGCAGCGCCCGGGACAGGGCCTCCTCGGAGACCGTGACGATCCGCTCGGCGAGCTCGGCCAGGATGCCGAACGCCAGATCCCCCGGCCTGGCGACCGCGATGCCGTCCGCCATCGTCGGCGCGGATTCCACCGGCACCGGATGGCCGGCCAGGAGTGATGCGGGGAACGGCGCCACCACCTCGGCCTGCACCCCCACCACCCGGATCGAAGGATCGGAGCCCCGTGCCGCGATCGCGATCCCGGCCGCCAGGCCGCCGCCGCCGACGGGGACCACGATCGTGCGCACCCCTGGGCACTGCCCGACGATCTCCAGGCCGAGCGTGCCCTGGCCGGCGATGACATCCGGGTGCTCGAACGGGTGGATGAAGACGGACTCCTGCTCTTGCGCCAGCGCCATGGCATGCGCGAGCGCGTCTTCCACCCGGGCGCCGTGCAAGATGATCTCCGCCCCGTACGACCTGGTCGCCGCGATCTTGGGCAGCGGGGCGCCGTCCGGCATCACGACCGTAGCCTTGGCCCCCAGCAGGGCGGCGGCGAACGCCACCCCCTGAGCATGGTTGCCCGCGCTGGCCGCAATCACCCCGCGGGCGCGTTCGGCGGCGGTAAGCCGGGCGATCCGGAGATAGGCTCCCCTGGCCTTGAACGACCCGGTGCGCTGCAGGTTCTCGCACTTGAGGTAGACGGGTCCGCCGATGCGCTCGGACAGCACCCGCGAGTGCAGCATCGGCGTCACCAAGATGATGTCGCGGAGAATCTCGCTGGCCGCGACCACGTCGTCGAAGCCGGCCTGCCAGGACGTCATCGTCATGCCAGCAGTGTCGCACTGGGCCGCCAGCTACCGGCTGCGTCCTGCGGCTGGGGTTCGCCGTGCCGGTCGCCTTGCCGGTCGCCTTGCCCTCGCCCGGCCGGTCGCCTTGCCGGTCGCCGTGCCCTCGCCCGGCCGGCGCCCGGCCCGCGGTCTGCGGGGCGGCTCGCCAGGTCAGTCGCCGGACCAGTAGCGGTCCGCGGCGAAGATCAGCGCGGCGGCGCCGACCAGGCCGGCGCCCTGGCCTAGCTCGGCGGGCACCACCCGAACCTGCTGGGTGAACTCCATCCTGGTGTGCGCGCGCAGTACCTCCTCCAGCGGACCGAAGACCAGCGCGCCAGCCTGGGAAAGCCCGCCCCCGACGGAGACCACCTCAAGATCGCACAGGTACATCGCGGAAGCGATCGCGATGCCGAGCGCCTTGCCCGCACGGCGCATGGCGGCCACGCCGACGGGGTGACCAGCCCCGCCATCGTCGGCCAGGTCCTTCGCCGTGGCATCGGCCTGCCCCGGCCGCCAGCCGCGCCGCTGCGCCCACCCGACCAGGGCCGGGCCGCGCGCGATCGCCTCCAGGCAGCCGACACCGCCGCAGACGCACGGGGGCCCGTCATCCGGGTAGACCACCACGTGACCGATGTGCCCAGCGTTGCCGGACGTGCCCTCGAACAGAGCGCCGTCGAGGATCAGCCCGCCGCCCACGCCGGTGGACACCACCATGCCGAGCATGTTGCTGGTGCCCCGCCCGGCGCCACGCCAGTGCTCGCCCGCTGCCATGCAGATCGCGTCGTTGTGCACCCGGACCGGCAGCCCGGGGAAACGTTCCACCAGCCTGCCGCGGAGCGGGAATGCCCGCCATGCGGGGATGTTCAGCGGGGAGACGAGGCCGGACGGCCACTCCATCGGGCCGCCGCAGCCGCATCCGACGCCCGCCAGGGACTGCGCGTCGCCGGTGACCTTCGCGCTGTCAAGCGCCCGGCTGATCAGCGCGTCCAGGGTGCGCCACAGCTGTTCCGCGTCCAGGTCACGACGGGTCGGCGTCTGCTCCCAGGCGATCAGCCTGCCGCCAGGCTCGGCCACCCCCGCGGCCAGCTTCGTGCCGCCGATGTCGACCGCAAGAGCCGGTCGGGCAGTCTCCACGGCCAGCCTCCCGAGGTGCGCGTCACGCCAACATGCACATAGTGTCGAACGGTGGACCCGAAGAGCGAATCCCAGTCAATAGCCGACCCGCCCGGCCAGTCGGCCCGGTCAGTCCGGCCAGCGGCATCGACGCTGGCGCAGCTGCGAGCCAGTGAGCATAAATTCCGCACGGTCAAGCAAGAGATACGGCAGAACCTACTCGCCCGGCTGCGGGCGGGCGAGGATCCCTTTCCCGGGATCATCGGATTCGGCCAGACCGTGCTGCCGCAACTGGAGCGCTCGCTGCTCGCCGGACATGACGTGATCCTGCTCGGCGAGCGCGGCCAGGGCAAGACGCGCCTGATCAGGACCCTGACCGGGCTGCTCGACGAATGGACGCCGACCGTCACGGGCTGCGAGATCAACGATCATCCGTATGCCCCGGTGTGCGCGCGGTGCCGCCGCCTGGCCGCCGCCCACGGCGATGACCTGGCGATCAGCTGGCGGCATCGCAGCGACCGGTACGGCGAGAAGCTCGCGACCCCGGACACCAGCGTCGGCGACCTGATCGGCGACATCGATCCGGTCAAGGTGGCCGAAGGCCGCACGCTTGGCGACCCGGAGACTATCCACTTCGGGCTGGTGCCACGGACGAACAGGGGCGTGTTCTGCCTGAACGAGCTGCCGGACCTGGCCGAGCGGATCCAGGTGGCGCTGCTCAACGTGCTGGAGGAGCGCGACATCGGCGTCCGCGGGTACGCGCTCCGGCTGCCGCTGGATCTCGTGCTCGTGGCCAGCGCCAACCCCGAGGACTACACCAACAGGGGGCGGATCATTACCCCGCTGAAGGACCGGTTCGGCGCTGAGATCCGCACGCACTACCCGACATCGCTCGCCGCCGAGCTGGCCCTGATCCGGCAGGAGTCACGGCTTGCCTGGGATGGCGAGGAGCCCGGCGCCGCGGTGCCCGGGCATCTCGTGCAGGTGATCGCGCGGTTCACCCGGCTGGTGCGCGCATCGCCGGCGGTTGACGCGCGTTCCGGCGTCTCCGCGCGATTCGCCATCGCGGCCACCGAGGCGGTCGCCGCCTCGGCGGTCCGGCGCGCCGCGATCAGCGGCGAGGCGCAGCCGGTGGCCAGGGTCTGCGACCTGCCCTCGATCGTGAGCACGCTCCGCGGCAAGGTCGAGTTCGAGGTCAGCGAGGAGGGCCGGGAGCAGGAGGTGCTCGAGCACCTGCTGCGCCGGGCCATCGCCGAGACCTTCCGTGCCACGCTGGGCAGCGCCGACCTGGCCGGCCTGCTGGCTAAATTCGAGGAGGGCCGCAGCGTGGAGTCTGGCGACCTGACTCCCGCGCCTGACCTGCTGCGCAGGATCGGCGAGGTTCCCGGGCTCGCGAAGATCATGGGCCGGCTCGGCATGGACGGCGGCGAGTCATTCGGCGAGGCCGCAGCCGCGCTCGAATTCACGCTGGAGGGCCTCTACCTGATGCGGCGGCTGTCCAAGGACACCATTGACGGCGGCGCCGTCTACCGCACCTAGGGAGCAGTCGGTGAGCGGTTACCGGTATGGCCAGTATCACGACGGGCCCGACCCGCTTGAGCCGCCCTATGACGTCCGCGGCGCCGTGGACGCGCTCGGGGACTCGGTGCTCGGCGGCTCGGATCCGGCCAGTGCACTGCGTGACCTGCTGCGGCGCGGGCTGTCCGGCCATCAGGGCCTCGATGACCTGCTCCGCCGGGTCCGCGAGCGGCAGCGGGAGATCCGCGACAGGGGCCGCCTTGACGGGATACTCGAACAGGCCCGCGCGCTGCTCGACACGGCGATCGGCCAGGAGCGCGCCGAGCTGTTCCCCGATCCGGCCGACGAGGCCAGGCTGCGCGAGGCCGAGCTTGACGCGCTGCCCGCCGACACCGCCCAGGCGATCCGGCAGCTCGCTGACTACGAGTGGCGCTCGGCCACGGCCAGGGAGACCTTCGAGCGGCTGAAGGACCTGCTCCGCCGGGAGGTGCTTGACAGCCAGTTCCGCGGCATGAAGCAGACCCTGCAGCAGCCCGATCCCGAGGCGATGCAGCGGGTCAAGGACATGATGGCCGGGCTCAACGCGATGCTGGACGCCGACGCCCGCGGCACCCACACCCAGCAGGACTTCGACGACTTCATGGCCGAGTTCGGCGATCTGTTCCCCGAGCAGCCGGGCAATCTCGAGCAGCTCGTCGACTCGCTGGTCCGCCGGATGTCCGCGGCGCAGCGGCTGCTCGGCTCGCTCACCGAGGCACAGCGTCAGGAACTGTCCGGGCTGATGTCGCAGACCCTGGAGGACGCCGGGCTCGCGGCCGAGATGGCCCGGCTTGCCGAGGCACTGCGGTCCCGCCGGCCGGACATGGACCTCGACGGGTGGCCAGGCGACCAGATGAGCGGCCAGGAACCGCTTGGCCTTGGCGACGCGACCACGGCGCTCGCCGAGCTCGCTGACCTCGCCGAGCTCGAGGACGCGCTGCGGCAGGACTACCCCGGCGCGCGGCTCGATGACGTCGACGAGGACGCGGTCAGGCGCGCGCTCGGCCGGCAGGCGGTCGACGATATGGAGGCGCTCCGCCAGATCGAGCGCGAACTCGAGCGGCAGGGATACCTGGAGCGGTCCGAAGGGAAGCTGGAGCTGACGCCTAAGGCGGTGCGCAGGCTCGGCGAGACCGCCCTGCGCCGCGTCTTCGCCGACCTGCCGGAGGGCGGTCACGGGGATCACGACCAGCACGACGCCGGGCAGGCCGGCGAGTACACCGGCAGCACCCGGCCGTGGCATTTCGGCGACGAGCAGGCGATCGACACGGCGGCGACGGTACGGAACGCGCTGCTGCGGGGCGGGATATCGGTCACTGAGCCTGCGGCCGGCCCTGACGCGCCGTCCGATGATCCTGGCGGGTCGCCCGGCGGGCAGCGCGCATGGTCCGGCACCCGGGACGGGCCGGCCGGTCCGCGGGTGCGGCTGTCCGTCAGCGACTTCGAGGTCGGCGAGACCGAACGGCGGGCGGCGGCAGCTGTCTGCCTGCTGGTGGACTTGTCCTACTCGATGGCGCTGCGCGGCACCTGGAGCGCCGCCAAGCAGACGGCCCTCGCCCTGCATGCCCTGGTCCGCACCAGGTACCCGCAGGACTCGATCCAGGTCATCGGGTTCTCGAACTACGCGCGCGAGCTGCGCGAAACCGATCTCGCCGGCCTTGGCTGGGACATGGTCCAGGGCACCAACCTGCACCATGCGCTGGTGCTTGCCGGGCGCTATCTCGACCGGCGTCCCGAGCACAACCCGGTGGTGATGATCGTGACCGACGGCGAGCCGACAGCGCACCTTCGCCGGGACGGTCAGTCCTGGTTCGACTGGCCGCCATCACCGGAGACCATCGAGCTCACGCTGGCCGAGGTCGACAAGATGACCAGGCGGCGGGCCACCCTGAATGTCTTCATGCTCGCCGAGGACGAGCGGCTCACCGCCTTCGTCGAGGAGGTGGCCAGGCGCAACGGTGGCCGGGTGCTCCGGGCGATGGCCGACAGCCTCGGCGAATACGTGGTCAGGGACTTCCTGCGCGCACGCCGTGCGGGAACGCGCGGCAGATGAGTCACCTGACCAGCGGGCCCGGCGGCACGGGATGGCGTGCCGGGACCGCGTCGCGGGACGGGTCGCGGGACGGCAGGTGCTTTGTCGAGTTTTGCCCGATGGCTGGAATGGCTCCTGCCTGCGGCCGACGGGTAGTAGCGTCCGTGCATTAGCTTCTAACGAACCAGGCTGGCCAACCCGGCGGGCAAGGCCAGCCGAGCGAATAATCTCCCGGGAGGAAACTGTGTCGCAACAGATCGGACGGGCGGGCTCCACACGTACAGGCGCCTGGGTTCTGCTGGCCTTCGGGGTCGTCGCGTGCATCATCGGGGTCGTTTTCATCTCGACGAACCATGATCTTCGCGCGACCGCCTCGTTTGTCGTGGGCGTCCTTGCCCTGGTCGTCGCATTGTTCCTGCTCCGCAGGAAGCCCGACATCGAGTAGTCGCTGCCTGCCGCGAGCCGGTGCGCGGCCAGCCGTCGTGATCTGCGACTGGCCAGTCCGATCCAGCAAGATCCGCCAGCGCCCGCTCAGCCTGGCTAGGATCAGAGCATGTCCTTTACCGATCGGCTGGTGCTCTGGCTGCACATCGGTTTCGCGATCTTTACGATCGGCCCGGTCACGATCGCCATCATGTCCACGCCGCGCTACATCAGGGCACGCAACCAGGCTGTGGTCGGCTATCTTTACCGGATCACCCGGATCTTCGGGTTCGTGTCGCTGGGCGTGCTGGTCTTCGGGCTGGTGCTCGCGCAGCTCAAGAAGGACTTCTCGCATCCGTGGCTGACCGCGTCCCTGACGCTGTTCGTGGTCGCGATCGTCCTGCTCCTGCTGATCATGCGGGACCAGCACCGGGCCATCGCCGCGCTCGAGCTGGCCGCGGCGGCTGAGGCGCCCGCGGCTGGCACGGCTCCGGCCGCCGCGCAAGTCGTGCCGGTGTCCGCCGAGGACAAGGCAGGCGACGCCCAGGCGGCTGGGGACGCCGAGCCGGTCGCGGCGAACCTGCCGGGCAGCCCCGGCGCACCCGCGGCGCAGATTGCCAGCGTCGAGCGGGGACGAATCACCACCATGGGCGGCGTGGTAGGCATGCTCTACCTGGTAATCCTGATACTGATGATCTGGAACACCTGACGTCCCAGGGCCAGGCCGGTGCCGACCCGGCCAGCTACCGGACAGATGTCGCATCGCTAGGCGCCGGCGCCTAGCGAAGTGACATCCATCGGCTCCGCGGCGCGGCGGCGTCGAGGCTCCGCGGCGCGCGCCCGCGTCGCCAGGCGCCCCGGCGGCGTCGCGGCGCCTTGCGACGCCGGAATCGGGCCTTGCGACGCCGGGATCGGGGCTTGCGACGCCGGGATCGGGGCTGGCGATGTCAGCCGAGGGCTGAGCGGAGGTCCTCCAGCAGGTCGTCGCAGCTCTCAATGCCGACCGAGAGCCGGACCAGATCGGCAGGCACCTCCAGCGCCGAGCCAGCGACCGACGCGTGCGTCATCCGGCCAGGATGCTCGATCAGTGACTCCACCCCGCCGAGCGACTCGCCCAGCGTGAACAGCCGGGTCTGGGCGCAGACGGCCAGGGCTGCCTCCTCCCCGCCGCGGACGCGCATCGACACGATCCCGCCGAACCCGCGCATCTGCTTGGCCGCCGTCTCGTGGCCAGGATGAGAAGCCAGGCCCGGGTAGAACACCTCGGCCACGGCCGGGTGGCTGGCGAGCATGTCAGCGACCCTCGCCGCGTTCTCGCAGTGCCGGTCCATCCGGACGCCGAGGGTCCGTACGCCGCGTAGCGTCAGCCAGGCATCGAACGGCCCGCCGGCCGATCCGGTGGCATTCTGCAGGAAAGCCAGCCGCTCGCCAAGCCCGGCGTCGGCTACTACCAGCGCGCCGCCTACGACGTCCGAGTGCCCGCCGATGTACTTGGTAGTCGAATGGACGACGACGTCGGCGCCCAGGGCCAGCGGCTGTTGCAGGTACGGCGACGCGAAGGTGCTGTCCACGACGAGCATCGCGCCCTCCGCGTGCGCGATCTCGGCCAGCGCGGGGATGTGGGCAATGGACAGCAGCGGGTTGGTCGGTGTCTCTATCCAGACGACCCGGGCGGGCTTCTCGCGGAGGGCACTCCGGACGCGGCCAGGTTCCGTTACCGGAACAGGCCGGTAGCTGACGCCCCACGACTGCAGGACCTTGTCGAACAGGCGGTAGGTGCCGCCGTACGAGTCGTGCGGGATCAGCACATGATCCCCGGGTCCGGTGACCGTGCGGAGCAGGCAGTCCTCGGCCGCCATGCCGGAGGCGAACGCCAGCGAGCGGGCCCCGCCCTCCAGCGCCGCCAGGCACTCTTCCAATGCGCCCCTGGTCGGGTTGGCGGTCCGGGAGTACTCGTAGCCCTCGACCCAGCGGGCCGGCCCTGACCCGGTCCCGCCGCCCGCGCCGAGGCCGGCCCCCCGCAGCCCGCCCACGCCGTCCTGCTTGTACGTGGACACCTGGTAGATCGGCGGGACCACGGCCCCGGTCAGCGGGTCGGGCTCCTGCCCGGCATGGATCGCCAGGGTCTCGAAACCGTCGGAGTGATGCGTCTGCATAGCTCGCCACTTTGCCTAGGTGAATGTCCGGACCCTGGTACCACCCAGCGTCCCCGTCATGCCGCCCGCGGGCGATCCCGGTGTGGCAGGGTCACCCGGCCGCCGCAGCCCGGCGACCAGCCAACCCTAGGCCGTCAGCCGTTGCCAGCGGACAGGAATGTCAGCACATCCTGCCGGGTGATCATTCCCGCTGGCTTGCCGTCTACCAGCACCACCGCGGCGCCCGCCTTCTCCATGGCGGCGACCGCCGAGCTCACCGGCTCGCCGGAGCCGACCATCGGCAGCGGCGCGGACATGTGACTGCCGATGGGGTCCTGCGGCCGGGCCCGCCCTGACACCAGCGCGTCGAGGAGGTCACGCTCCACGATCGAGCCGACAACTTCCGCCGCCATCACCGGCGGCTCCTCCTTCATGACCGGGAGCTGCGAGACGTTGTACTCGCGCAGGGTCTCGATCGCCACCCGGACGGTCTCGTCCGGGTGGGCGTGCACGAACTCGGGCAGCCCGCTCTGCTTGCGGGCAAGCACGTCGGCGATCCTCGGCTCGGCGGTCTCCGAGGCAAGGAATCCGTAGTCAGCCATCCATTCGTCGTTGAAGATCTTCGAGAGGTAGCCACGGCCGCCATCGGGCAGCAAGACCACGATCACGTCGGCTGGCCCAGCCGTGGCGGCGACCCGCAGCGCGGCGACCACTGCCAGCCCGCACGAGCCGCCGGTCAGCAGCGCCTCCTCGCGGGCCAGCCGGCGCGTCATCTGGAATGTCTCAGCGTCGCTGACTGCGATGACCTGATCGCAGATGGTCCTGTCATAGGTGTCCGGCCAGATGTCTTCGCCGACGCCCTCAACCAGGTAGGGCCGGCCAGACCCGCCCGAGTAGACCGACCCCTCCGGGTCGGCGCCGATCACCTGCACCCGCCCGCTGGAGGCATCCTTCAGGAACCGGCCGGTGCCCGATATCGTGCCGCCGGTGCCTATCCCGGCCACGAAGTGGGTGACCTTGCCCTCCGTCTGGGCCCAGATTTCCGGGCCGGTGGAATCGTAATGCGAGGCCGGGTTCTCCGGGTTGGCGTACTGGTCGGGCTTCCACCCGCCGGAGGTCTCGGCGGCGAGCCGGTCCGACACCGAGTAATAGGAGTCAGGGTGCCCGGGAGAGACGGTCGTCGGGCACACGACCACTTCCGCCCCGTACGCGCGCAGCACGCTGATCTTGTCCTGGCCCACCTTGTCCGGGCAGACGAAGAGGCACCGGTAGCCCTTCTCCGCGGCGACGATCGCCAGCCCGATGCCGGTGTTGCCGGATGTCGGCTCGACGATCGTGCCGCCAGGCTGGAGCGCTCCAGAGGCCTCGGCCGCCGCTATCATGCGCACCGCGATGCGGTCTTTCACCGAGCCGCCCGGGTTGAAGTACTCGACCTTGGCCAGCACGTCAGGAGCCCGCCCGCCTGCGCCTAGCCCGCGCGTGACCTTACGCAGCCTGACCAGCGGGGTGTTCCCCATCAGCTCGATCAGGGAATCGTGGACCTGCATCGGGACCCCCTACTCTCGGTGCAAACGACGCTATCCCAGCCGGGCCCTATTTCCGCTCGGTGACGAACGTGCCCTTGCCTACCACGCTCGTGACCAGGCCGCGCTCGCGGAGCTCCCGCATGGCCCGGCGCACAGTCTGGTAGGCGATTCCCCACTGATCAGCCAGTTCGCGCTCTGCTGGCAACCGATTGCCTGGCGCCAGATCGCCAGCAGCAATCCTGGCCGCGATGTAGTCGGCGGCCTGGACGTACAGAGGTGTCGGCGAGTCCGGGTTGAAGATCGGCGACTCAGCCATGTCGATCACTGTAAGGCAGCGTTGACCTGCAACAATACTCGCGATGCTATACATCGCTACGTATAGCACTGTAGAGTGCTTGCTCTAGGAAGACCCCGAACGCAGCGTGGCCAGGAGTGCAATGAGCACTGACGACAATGACCCGACCGACCTGGTGTTCGGCGACGTCGGGGGATGGATCTCGGGGCCGTCGCTAGACGTCGGGCAGTTAGGCGGCCCGCGGTTCGGCCTCAACATCGGCGCGTGGATGAAGACCTACCCCTGCTACGTCCTGCAAGGCGGCTTTGACGGCTTTGGCTTCGTCTGCTGGCGGCGGAGCAACACCGGGCGGCCATCCGGCGAGCCGATGACGGCCGCGACGCTCGATGATCTGGCCGTGCTGGTCGACCACCGCGAGGAGCGCATGCGGATAAGCCTGCGGACGACTGACGAAACCGGACCCTGAAGTGGGCGGATACGTAGAAGCGCTGGTACGCGTGCAATCTGCACGAGGAGTGCGAGGTAGTCTGCGGTTAACTACCAGTTCCGAGGGAGTCCGCCATGCCCGAGGCAGTCGTCGTCGCTACCGCCCGCTCGCCCATCGGCAGGGCATTCAAGGGCTCGCTCACCAGTATCCGTCCCGATGACCTGACCGTTGCGATGATCCGGGCCGCGCTGGCCAGGGTGCCGCAGCTCGACCCGGCCAGCATCGACGACCTGATGCTCGGCTGCGGCCTGCCCGGCGGCGAGCAGGGCTACAACATGGCCCGGGTCGTCGCGGTGATGCTCGGCTACGACAACCTGCCGGGGACGACAATCACCAGGTACTGCTCGTCGTCGCTGCAGACCACCCGGATGGCCTTCCACGCGATCAAGGCCGGCGAGGGCGACGCGTTCATCTCCGCCGGGGTGGAATGCGTGAGCCGGCTGGCCAAGGGCAGCAGCGACAGCTGGCCGGACACCAAGAACCCGGTCTTCGCCGCCGCCGAGGAGCGGACCGCCGAGGAAGCCAAGGGCGGCGGGGACGTCTGGCACGATCCGCGGCAGGACAGCGCGATCCCGGACATCTACCTGGCGATGGGCCAGACGGCGGAGAACGTCGCCAAGCTGCGCGACATCACCCGCGCAGCGCAGGACGAGTTCGGGGTGCGGTCGCAGAACCTGGCCGAGAAGGCACTGGCCGATGGGTTCTGGCAGCGCGACATCACGCCGGTGACGCTGCCCGACGGCTCGGTCGTGGCAGCCGATGACGGGCCGCGGCCCGGGACCACGCTGGAGAAGGTGGCCGGGCTGAAGCCGGTGTTCCGGCCGGACGGCACGGTGACGGCCGGCAACTGCTGCCCGCTCAACGACGGCGCTGCCGCCGTGGTCGTGATGAGCGACCGCAAGGCCGCCGAGCTCGGCATCACCCCGCTGGCCAGGATCGTCTCCACCGGAGTCACCGCGCTGTCGCCGGAGATCATGGGCCTCGGCCCGGTCGAGGCATCCCGCCGCGCGCTGGCCCGGGCGGGGATGACCATTGACGACATCGACCTGGTCGAGATCAACGAGGCCTTCGCCGCACAGGTGATCCCGTCCTACCGGGACCTGGGCATCGACGTGGGCAAGCTGAACGTCAATGGCGGCGCGATCGCCGTCGGCCACCCGTTCGGCATGACGGGGGCGCGCATCACCTCGACGCTCCTGAACAGCCTGCAGTTCCACGACAAGACCTTCGGGCTGGAGACCATGTGCGTGGGCGGCGGCCAGGGCATGGCGATGATCTTCGAGCGGCTTTCCTGACCCGGCCTCGCTCGCGCACGCCGCGGCGTGCGCGGAGCCACTGCCTGCGCGTGCGCCACCCTGGGCCTGGCCAGGCAGGCAGGCGCGGGCGGCCATCGCCTGCGTGCTCCGCCCGGCAGCCGGGTCCCGTTTGCCCCGGATCGTGATGCAGGACCGAGCGGGCGCCAAAGAAGCCAGGTGTTGGGGGTTGTCATGGGCGCATGCGTGGTGCAGTCTCGACAGCAAGAGGAGCTCGCCCCCTGGAGGTGCCACTTGTCCCTGACCCACTCTCCGGAGATGCACAGGAACCTCATCGCCCGCATCCCGATCGTCACAGGACGAGACCTCCGTGAGTGGTTCAGAAGACTCGAATCGGGCCCTTCCTTCCTGCGCTGCGAGGAACGGGCGTACTGGCTGGCGGACGAGCACGGCCTGACGCATGGCTACGCGAGCGCGATCGTGCACGAATACGCGCTGCAGCGCCAGAGCAGGCTCAACAGCGCTTGATGGAGATCTGGGCCTGACGTGGACCTGGACACCGCCCGCAAGTTCCTGCGTGCCCATCACCGGGCCGTGCTCGCCACCTCGCGAGCCGACGGGCGACCGCAGCTCTCGCCGGTAACCGCCACCGTGGACGACGATGGCCGGGTGCTGATCAGCACCCGGGAGGCCGCGATCAAGACGCGGAACCTGAGGCGTGATCCCCGCGCATCGCTGTGCGTGCTGAACGACGGCTTCTTCGGCGAGTGGATCCAGGTAGAGGGAACGGCGGAGATCGTTCCGCTGCCCGCCGCGATGGATATCCTGGTCAGCTATTACCGGAGCGTCGCGGGCGAGCACCCGGACTGGGCCGACTACCGCGCCGCCATGGAACGCGATCGGCGGGTGATCGCGCGGGTTACGATCACCCGCGCCGGGCCGGACGTCAGCGGCTGATCCGCGCTGGCAAGGACGGGGGCCGAGCATCCCGGTCCGAAGCTCGCTAACGATTACTTAACGGATGGCATCGGGCCATTGTCTATTGAGACAAGATCGCTTATTACGCCAATCCATGGTCGCCTTCAGCGGCCAGAGATGCCCTTGATACGCATGCGACTGCGCTCGGCGATCATTGGCTGGCGGTTCAGTCACGCGACGCGATCAGTAAAGCGCACCGGCCAGTGCATGGCAACTAGGGCAGGGGGCACTCTATCGGCAAAGACCGACCGGATCGCGCCGCGATGCGTGGTCTGACATGCTATGTACCCCCGGTCGGAGTCGAACCGACACTGGGGACCCTTTTAGGGGGCCGGCCTCTTCCTTTGGGCTACGGGGGCTTCATGAGGATACCCCGAACGGTTCAGATAAACGCATGGGCGGCGGATTATTATGGGCTACATTCGAGGTCAATATCACCTATTTAATTCCTTTCTCCGGGACCGCAGATACGGTGCGTAGCTATTGAACTACAAGTATCTACGCTCCGTAAGCGCATCGCCGGCGGCGGCGCGAACGTTACAGCCCGGCCTGCTGCCGGGCCCGCTGGAACACAGCGTCCAGCATGTCCTCCGTCACGCGGCCGGTAAAGGTGTTCTGCTGGCTCGGGTGGTAGCAGCCGATCAGTAATACCTCGCCGCTGCCGCCGCCGGATGCCCCTGGGGCCCGCGGGCCGGTGCCCTGATCGCCGGGCGCAGCGGCCTGCTGATGCTCGCCGCCTGCGCCTGATGCCGCCCGCAGCCGGGCTTCCGCGCCGTGCCCGAAAGCGGGTCGTGGCCTGGGCAGCCTGAAGCCAGCACGGGCTAGCTGCGGCAAGATCGCCTGCCAGGCGAAGTGGCCGAGGCACACGATGACGCTGACCGAAGCCCGGACCTGGGCGATCTCTTCCGCCAGCCAGGGCGCGCAGGTATCCCGCTCGGCCACCGACGGCTTGTTCGCCGGCGGAGCACAGCGGACCGCGGCGATCATTCGCGTCCCCAGCAGCCGCTGGCCATCGCCGGCCGCGATGCTGGCAGGCTGGGCGGCCAGGCCGCAGCGCCAGAGAGAGCCGAACAGGACGTCTCCGCTGCGATCCCCGGTGAAGATCCGCCCGGTGCGATTGCCGCCGTGCGCGGCCGGCGCAAGGCCGACGATGAGCACGGCCGGCCGGTCGTCGCCCCAGCCAGGAACCGGCCGTCCCCAGTAGCGCTCGGCTGCGAACGAGCGGCGCTTCTCCGCCGCCACCTGCTCCCGCCACCCGACCAGTCGCGGGCAGGCACGGCAGACCGATTGCCTGGCCGCGAGCTCGGCGAGCGTTCCTGCGGTCGCCGCGAGGGCCCGGACGCCGGCCGGGCTTGCTGCCACCGGGGTCGCCTGCGTCGCCGGATCGTCTGGCCAGCCGCTTCCCGGCGGCACCGGGCCGAGGCCGCCGGTCGTACCTGCCTGGCTGCCCGCCGCCGCGCTGGCGCCTGTCGCCGGATCGTCTGGCCAGCCGCTTCCCGGCGGCACCGGGCCGAGGCCGCCGGTCGTATCTGCCTGGCTGCCCGCCGCCGCGCCGGCGCCTCCGGCCCCGGCACGCGACCGCAAGGGCTGGCCGGCCGCCGGCTCATCCGGCACGGCCAGCCACCATGGACCAGGCGATGCCGTCCAGGATGTCATGCTCGCTGGCCACTACCTCTGTGAAGCCGAGACTGGCCAGGATCCGGTCGAGCACCAGCGCTCCCGCGCCGATCACATCCACCCGGCCAGGATGCATGACGCCGATCTGGGCACGCTGCGCGCGGGTCTGGCTGAGCAGCATGCGCGTCACGGCGTGCACCTGGCCGGCCGGGATCCTGGCGTGGTGGATCCGGTTAGCGTCGTAGGCGGGCAGGTCAAGCGCGATGCCGGCCACGGTGGTGACAGATCCGGCCAGGCCCACGACCGTGCGAGCCTGCCGCACGGGCAGCTGCGCCGCGGCCTGGCCGATTGCCGCGTCGATGTCCGCGACCGCCGCGGCGACCTCCGCGTCCGTCGGCGGGTCGGAGTGCAGGTGCCGCTCGGTCATCCGGACGCAGCCGATATCGACGGAAACGGCCGCGAGCGCGCCGTCTGCCGCGGCGCCGATGCCGGTACCGCCGCCGAGGACGAACTCGGTCGATCCACCGCCGATGTCGACGACCAGGTACGGCGGCGGGAACTGCGCCGCGGCGCGGCGCTTCCCGCCCGCCCGCGGCGCGGCCAGCTCGGCGGTGGCTCCGGTGAACGACAGGAATGCCTCCTGGCCACCCGTCAGGACCTCGGGTGGCACGCCGAGGATCCGGGTAACCCCGCGGAGGAATTCGGCGGAGTTCGCGGCGTCCCTGGTGGCACTCGTCGCCACCATCCGGATGGCGCTGGCCGAGGCATCGGCGACGATCCGCGCGTACTCCTCCAGCACGCGGAACGTCCGTGCCAGCGCGTCCGGCGCGAGGCTGCCGGTGGCGTCCACGCCCTGGCCAAGCCGGACGATCTCCATCCGGCGGACCACGTCGGCCAGGGTGGCCTGGCCAGGGTCCATGTCGGCGATCAGCAGGCGAAGCGAATTGGTGCCGCAATCGATCGCGGCGACACGGACGCCGCCCGCCGCCGGGTTGGTGACGTGCGGGTTGCTGACGTGCCCGCTGCGCGCGGGATCATTGCGCACCAGGCCACCGCTCATCGGCCCGCTGACGATCCGGCCGCCAATGACCCGGCCGCCGACGATCCTGCCGCCGACCGACCGGCCGCTGATGACCCGGCCGCCGACCGACCGGCCGCCGACGATCCTGCCGCCGACTGACCGGCCGCTGACTGCCCAGCGGAGTCCGGGCCCGCCACGCACGGCCCGGCCGCCCACCACTTCCCGGCCGCCTGAATGGCTTCGCGGCCCAGCGCGTTCGCCCCGGGGCAGGCCAGCTCGTGCGCGGCCAGCGCGTGCAGGCACTTCACCCGGTCCGGCATGCCTCCGGCGCTAGCCGTGCCCGGCGGCAGCGGCCGGGTGCCGGCCGCAAGGGCAGCCGCATCCCGGCGGGCGAGGTAGTCCCGGTGAGCGGCCTGCTGCTGTTGCCTCAGCCCGGGGTCCCCGGCCAGCCGCTGCGTCATCTCCCGCATCAGCCCGGCAGCCTCTAGCCTGCTCATGGCCGCCGATGCACGGGGGCAGGTCAGGTAGTACAGGGTCGGAAAGAGCGTGCCATCGGGCAGCCACGGCGCGGTCTTGACGACATCCGGCAGTCCGCACGGGCACCGGTGGGCGACGGCGAGCGTGCCGCGCGGCGGCCGTCCCAGCTGAGCGGCGATGACGGCGATGTCCCCGGCGGACGGCGCATCGGCGGCACCGGCGCCGTCGGGCCGGCCGTAGCGTACGCCGGGGCTGGCCGGCTTGCCCGGAGGCGGCCCGTCGGCAACCGCCCGGCCGGCCGGTCCGCGCCACCCCGGCGCGGCCGTCATCTGCGTGACACCTGATTCGCCGCGTGTACCGAGTCCCACAAGCGCTCGTACCACGGCACCACCGGGCCGCCGGCCGGCGCGGCCTGCCCGGCGAAACGCCGGCCAGGGATGACCACATAGCAGGTTTGGGTCGGCATGCACATGTGCAGCCGGTCTCGCGCCTGCTGCTCGATATAGGCGGGATCGGTGAGCTTGCGGTGCTCCGCCTCGAGCCGGTGCACCTGTATCTCGATGGTCTGCCGCTGCGCCTCCAGCTGGTCGATCTGACGCCGCTGGCCCAGGTACTCCCGCACCGGATAGGCAAGGCTCAGCGCGATCGCGCAGAGCACCACGGCGAGAACGGCGGCCCGGCTGGTAAACCTGGCACGCTCTTGCGCCTGCGGGCGCGGGCCGGCCGGAACCGTCATCTGCCGCCAGCCGCCGTGCGCGGGAAGACCGCCCGCCCGGCGTAGCTGGCCGCGTCGCCGAGCAGCTCCTCGATGCGGAGCAGCTGGTTGTACTTGGCCACTCGCTCGTACCTGGCAGGCGCGCCGGTCTTGATCTGGCCGCAGTTGGTGGCCACCGCAAGATCGGAGATCGTGGTGTCGTCCGTCTCACCGGAGCGGTGACTGATCACGCAGCTGAACTTGCTGCGGTGCGCGAGCGCCACCGCGTTCAGCGTCTCGGTCACCGTGCCGATCTGGTTGAGCTTGACCAGCAGCGAATTCGCCGCGCCCGCATCAATGCCGCGGCGCAGCCGGTCCGGGTTGGTCACGAAGAGGTCATCACCTACCACCTGCACCCGGTCGCCCAGGGCCGCGGTCAGCTCCGTCCAGCCGGACCAGTCCTCCTCGGCCAGCGGATCCTCAAGGGAGACAAGCGGGTACTGCTCAAGCCAGTCGCCGTAGATCTCGGTCATCTCGGCCGAGGTCTTCCTGCTCCCCTCGAACTTGTACGTCCCGTCGGCGTAGAACTCAGACGCGGCGGCATCGATGGCAAGCGCGACATCCTGCCCCGCCGTGAAGCCGGCCTTCCCTATCGCCTCCACGATCAGGTCAAGGGCCGCCTTGTTGTGCTCAAGGTCGGGGGCGAAGCCGCCCTCATCGCCGACGCCGGTCGCCAGGCCGTGCTGCCTGAGCACGGACTTCAGGGCGTGATAGGTCTCCGCGCCCCAGCGCAGCGCCTCGGCGAAGGTGCCCGCCCCAACGGGCAGGATCATGAATTCCTGGACGTCGACATTGTTGTCCGCATGAGCGCCGCCGTTGAGTATGTTCATCTGCGGCACGGGGAGCAGGTGTGCGTTGGGCCCGCCAAGGTAGCGGAAGAGCGGCAACTGCGCCGACTCGGCGGCGGCCTTGGCCACCGCAATGCTGACCCCGATGATCGCGTTCGCGCCGAGCCGCGACTTGTCCGGCGTGCGGTCGAGGTCAATCAGGGCCTGGTCGATCAGCCGCTGATCATCGGCGTCGTAGCCGAGCAGCTCGGGCTGGATCTGGTCGTTGACAGCGCTGACGGCCCGCATGACCCCCTTGCCGCCGTACTCACCGCCGCCGTCCCTGAGCTCGACCGCCTCGAACGCGCCAGTGGACGCGCCGCTGGGCACGGCCGCCCGGCCGACCGTCCCGTCATCCAGTCCCACCTCGACCTCAATGGTCGGGTTGCCGCGCGAATCCAGGATCTGCCTGGCATCGACGACTTCGATAGAGGCCACGGTGGAAGCTCCCCACGTGTGCTGTGCCGACATGTCCGCATCGGAGCCTAGTCGAGGGCACCGGGCCGACGCAGCGGCCACGCCGTAGCTCCGCAGGCCGTCAGCCCGGCTGGCGGCGCTCGGCTTCCCAGGCCAGCACCCGGTCGCGGTAGGCGCGCGCGGCGGAACGCATCTCAAGCTCGGGGTCAAGCCCGGCCGCGCGGGCCCGCGCGACCAGCGCGAAAAGCTCGGCGCCGATCTCGCTCACCGCCGTGCCTGGCGGCAGCTCGGCCAGCTCATCCGGCAGGCCGGCCCGTTCCGCCCGGCGCTGGAGCTGTGCGGCCAGCGACAGGGCAGGCTGGCCGAATGGTACGCCATCAAACACCGGGGCCGCCGAGCCGCCGGCCGATGCGCGCTCGGCTGCCTTGATAGCGTCCCAGTTCTGGGTGACCTCGTCGGCGCCGGAGACGCTCACGTCAGCGAACACGTGCGGGTGCCGGCGCACTAGCTTGGCAACGATGCCGTCGGCCACGTCATCAATCGTGTAGCCGGTGCCGTCGGTGCGCTCAGCCGCGACCCGGGCATGGAAGGCGACCTGGAGCAGGACGTCGCCGAGTTCCTCCCGCAGCGCCGCGTGGTCACCGCTTTCCAGGGCGTCCAGCGCCTCGTAGCTCTCCTCCAGCAGGTAGGGGGCGAGCGTGTCGTGCGTCTGCTTCGCGTCCCACGGGCACTCGGTCCTGAGCCGGTCCATGACGGCCACCAGCCGCAGGAGTCGGGCGCCGGACGGCGGCGCGGGCCGGGCGGAGGCCGGGCCGGGGGGCGCAGAGACCGGGCCGGGCGCCGCCGACCGGGACGGGG
>WNFB01004391.1_pt1 | contig 22246 bp, 25 predicted proteins | sample 5400501 | NCBI WGS metagenome assembly WNFB01 (sample SAMN13153341, study PRJNA577476) | soil metagenome | isolation source: 200 cm saprolite under Douglas fir tree site 2 hole 1 | place: USA:California | collected 2015-04-18 | reverse complement strand
GTGCCGATCTCGTCGATGACGATGACCTCGGGCATGTGGTTCTCGACCGCTTCGATCATCACGGCGTGCTGAAGCAGCGGCGTCCGTACCTGCATGCGGCGGGCACGCCCGATGCCTGGATGCGGAATGTCGCCGTCACCACCGATCTCATTCGAGGTGTCGACGATGACGACCCGCTTGCGGAGCTCGTCGGCGAGCAGGCGCGCGCACTCGCGCAGCATGGTGGTCTTGCCGATGCCAGGCCGCCCGAGCAGCAGAATGCTCTGGCCGCTGATCACGATGTCGCGGATGATCTCGCCAGTACCGGTGACGGCACGGCCGACGCGCATGGTGAGCCCGGTGATCCGTCCCGACCGATTCCGGATTGCGGACACGCGATGCAGCGTGCGCTCGATACCCGCGCGATTGTCGTCGCCGAACTGACCAACGTTGTTGGCGACGTGATCGAGATCCGATGCGGAAACGGGACGGTCGGCGAGCAGCACCTCGCGGCCGGGCACGCGGGCTTCCGGCTCGCGGCCGAGGTCGAGCACGATCTCCAGCAGCTCGCTGGGATCGGTGCGCTCGTGAAGCGCGCGGGCAAGGTCTGTGGGCAGCGCGCGGGCGAGGAGCTCGATCTCCTCGTCCCAATTGGCGGCGCGCTGCGACGCTCGGGCCTCCGAGTTCATGCGAGCGAGGGCACGAGGCCTTTCTCCCGTACCGGCACCCGAACGGCCAGTTCCTTGACCAGGAGTAGCTGCGTCAAAAGCACGCTGAACCCACGCCCTCGCAGGGCGTCGATCATGAGCGAATCATAGTGGCGGAGGCTGGACCAGGCGGGAGCATCCGTTTCGCCTAGCAGCGAGAGGCCGAGGTCGGCCAGCTCTTCTGACAGGGGCTGCTCAGGCAAAGCCATGAAGCTGAGGGTGCTCGGACGGGCGCCCGAGCCCCGCTCGACCTTCACCCAGCCCGCGAGCTCCACCCGATCGACAACCAGCTCCTCTTTGTCGGAACCGCGCGCGGTAAGTCGCCCGGTCCACTCTCCGTGAAGAGCCCGCCAGTCGCGATACGCCGGCGCCTCGAGCTGCGATACCCCCTGCGGCGTGACCTTCCGGTAGAGCTGGTAGAGCCTGCGACCGTCGCTGCGCCTCACCTGGCGCGCGCCTTCCGGGGACTGGGCCGAACCGCGGCTCGGCTTGTCGGCGTATACGACGACCTCGGTTGCGTACTGGCGAAAGCCGCGCAGCCTGAACACGGGCAGCAGAGGGTCACGGTCCGGCAGGCGGACAAACAATCGCTGCGCGCCACGAGCGAGCGCTTCGTTGCAGAGGTGCTGGACCAGCGCGGGTGCAACTTCGTCCGTATCGGAGCCTTCGGCAACCTGGAGGTTCAGCACCTGTAAGACCTTCGCCCGCGAAAGGTCGAGACCGCGCTGCTGCCCAGAAGCCTGGACGTAGCCAACGACCTTGCCGCCTTCCTCCGCGACGTAGATGAGCGTCTCCTGTGACAGGGAGAGAAATGCGGAAAGCGTGGAGCTGAGCAGCGACCACAGCCGGGCCGCGGGAGGTGCCGTTCCATCGAGCTTGATGTCGACGGACCGGTGCATCTCTTCGATGCGCGTGAGGTCGAGCAGGTTCGCGGCTCTCAATTTCATGACGCTTTTGCCATCCGGACGAACTCTTGATGCACGCGCCGATCCCCCGTCAGCTCGGGATGAAAGCAGAGCGCGAGGATGTGGCCCTGGCGCACGGCCACGGCGCGGCCCTCGTGGGTGGCGACCACATCCGTGCTGCCCGTCGACTCCACGAGCGGCGACCTGATGAACACTCCAGGAAATTTCTTGCCGTCGAGGCCGGCGATGTCTAGAGGGGCTTCGAAGCTGTCGACCTGTCGCCCGTACCCGTTGCGTTTCACAGCGATGTCGAGCAGACCCATGCCGCGCTGATCAGCCATCCCGTCCGTGATGTCGCGCGCGAGGACGATCATGCCGGCGCAGGTCGCGAGCGTCGGGAGGCCGTTCGCGATCGCGCTGTGCAGTGGTTCGAGGAGGCCGACGCGCTCCATCAGCATGGTCATGGTCGTGCTCTCACCGCCGGGGAGCACGATGCCATCGAGGCCATCGAGATCCTCGCGCGTCTTCACGAGCCGCGTCCTCGCGCCAACAGCTTCGAGCGCTGCGACATGCTCCGCAAACGCACCCTGCATCGCGAGGACCCCGATCACAGGAGCGCTTCTGATTGCGCGCGCCCGGCGACTACCAGCCTCTGGCAGCGAGCAGCTCTTCCTTCGGGATGGAGGGAATCTCGAGCCCGGGCATCGCCTTCCCCAATCCCGCAGAGACCTCTGCAAGTACCTCGGGCTTGTCGAAGTAAGTGGTGGCCGCCACGATCGCCTTGGCACGCTTCAAGGGGTCCTCGGACTTGAAGATGCCGGAGCCGACGAACACCCCGTCCACGCCAAGCTGCATCATCAATGCGGCGTCCGCCGGGGTGGCAATCCCACCCGCCGCGAAGTTGACGACCGAAGCTTTCGGATGCCGGAGTTGACCGCGCGCGCGTGGCGCACCGCTTCGACCACATTCCCGGTACCCGCCTCACCTTTGGTGCGGATCATCGCCGCCCCCTCGGAGATTCGACGCAGCGCTTCACCCAGGTCGCGGCAACCGCAGACGAACGGAACCTTGAACGGGTGCTTGTCGATGTGGTTTTCCTCGTCAGCAGGCGTCAGCACCTCGGACTCGTCGATGTAGTCGATCCCAAGCTCCTGGAGGATCTGGGCCTCCACGAAGTGGCCGATCCGGCACTTCGCCATGACCGGGATCGTCACCGCCTCCATGATCGAGCGGATGAGCGTCGGGTCGGACATCCTCGCCACGCCGCCCTCCTTGCGGATGTCGGCCGGCACGCGCTCGAGGGCCATCACAGCGCACGCGCCGGACTCCTGGGCGAGCCGCGCGTGCTCGGGCGTGACGACGTCCATGATCACGCCGCCCTTGAGCATCTGGGCGAGCCCCGCCTTGACCTTGAAGGAGCCCTTCACGGCCCGGCTTCCATTGCGCGAGCCATTGCGTTCGGCCACGATCCGAATTCTACGCCTGGGCCCTTCGCCGGCCAGCCGCTCTAGAGCCTCTCCAGGACCAGCGTCCGCTTGCTCGCGTACTCGTCGTCCGAGAGCAGTCCGTCGCGGTGCAGCCGAGTGAGCATGTCCATCTCCTCGAGCACGTCGAGCAGGGGCGCCATCGTCCGTCGAGCCAGGTAGGCGTCCGACGCGGTGCCGGCGTCCTCGCCACGAGCGTCGAACTCGCGAATGAAGAAAAGCGCCTTGACGGCCGAGAAGGGGATTCCGAGCTTGCGGATCGGGCTGTCGGCCTGCTCGGCGTGAAGATGAAGGACAACGCCATAACGGTGTCGCTCGAGCGTGCCGTCGAGATGACCTCTAAGCACCTCGCCGTCGAGGAACCGGATCGCGACCTTTCGGGTCGGCGTCTCCGACGCCAGGTTCGGATCGCGGGGCAGCTCCACCCACTTCACTGCGGTGAGCGGAATCCAGGCCGTCTCGTTGTTCTCCAGGCCGCCCGCATCGTCGACTTCGACCAGGAAGTCGGGCTCGTCAAAATCGAGATCTCGAGCAACTCCCTCGAGGGTCTCATCGTCGAAAAAGCGCACGACTACCTTGGCCACGGCATCACCTACTCTACTAACCCTCATTTGGCGGGAGTCCTGCGAACGGCCCGGCGCCCCAACCGCCGGGAACACCTGATGCAGGTGGCTATATGCCTGCGTACGGCTTCGGCCTGGTTGCGACGCAGCTTACCCGCAAGATATGGCGCTAGCAATGGGGCCACCTCCTCATGGGTCAGGTCGGCCGCGCCCTCGGCCGCGATGTATTCCTCCTTGAACCGGAGGCGGGCACGATAGAGCAGCGTCTCGACTGCGCTCTCGGACATCTTCAAGGTGTGCGCGATCTGGCGATAGCTGAGGTCCTGGAGCTCGCGCAGCGTGAGCACGAGGCGGTACTTCTCGGGCAACCGTTGAGCCACGGCCCAAACGCGCCTTCGAGTCTCGTTCGATTCCTGGACAGCAACCGGATCGAAGCTGCGCGAGGTCGACGGGAGATTGGCCAGGTACTCGTCCTCGTCTTCATCCGAGCCCTCCACCCGGAGATCACGCTGGCGCCGGCGCAGCTCGTCGAAGCAGAGGTTGCGGGCAACTGTGTGCACCCAGCCGCCGAAATTGAACGAGTCGTCGACGCGATCCATCATGCGCAGCGCTTTCATGAATGTCTCTTGCGCGATGTCCTCCGCAAGCAGCGCATCGCCGAGCTTGCGGCGCACGAGACGGTAGATCGACGCGACGTAACGGCGGTGTAGCTCCTCGAACGCGTGAATGTCGCCGTTCCGGTAGGCCCGGACGAGCTGGACGTCCGTTGGGTCGACGCCTACCTTGGTTGGGTCTTCGGGTTCTTCGGTCACTGCATTTGTCGAACGGCCCGGGCGGCAGCGTGGGTCAGTTGTGGGGCGGCATCGTGCATGAGGACCTGCAGATTGTGCCCCTCTGGATCGCTCTCTTCAGCCAGCGTAACGATCAAGCTGACCCCCAGCGAACTCAGCGCCTCCCACCCCGGGCCCTTGCTGCCGGCCAGCAGCAGGGTCGGAATACCTGCCGCCATGGCCCGCTTGGCGACCTCTCCGGGCGCCTTGCCATAGGCGGTCTGGCCATCGACCCGGCCTTCTCCGGTCATCACCAACCCGGCCCCCGGAAGGGATTCGTCGAAGCCGCTGGCATCGACCACCAGGGGAGCGCCAGGCACGAGCTTCGCGTCGAGGAAGGCGATCAATCCCGCCCCGGCTCCGCCGGCCGCGCCCGCGCCGGGAACGTCCGCCACCTTCTTGCCCAGGTCGCGCTCGATTACCTCCGCGAGGTGCGCAAGCGCTTGGTCCAGCTCGCGAACAGCCTCTGCGTCCGCACCCTTCTGCGGCCCGTAGACATAACTCGCGCCCTGCGGGCCGGTCAATGGGTTATTGACGTCGCACGCGACCATCACCCTGACCGAACGCCAATGCGCATCGAAACCTGACGCGTCGATCCGCTCGAGGCCGGCCAGCGCCGCGCCACCGCGAGGCAGGTCGCGACCGCTTGCGTCGAGAAGCCGGTAACCAAGGGCCTGCGCCATGCCGGCGCCGCCGTCATTGGTTGCCGAGCCGCCGATTCCGGCGATGATCGATCGGACACCGTGCCTGCGCACTGCCTCCAGCAGCTGTCCGAATCCGTACGTGGAGGTCTTGCGCGGGTCGCGTTTCTCGGGCGGGATCAGCGTGAGCCCACTCGCCGACGCGAGCTCCACGACACCGGTGCGCCCGTCATCGATCAACCCATAAGCCGCCTGGACGGGATCGCCGAGCGGTCCTTCGACCTGGACGGAGTGGAAGGTGCCCTTGCGGGCAGAGACCAATGCTTCGACCGTGCCTTCGCCGCCGTCGGCGACGGGTATCTCGACGACCTCTGCATCCGGGAGGGCTTCGCGCACGCCCCGGGCGATCGCTGCCGCCGCTTGCGGCGCCGAAAGGCTGCCCTTGAACGAGTTCGGGGCGACGATTACCTTCATCGCCGCGTCACGCTAGGACTAATAGACCGGCAAAGTCCAGTCCTTGTACTTCGCCAGCTCGCCGCGAACCGCGCCGAAGTAGATGCTCTGCAGCTCCTGCGTGAACTCGCCGACCTTGCCCGAGCCCACCGGCCTGCGGTCGACCTCGATCACAGGCGAGATCTGTGCCCCGGTCCCGCACAGGAGCAGCTCTTCGCATGTGTACAGCTCGGTGCGGTCGATGCTTCGCTCGACAACCGGCTTGCCCAGCGCGTCCTTGATCAAGCTCATCAAAAGCGTCCGCGTGACGCCCTCGAGGATGTCGTCGGTGACGGGAGGAGTCACGAAGACGCCGTCCTTGAGCATGAACAGGTTCTCGGCGGAGCCTTCGGACACGTGGCCCTCGACGGTGAGGACGATCGCCTCGTCGAAGCCGGATTCCACAGCCTCTGACTTCGCCAGCGCCGATTGCGCATAGGAACCGGTGATCTTGGCGCGCGCAGGCAGCGATTGGTCCGGCACGCGCCGCCACGAGCTGACCATGCACCGGATGCCTCCCTCGATCTCGACGTACTTGCCGAATGGGGTCGCGTAGATGAAGAAGTTGTGCTGGAGGTCGTGGAGGCGCACGCCAATCTCTTCGCTCGATGCATACAGTAGTGGACGCACGTAGACGTCCGATTTGAACTGGTTGCGCCGCAGAAGGTCGACCGTGATGTTGACCAGCTCCTCCGTGGAATAGGGGACGGTCATCCGCATGACGTTGGCCGACCGCCGCAATCGCTCGTAATGCGCGGGAGCGTGTAGAAGGTGCAGCTGCTGCTGCTTGTCGTTCCAATAAGCGCGGATGCCCTCGAAGCATCCGGTCCCGTAGTGGAGGGCATGCGTCATCAGGCCTAGCTTGTGGTCGTTGTAGCGGCCGAACTCACCGTCGAAGAACACCCAGGTGTTCGGGTGCGTCGCAGGCTTTTTCGTCACCGCTTTCGATTTCGTTTCCACACTCATCTCCCGTTAAGTCTAAAGGTCGCCTGCAGAGGGACCCTGGCATCTGAAAGAATCGCGAATGTGAGCCTCTATGGCATCATCGCGGACCTGCGCCGGAAGTACCCGACACCGGCCGCGACGGAAAGCCTCGACATGGTCGTCGCCGAGCTTGGGCGCACACGCGACAACCTCAGGGAGGCGGTCGCCAACCTGGCCGACAAGCCCCTCCCGCCCGGAGGCAAGGCGGTGCTGGACGAGCTCGTGGAGCGCGCCCGCAAGGAAGACGTATACGACCTCGACTACGGGCCGGACCCTTACGAAAGGCCGCCGCTGGAGCCGCTTGACGAAGGCACGGTCGGTATCGGTGCGCTGCTCGTCGTGTTTTCCCTCCTTGGCCTTGTGCTGGCGGGCATCGCAACCTACGCCGGTGTCTACGCGATCCTGCACTCGAGTGGCTGAGTTCTCTTTCGACGTCGTGTCGGAGTTCGACCCCGCGGAGCTGACCAACGCGCTCGACCAGGCCCGCAGGGAGGTCAGCACCCGCTACGACTTCAAGGACACGCAGACCATTCTCGATCGCCGCGACCAGGTGATCCTCATCGAGTCCGCGAGCGAGGAACGCGCGAAGGCTGCATTGCAGGTCCTGCGTGAGAAGGCTGCGAGACGCCAGCTGTCGCCCAAGCTCTTCAAGGCGGACGATCCCAAGACTGTCGGTAAGGGCCGCGGCCAGATCGAGGTGCGCCTCAACGCGGGCATCACCGACGAGCTTGCGCGCGACCTTCGAAAGCGCATCCAGAATGTCACGCCCAAGGTCCAGGTGCGCATCCAGGGCGATCAGCTTCGGGTGGTGAGCAAAGACAAGGACACGCTGCAGCTCGTGATCAAGAACCTGCGCGAGGCGGAGGACATCCCGGTTCCGCTTCAGTTCACGAACTACCGGTAGCCGCGAACCGCGTCCGGAGCGCCAGGATAGAAGGGTGCAGGTGATCCCGGCCATCGACATCATGAACGGCCACTGCGTCCGGCTGGTCCAGGGTGACTTCGACCAGCGCACTGTCTACTCGGACGACCCGGCAACGATCGCCATCGATTTCGCCCGCGCAGGTGCGGAGCGGCTCCACGTCGTCGACCTCGATGCTGCGCGCGGCGAGCGCGACAACCGCAGCGTCATCGAAGAAGTCATCGAAGCCGGGCTGCCCGTGCAGGTCGCCGGCGGGGTCCGCACATCGGCCCAGGTCGAAGCCTGGATCCACGCGGGCGCCGGTTCGGTGGTGATGGGGACGGCGGCGGTCCGCGAACCGGAGCTGCTGGCCGAGTGCGCGCACAAATACCCGGGTCATGTCATGGCAGCGCTCGACGTCCGCGACGGCATGCCTGTCGTGAGCGGCTGGACCGAGACGGAGCCGTTGAACATCTCGGAGCTGATTCCACGCTGGAACGTCCTGCCGTTGGCCGGGATGATCCTCACCTGCACCGAGCGCGACGGCACACTGGCCGGTCCTGACCTCGAGACGCTCAAGCGCGTGCTCGGGATGACTGAAATGCCGGTGCAGTATGGGGGCGGCATAGGGTCGCTCAACGACATCCGCCGCGTTCGCGAAACCGGCGCCGCGGCCGTGATCCTCGGCCGATCCCTCTACGAGGGCAAGCTGTCCCTGGAGCAAGCCCTAGCGCTGTGAGACAGCGGCAGGCCGCGATCGCGCTGGCGGCGCTCGCGGCGGTAGTCATCACCATCTCGAGCTGTGGCGGTCGCGAGACCCCTGACGACCAGAGCTTCCATCAAGCCATCGTCAACAACGCCAACGGAGCCGAGGTCACTTTCGACGCAACGATGCTCGCCGACCCTTTGCAGGCGGAAGGTCACGAGCGCCTCCAGGTCAAGGCGGCCACCGGCGAGAGGCTGGAGGTAGACCACAACACGACCCTCGCCACGTACGTCCCCGTTCACACGGGCGACTCGATCGTGATCCATGGGAAGCTCTACATAGATCCAGGTCCGCGGATTGGGGTGCACTGCACGCACGCGGCCACATCAAGCGGATGTCCCGATCCCGGCTGGATCGAGTTCGGGAACAATTACTACGAATGAGCTTCTTTCAGAACTTGAGGGCCGGCGGGTATGGCCGCATCGAAAGGGCGACCAAAGTGTTGGCCAACGTCGGCCGCAAAGTCGTTCGCCGGCAGCGGTGCTGCGGAAACTATGGCGACCCGGGTTGTTGAATGACGGTCGCCGAGGCCCGTGCGGCCGGCCTACTACCGAAGTAAGAACGATTTCACCTCTCCCCTTCATGGGAGAGGGCGTGAGTAGCCCTAAGTTTTCCGAGCGACCAGCCAGGCCGCCGCCTGCGCGACCGGTCGCACGATGATCTCGTCGATGTCGACGTGCGGAGGGCGGGTTACCGCGAAGACGATGCAGTCGGCAATGTCGGCTGCGACCAGCGGCTTCACGCCCTGGTAGACCGCCTTCGCCGCCTTGCGGTCGCCATGGAATCGCACGACGCTGAACTCCGTCTCGACCATGCCGGGCTCGATCTCCGTCACCCGGATCGGCTCCCCGTTGAGCTCGAGGCGCAGCGTGCGTGAGATGGCATGCACCGCGTGCTTGCTCGCGGTGTAACCCGCGCCGCCCTTGTACGTCTCGAAACCGGCGATCGAACCCAGGTTGACGATGTGGCCGTGTCGAGCCTTGCGTATCAACGGCAGGCATGCGCGCGTCATGCGCATGAGACCAAGCACGTTGACCTCCCACATCTCGATCCACTCTTCGTCCCTGGCCTCAGCGATGGGATTGAGGCCACTCGCGAGACCGGCGTTGTTGACGAGCACATCGATGCGGCCAAACTTCTTCTTCACCTCGCCGACGAAAGCGTCAATGCTTTCGAGCTTGGTCACATCGAGGGGAAGAGCCACGCCTGACTCGCCCACAATGCGGCGCACATGCTCCAGACGCCGCGCGCCAGCGGCGATCTGATAACCCAGGCGACCAAGCGCCACAACGGTTGCGGCCCCGATCCCCGACGAAGCACCCGTGACGACTGCAACCGGCCTGTATCTGCTCGCCACTATCTATCCTCGATTGAAACGCTGTCGCGACGGCGTCAAGACTGTACGCTAGGGATGGTGCTCGAGGTCCTGGCGGGGCTGGTCGCCTGCGCCGCCGCCGTCCATCCCTCTCGGTTTTCCAGCCGGTGCGGCCGCGCGAGGCTGTTTCGTCCGGCCTCAATCCCAAGACCCAGCGGGTACTGGTGGCCGCCTCACGATTGGGCAACTGGCTGCGCGCGCACAGCCAGGAGCAGGTTGCGCGCGAGCTTCGCAGCGCCGCGGGGCGCATGACCAGCGACGAGCCGGCCGGCCTGTACGCGATGCAGACCGTCCTCCGCCGCATTCGCTCCACCAGCCTCGACGACCGTGGGGCGCAGGAACGGCTGAAGGCGCTCTCGAACGAGCTGCGAGACGCGGTCCAGGATCGCTTCGAGCAGCTTGAGCTGCTTCCCTTCCGCCGACCGTAGCGAATCGTGCTCGCTCGTCGTTTTACCTTTGTGCGAGCGGCCGTAAAGCTCTGATCCCCTAGACGTCATTCCCACGCATCTCCATCAGCGCTCGCACGCCATTCTCTCGGGGCCTCAGATCGGGTCCCGGCGGAGCGCCTCCGGGCGGAACTCGCCCGGCAGCTCGATCGCGGATGGTGCAAGCAAGCAGAACTCGGGCGGCGGACCCAGCACCATCATCCGCCTCCAAAGGCTGGAATCCGGCCGGTGGCTGTAAGGCTGGAGGCGTTCGTAGAGGTCGGCATACGCCATCCCTGTCGGTTTCGAGAATCGGATCTCAAAGCCCGGACCCGGCAACGGCTCGCCGTCCGCGAGGCTGTAGAGCTTGCCCACCCCGTCGATCGCCATGCGCGCGGCGGCGTCGTGGGCAGATGTTCGGGCGCCGCTGACGGCGGCTTCGTTCAGCACATCGAGCGCTGCCGAGCCGTCAACGAGGTACCAGTCGCTGTAGCCATCCCCGACTTTGAACGTCGACGAGCTGAGAAACCCGTTCGGCGGCGCGCCGGCGAGCGTGGCATGGAAACGCCGCAGCGCGCCCTCGTAGTCGGCCACGTCCACACCGACGCCTGGTCGATGGCTGAAAACGTAGGCCAGCACCCTGTTCAGTCTTTCGCCTTGGCGGCCCTGGAGCCCTTCGGCCCCTTGCCGGACTCGATGTACCTCTTCAACGCGGCCATGTTGTGGCGGATGCCTTCTGCGTACTGGCCCGCAAGCAGGCCACCCGCGAAACGAAGGAATCCGGCGAGCTCGTAGTCCATCTCGTACAGGACGTGAGTCCGCCCGTCCTTTTCTGTATACGTGTACGACCACGTTCCTTTCAGCGGACCGCGGATGAATTTGCCCGCGCACCTCTTTGGCTTGTTATAGATGCTCTGCTCGACCTCGAGCGTCTCCTTGAACCCGCCAGGGAGATCGAGGTGATACCGATAGCGCGTTCCCTTCCCGGGCGGGTTCTTGTCGAGCTTTTCGATCTTCGCGACGTGGCTCGACCACTTCGGCGCATTCGTCGCGTCTTCCTGCACCACGGCCCAGACCCGCTCCGCGGGGGCGTCGATGTCAACTTCCTCTCGCAGCTTGGTCACCCTGCGATTATCAATCGAGTGGCACGAGGAAACGCCTCAAAGTCTTCGAGGTCACAGACGCGGGGTACCGACAGGATGCTCGGGGCGCTCCGGCACCGAAACTACCGGCTCTTTCTGACCGGGCAGATCATCTCCACGATCGGGACCTGGATGCAGAGCGTCGCCATGCCCTGGCTGGCGCTCCAGCTCACGCACAGCGGTCTCCTGGTCGGGCTCGTGCTGGCCGCGCAATTCACGCCTGTGCTCCTCGGCAGCCAGCTCGGAGGCATGGTCGCGGATCGCTATCGCAAGCGCACTGTGCTGTTGGTCACGCAAGGCCTGTTCACGCTGCCTTCCTTTGCGCTGTTCGCGGTTTCTGCCTCCGGCCATGCGCAGTACTGGATGGTCCTGGTGGCCGCGGCAGCGACGGGCACCATCAATCTTTTCGACGTCCCAGCGCGCCAGTCCTTCCTGATCGAGATGGTCGGACGAAAGGACCTCATGAACGCCATTGCGCTCAACTCGTCGGTTTTCAACGGGGCTGCCGTAATCGGACCGTCGATCGCCGGCGTGCTCATCGCCGCGCTCGGCGTGCCCCTTTGCTTCCTGGCCAATTCGGTGAGCTACCTGGCCGCGGTCGGAGCGCTGCTCTTGATGCGAGACCTTCCGGCTGTTGTGCCCGAGCGCCATGAGCAGCCGTGGCTCGAACGCATCGCGCAGGGAGCGGAATACGCGCGGCGGGAACCCGTCGTGGGAATGCTGCTCGTCGCGGTGGCCGTTTTCTCGCTATTCGCGATGAATCGCCTGACCCTGATCCCGCTGTTCGCAGACCAGGTGCTGCATGTCGGAGCCCAGGGCTTCGGCTTCCTGATGGGATCGATGGGTCTGGGCGCGCTGGTCGGTGCGCTGACCCTGGCGTTTTCACAGTCCCTCGGCGCGGATCCTCGACGCCAGTTCTGGATGGCTCTCATCTGGGTGGCGGCGCTGCTGGTCTTCTCGGTGTCGAGGATCTACGCCCTGTCATTGATCACCCTGTTCGTGGCGGGCTACTGCCAGATCTCATTCGTGGCCGCAGCCAACAACCGTATCCAGACCATCACGCCCGACCACCTGCGCGGCAGGGTGATGGCTCTCTATGCGCAGGCGCTGATCGGGGTCGGGCCGATCGGCAGCTTGCAGGCTGGGGCGCTGGCCAGCTGGCGCGGTGCGCCGCTTGCGATGGCGATTGGGGCGATCGTGGCCGGCACGGTGATAGTCGTGATCAGGCTCCTGCGACCCGAGGTGTTCGGCCGCACGCATTCGCAGGCCGCCAAGCACGCGAGGCATGACTATTCAGAATTGGCGCCAAGCAGCCACAACCGTAAGTCAGGGATGGAGGAGGATCGGTGAGCGACCCTTACGACAACTTCCAATTCCGCGTCGGGTGGGATGGCAACTACGTCGCCGGCGTCAGCAGGGTTAGCCCATTGCGCCGGACGACTGAGGTGATCGAGCACCGCGAAGGCGGAGATACCACGGTCGAGCACAGATTGCCCGGCCGGACCAAGTACGACCCGATCACACTCGAGCGCGGCATCACAAGCGACACCGCCTTCGAGCAGTGGGCCAACAGCGCGGTCGGATCATCGAAGGGGGGCAACGTCGGTTCTTTCCGCAAGGACATCGTGATCGATCTCTTTAACGAGACCGGCGCCAGGGTTCTCTCCTACCTGGTATTCCGCTGCTGGGTGTCCGAGTACCAGGCCCTGCCGCAGCTCGACGCAGACGCCAATTGGGTGGCGATCGAGCACATCAAGCTGGAAAACGAAGGCTGGGTAAGAGATGTGAACGTCGGGTCCCCGACGAGCACCTGATCAGCCGAATCTGACCTCGAGCACCGCTGACAGCGCGAGGGCGGGCACGAGCCACCGAAGCGAACGCGCATAGTCGGCGACGGCAGATAGGGTGCGCGCGGTCCAGCCCCCGTTGGGCTCCATGTGGATCGCGCTGGCGCCGATGTGGATCGCGAGGCCTCCGGCCACAATTGCGGCTGGGATCTCGACCAATCCGTTCGGAACGACTCCTGTGAGCGCAACGCTCCAGGTCGAAAGCGCGGCAGCATAACCGAGCAAGAAGCCGGGCAGAAAAGTGATCGCGAATCCGGTCAAACCCGCGCTGAAGATCGCGAGCAGCCCCGCCAGCACGAACGCCAGCAGGTTGTGGCTGAAGATCCCAAGCACCTCCTGGCCCTGCGTCGCGCCGCCCGACGCGCTCAGCAGGCTCGAGAGCACTGGTTGGACGGCCGCGCCCGGGATCGCTCCGGTCCTGCCCGCGAGGAAACCAACTCCCATCCCCGCAAGAAAGCCGGCGGCCGCGACCGCGATCGGCAATCGCCGCAGCCACACGAGGCGGACTATCCCTGGTCGCCCGCTGAAGCTCCACCGTATGGCCGCCGTTGCGCGCTGTACAGGCTTGCGCAGGCCCACGTCGCGCGCCAGCAATGCCTCGCGTGAGAAGCCGGCAAGGCCCATGCGCAGCAGGATGACCGCGAGGAAGATCATCAGCACCGCGAATCCCCACAGGAATTCGGGCCGGCCGAGCAGGATGAGCGCCGCCTCGACCTGGAGGACGATCGACATCGGCAGGATGATGAAAGAGGCCATCACGTTGGCCGCGCGCATGCTGCGGGCGTTGAGGCTGATGATCACAGCGCCCGCGACCATGGCCGCAACCTGGCAGATGGTCGAGACGGCGAGCGCCACCAGCACATCCAGGGGGAAATAACCCAGGCCCGGAAAGACTGCGAGGCAGTAAACGATCAGGCCGCCGTAGCAAAGGCCGAGCGAGACGACGAGCACCGCCGCAACCTTGCCCGCGTAGATCTCAGCTTCTTTCAACGGTGTCGACAGAAGCACCTCGAGCGTCGTGCGCTCGCGCTCTCCTACGAACGCCTCCAGCGCCAGCACCAGCGAAAAGCTTGCCGGGATGAAGACCACGAAGAACGCACCGACGACCGCGAGCCGGTTGACGACGGCTGTGCCGCCGCCGAAATAGGCGAGGCTCCTGATTCCGATCGCGCTGGCGACCGGTATCGCCACAGTGAGCGCGACCATGGCCAGGATGAGGCGTAGCTCGCTCGTCGCGTCACGCAGATCGCGCCGCGCAACCAGTCCGGCTTTATGCCGATCGAGGCTCGGCCAATTCATGGTGGTTCCCCACGATTGCGAGATAGATGTCCTGCAGCGTCGGCAGCTCGCGGAGCTCTCGTCGCGTCTTCAGGCCGGACTGCCTCCGAAGCTCGGCCAGGTTCCCGACGGCCAGCGCCCGTCCAGACGACATGATTCCGATTTCGCCCGCCAACCTTTCTGCTTCGTCCATGCTGTGCGTGCAGATGACGAGTGCGCATCCGTCCTTTTGCAGGCCCTTCAGGTAGTCCCAGGCGCGCCGCGCGCTGTCAGGGTCGAGCGCAGACGTCGGCTCGTCAGCCAGCACGAGGCGCGGGCGGTGGAGCGTGGCGCGGATGAGCGCGACCTTCTGCCGCATGCCCTTGGAGTAGCTTCCCAGCCACCGATCGGCGGCATCGACGAGATCGAACTTTTCGAGCAGCTCCTCAATTCGGCGGTGACGCAGCGCCGGTTCGATGTCGTAGATCGCACCGAAGTAGTCGAGGTAAGTGCGCGCGGACATGCGCTCGTAGAGGCCCGGCACTTCGGGCATCAGCCCGACTTTCGCTCGCACCGCGGCGGGGTCGGTCGCCGCGTCGGTGCCGTCGACGGTGATGGTCCCCGACGTCGGCACCAGCACTCCCGCAATGCAGCGCAGCGCGGTGGTCTTACCGGCGCCGTTGCGACCTAGCAGGACCAGACAGTGGCCCTCGTCGACCCGTACCGACAGGTCGCGAAGCGCGAGCACGTCGCCGTAGCGTTTGGCGAGCCCTTCGACCTCGAGCACGCTACGGATTCTGAACGCAGGACCCTTCAGTTAAGCCGTCGATTGAGATTCTGTTGCCCCGGGGAACCGAGGCGCGAAGTTCCTCGTGAATTTTAAGATCGCCCTCTGACCCCAGTAGCCGAACGCAGCGATCGCGAGAACAAACGCAGCCACCGCCGCCACCACGTCGACGGCAGCGGGAGCCGACAGCGAGTTGGCAACGAGGGCGCCTAAAGCACCCGCCACGACCGCCACGATCACCGCAACCATGCCCGGGAGGGTCTGAATCCCATGAAGGGCATCTTTTGGACTGCCGCTCGGCAACGTCTCGAACCCCAGGGTCAGGAAGACTCCGCGTGCATCGTCATGCTGCCCGGCGACGAAATACGGCTCGAGCTCCGGACGCAGCTCGAGGTAGGCGTGGCGAATGCGGTTCATTCCGATGACCCAGCGCATGTCGTCGCGGTTGATGTTTCCCAGGCGCACAACCGTCGCGATGCCCACGAACAGCACCACTGACAGGACCAGGATCGCGATGAGGACGAATGTCCTGCCGAAGCGATCGGCCTGGGCTATGAGGGCAAGCGCGATCACCGCGCCCGAAAGGACCGAGAGAAACATCGTCACCCGACTCAGGGATTCGCTGTACGTGAGAGAACGCGTCGCCAAAAGACTCCAGTGCTCCGTGGCAAGAATCTGCATCTTGATTGGATCGCCTTGTTGTCGATCCAGGCCGCTCGCTGTAGCCATGACGCCCCTCCTTTTCAGTCGCGCGGTAAATAGCGCGGTAGTTCCGCCAGCGACCCGAAGCCTTGCTCGGCGAGGTATCCGGCGATGCCGTCGTGAACCTCGGCGATGGCGCATGGGTTGACGAAAGTGGCCGTCCCGACCTGGACTGCGGCGCAGCCCGCGACCAGGAACTCGAGCGCGTCCTCGGCGCGCATGATCCCGCCGATCCCGATCACTGGGATGTTCACAGCACGCGCCGCTTGATGCGCGAGATGCACGGCCAGCGGGCGGATGGCCGGGCCGGAAAGGCCACCGGTACGGAAGCTGAGCCGCGGCTGCCGCGAGTTGAGGTCGATCGACATGCCGACGAAGGTGTTGATCGCGCACAGAGCGTCGGCGCCCGCAGCCTCACACGCCCGCGCGATCACGCCGACGTCGGTGACCATCGGTGTGAGCTTCACCCATACCGGCAGGTCGGTCTGCTTGCGAACCTCGCCGGTCACCGCGGCCGCGGCTCGCGGGTCGTTGCCGAAATAGAGGCCGCCTTGCTCGACATTCGGGCACGAGATGTTGATCTCGAAGCCGGCGATCCCGGGCACCCCGTCGAGCTTCGCAGTGAGCTCGCCATACTCGGCGGCCGATTCGCCGTTGATGTTGACGAGCACGGGGAAGTCCCATTTCGCCCACTGCGGCGTGTACTCGCGAATGAGACCGTCGACGCCTGGCCCCTGCAGCCCGATCGCGTTGAGCATCCCCGATGGCGTCTCGACGATGCGCGGGGGCGGCGTACCGGCGCGCGGCCGCAGGAAGATACCCTTCGAGACCATCGCGCCTAGCGCGCGCCTCTCGAGCAAAGGCACCTCTGTGCCGTAGCCGAAGGTGCCCGAGGCAGCGAGCACCGGCCCGCGCAGCCTCAGCCCGCCCACCTCGACTGACATATCCACCGTCATGCGCTTATTGCGTAAGGCAGGTGGGCCGGCAGCATCGACCACTCGATGTCAGCGGCTCGATAGACGGGTCCCTCTTTGCACGCGCGGTCGTATCCGCCGCGCTCGAGCGGGACGGCGCAGCCAAGGCAAACGCCAGTCCCGCAGCCCATGTACGTCTCGACCGCGACCTGGGCGTCCGGCCAGCGCGACCCCACAGCAGCGAGCATTCGGTTGGGCCCGCACGCCAGCACTAGATCCGCATCCGGCCCAGCAGCGACCGCGGTGCCCGCGAAGCCGCGTGATCCATCGTCGGTGGCCCAGATCACCTCGTCGCCGTCGGCTTCCGAGCACAGCTCGTCAGCGCTTCGAGCGCCATGAACCCAGGTCACGTGCATCCCGGCGGCTCGCGCCTCGCGAGCCGCCAACGGCATCGGCGCGACGCCCAGCCCGCCGCTGACCAGGGCCACCGAACGTGGTCCGGGCGACAGGTCGAAGCCATGCCCGAGCGGGCCGAGACAGCTCATCGTGTCGCGCACCTTCAGCGCCAGCAGCTGGGCGGTGCCGGCGCCGACCGCCTTGAGGATCACCTCGATGCGGTCGCTCTCGGTGCGATAAACAGAGAACGGGCGGCGCAGCAGCGGACCGGGTGACAAGCCGAGGTTGACGAACTGGCCGGCTCGAACGGAAGACGCGATCTGCGGCGCCTCCATTGAAAAGACGAACATCCCGCGGCCGACCTCACGGCGAGCGACGAGCGGCACATCAAGCAGGAACACCGCTTCTCCACTCATCGATGGTCCTCACTTCCATCTCCTCGGGCGCGCTCGTAGCCGATTCGAGCAGCGCCGCGGCGGTGTCAAGTGACGTCAGGCACGGAATGCGGCGCTCGACCGCCGCGCGCCGGATCTCGAACCCGTCCTTGAACACAGGTCCGCCCGCCTCGCTCGAATCGGCATAGATGTTCGACATCGTGTTGATGACCAGGTCGACCTCGCCGCCTGTGATCGCGTCGAGCACGGTCGGGCCCTCCTCTCCGATCTTGGCCACGATGCGCGGGGAGAACCCCGCCGCGCGTAAGGCTTTCGCGGTGCCCTCGGTGGCCACGAGCCGGCAGCCCATCTGCACCAGGCGGGACACGATGGGAAAGATCTCAGGCTTGTCGGCGTCCGCGATGGTCAGCAGCACCGCGCCTCCCGCGCGCATCGTGACGCCGGACGCCGCGAAGGCCTTACGCAGTGCGGCGACGAGGGTGCGATCGATCCCGATCGCCTCGCCCGTCGATTTCATCTCCGGCCCGAGGTACGAGTCGACAGCGGGCAACTTGTTCATCGAGAAGACCGGTGCTTTGACCGCGACCAGGTCGCGCGCCGGGACGAGCCCGGTCTTCCACCCGAGGTGCGAGAGCTTCTCGCCAAGCATGACCCGCGTCGCCATGTCCACCATCGGCACGCCGGTGACCTTGGACAGGAATGGCACGGTTCGAGATGCCCGCGGGTTCACCTCGAGCACGTGGACCTTGCCGCGATGGACGACGTACTGCACGTTGACCAGCCCGCGCAGGCGCAGGTGGCGCGCGATGCGGACCGTGTAGTCGATCACGTCTTCGACCTCTGACCGGTCGAGGCCTGGCGCGGGGTAGACGGCATACGAGTCGCCCGAATGCACACCCGCGCGCTCGACGTGCTTCATGACGCCAGGGATGACGACCGTCTCACCATCGGTGACCGCGTCGACCTCCACCTCGTCGCCCTGGAGGTACTTGTCGACGAGGACCGTGCCACGCGGCATCGCGCTGATGGCCCACACCATGTATCTCTGCAGCTCGCGGCGATCGTGCACGATCTCCATCGCGCGGCCGCCGAGGACGTAAGAAGGACGCACGAGCACTGGATAACCCGCGCGCTCCGCGATGACGACCGCCTCCTCGACGGTGGTGGTCGTCCCACCCACCGGCTGCGGGATGCCGATCGCGTCCAGGGCACTGGCGAAAGCGCGCCGCTCTTCGGCCAGATCGATGGCCTCGACCGCCGAGCCCAGTATCGGCACGCCGCGCTCTTCAAGCGGCGCGGCGAGATTGATGGCCGTCTGGCCGCCGAACTGGACCAGGGCGCCTTGGACTCGCTCTACCTCGGCAACCTGCGCGGCGCCATCGATGTCGAGCGGCTCGAAGTACAGGCGATCCGAGGTGTCGAAGTCCGTCGAAACCGTCTCCGGGTTGGAGTTGACGAGCACGGCGCGGACGCCACCCTCGCGCAGCGACCAGGCGGCATGGACCGAGCAATAGTCGAACTCGATGCCCTGGCCGATTCGGATCGGACCGGATCCGACGACGATCGCGCTGCGGGCATCGACCGGATCGCTTTCGCTTTCCTCCTCCCAGCAGGAGTAGTAGTAAGGCGTCGCGGCTTCGAACTCGGCCGCGCACGTGTCCACGAGCTTGTAGGTCGGCGCGGATCGCTCGATCGACTCGCCCCGCAGCGCGCTGATCATGGCCTCAGAGAAGCCCGCGCGCCGCAGCTCGCGCACGTCGCCTTCCTTCTCCAGTCGCGTTATGGTCGCGAGCCGGTCGATGAACCAGCGGTCGATACCGCTGCGGGCGGCGAGGTCGGTTGGTTCGGCCCCATTTCGCAGCGCATGCAGCAGCGCGTAGAGGCGCCGGTCGTTCGGCTGATCGACCAGTTCTGGGCGGCCGTCCAGCTCCGAGACCGCGGGCGCCTTCTGCTCCAGCGACCGCATTGCTTTCGTGATCGCGGCCTCGAATGTGCGCTCGATGGCCATGACCTCGCCCGTCGACGCCATCTGGGTGCCCAGCCGCCTGTCGCCGGCAGGGAACTTGTCGTAGGGCCAGCGCGGAATCTTGACCACGCAGTAGTCGAGCGCCGGCTCAAAGGCGGCAAAGGTGCGACCGGTGATCTCGTTGGGGATCTCCTCTAGCCGCCGGCCAACCGCCACCTTCGCCGCCACGCGCGCGATCGGATATCCGGTGGCCTTCGATGCGAGCGCGGAGGAGCGACTCACGCGCGGGTTGACCTCGATTACGTAGTAGGTCGAGCTGTCGGGATCGAGCGCGAACTGCACGTTGCACCCACCCTCGATGCCGAGAGCACGAATGATGCGAATCGCAGACGAGCGCAACATCTGGTGGTCGCGGTCGGACAGCGTCTGTGCGGGCGCGACCACGATCGAGTCGCCGGTGTGGACCCCCATCGGGTCGAGGTTCTCCATGTTGCAGACCGTGATGCACGTGTCGGCCCCGTCGCGCATCACCTCGTACTCGATCTCCTTCCAACCCCACAGCGAGCGCTCGATGAGGACCTGGTGGATTGGCGACGCAGCGAGGCCGCGTTGCGTGATGGTCTTGAGGTCCGCCTCGTTGGTGACGAAACCGCCGCCGGTCCCGCCCAGCGTGTAGGCCGGCCTGATGACGACCGGCAGCCCGATCTCGCCGACGAACGCCATCGCTTGGTCGATCGACCCGCACACTCGAGACACCGGCACGGGCTCGCCGATCTCCTCGAGCATGTCTTTGAATGCCTGGCGGTCCTCCGCCTTGCGGATGGTCTCGAAGGTCGCGCCGAGCAGGCGCACGTGATAGCGGTCGAGCACGCCGGCGTTGGCAAGCTCGGTCGCGAGATTGAGCCCGGTCTGTCCGCCAAGCGTGGGCAGCAGCGCGTCCGGCCGCTCACGCGCGATCACACGCTCCACCGCATCCAAGGTCAGCGGTTCGAGGTAGACGCGGTCCGCCACCTCTTCGTCGGTCATGATCGTGGCCGGGTTGGAGTTCACCAGCACGGTCGTGATCCCTTCTTCGCGCAGCGCCTTGCATGCCTGCGTTCCGGCGTAGTCGAACTCCGCCGCCTGGCCGATCACGATCGGGCCCGAGCCGAGGATGAGCACCTTCTTCGGCTTCTCCGGCTGCACGGCTCCGCCGACCGCCTTGAGCAGGGGCTTGCGGTTTCTTGGTAAAGATCGCGGCGCGAGCGCCATCTCCAGAAACCTGTCGTAGAGGTGCTGATTGTCCTGCGGCCCGGGGCAGCCCTCGGGGTGGTACTGGACGCTGAACGCGGGCAAGGTGCGATGGCCGAGGCCCTCGACCGAGCCGTCGTTGAGGTTGCGCTGCGAGACGAAGAAGTCGCCCGGAGGCAGTGAGGCCGCGTCGACCTGGAACTCGTGGTTCTGGCTCGTGATGTGCACCCGGCCGGTCTCGAGGTCCTTGACCGGGTGGTTGGCGCCGTGATGGCCGTACGGCAGACGTGAGGTGGTGGCGCCGGCCGCGCGACCAAGGATCTGGTGCCCGAGGCAGATCCCGAACAGCGGCAGTCGCCCGAGCGCCTCCCGCGCCATCTCCACCGGCCGGTCGAGGACCGCGGGGTCGCCGGGGCCGTTCGACAGCACGAGCCCGTCCACGCCCGCGGCCGCGACGTCCGACCAGGTCGCGGTGTGCGGCAGCACGATCACGCGACATCCGCGCTCGCGAAGAGAGCGAAGGATATTCAACTTCACCCCGTAGTCCACGACCGCGATCGCGAGCCCCACTCCGTCCGCGCGATGCGCGCGTCTCAGCTCCGGCGGCAATGGATCGAGCCATTCTTCGCGCGCCGTGCGCGACGTCTCGGCCACCAGGTCCTGCTCGGACAGCGGCGTGACCCGGCGCGCGGCCGCAGCCAGCTCGCCGAGCCGCTTGTCGTCTGGCGCCGTCTCCTCGTGCGCGAGGACCGCGCGAAGCGCGCCATGCTTGCGAATGTGCCGCGTGAGGGCGCGGGTGTCGATGTCGGCGATGGCGGGCACCCCCCAGCGGCGCAGGTACTCGTCCAGTGAAGCCTCGCTCGAGTGATGGCTCGGCACGGGGCACACCCAACGCACGACCAGGGCCCGAGCCCACGGGCGTGCCGACTCGGCGTCGGCATCGCGCACTCCGTAGTTGCCCTGCAGCGGATAGGTCATGCACACCATCTGGCCGGCGTAAGACGGATCGGTCAGGACCTCCTGGTAGCCGGTCATGGCCGTGTTGAACACGACCTCGCCCTCTCCCACAACATCGGCGCCCAGCGCCGCCCCGACGAAGGCTCGGCCGTCTTCGAGGACCAGCGCCGCGTGGCGGCTTCTAGACGGCAACGATCACCGCCTGGTCGATGCCGTCCTCCTCGGCGACAAGGACCTCAATGCGTTCCGAGTCCGACGTGGGGACGTTCTTGCCGACGTAGTCGGGACGGATTGGCAGCTCGCGGTGGCCGCGGTCGACGAGCACTGCCAGCTGAATCGCGCGCGGACGGCCGAAGTCCATCAGGGCATCCATCGCGGCGCGCGCCGTGCGCCCGTGGTGGATGACGTCGTCAACGAGCACCACGACCTTGCCGTCGATCTCTGGCACATCCGACTGGCCGCGGTGCGCGGGCACGCGGAGGTGGCGGTCGTCGCGATGCCGGCTGATGTCGAGCGCGCCCACCGCGACCGGCGCCCGCTCGAGCTCCATCAGGCTGTCCGCCAGCCGGCGGGCGAGGTGGTCTCCCTTGGCCATGACGCC
>WNFB01001205.1_pt1 | contig 22263 bp, 18 predicted proteins | sample 5400501 | NCBI WGS metagenome assembly WNFB01 (sample SAMN13153341, study PRJNA577476) | soil metagenome | isolation source: 200 cm saprolite under Douglas fir tree site 2 hole 1 | place: USA:California | collected 2015-04-18 | reverse complement strand
GTGGATACTGCTGACCTCGGTGCCGACCCAGACGGTCGAGCAGGCCTGGGAGCGGGTCGACTGGTATCGGGCACGCTGGATCGTGGAGGACTATCACCAGGGACTCAAAACCGGCTGTCGCATTGAGCAGCGGCAACTGCAAAGTTATGAGGGGTTGCGCCGCTTGCTGGGGCTGCTGGCCCCCAGCGCGGTGCGGCTCTTGCAACTGCGGGCCGCCAGTCGGCTGGACCCTCAGCAGCCCGCCAGTCAGGTCCTGCCCGCCGAGGTGGGGGCGGTGGTGGCGGCCAAAGCAGGCTTGCCTGTCGCTCAGTTGACTGCCCAGCAATGCTGGTACCGCATTGCTCGCTTGGGTGGCTATCTCAGGGCGACCGCAAGGGTCGCCCCTACCCGGTCGTGTATGGTAGGGGCGACCCTTGCGGTCGCCCTGGGGGCAGGGCGAGGCCAATTTCGACCATCCTTAACTTGACGCTTATTGGGCGACCCTTGCGGTCGCCCTGGTTATTTGGCTGTTTTACCAGGTTGCACTATTTGATTGGAGAGGTTATGTTAACAGGATTGGATCACATTATCATCGGTGTAACTAGTTTGGAACAGGCGACAACGACCTTCAGCCAGAAGCTGGGATTGGCGGTGACCGGGGGAGGAGTTCATCCCTTTGGTGGCACTGCGAACCGTGTGGTTGTGATTGGCGATACGTATCTGGAATTGATAACGGTTCGCACACCGGTAGAAGCGCAAGGGAGCATGGTGGAGCGGCTGGCGAAGGGGGATGGGTACTTGAATTTTGCGCTCTCCTCTGATGATATTGAGGCTGATAGTGTTGCTATGCGCAGCCGGGGTGTTGCGGTGATCGGGCCAACGGCGGGACAACTGAAGTCGCCGGATGGGCGTACGCGTGGCTGGTCGCGCATAGACGTTGAGCGTGCGGACCTGACCCAGCACTATCCTTTTGTGATCCAGCATGATAGTCTGGGCGAAGAACGTCGCTTCCGCCTGGCCGGCTGGACTACACCGCCAGCGCATACGTTGGGTGTTGTTAAGGTGCTAAGTGCAACTATTGCTGTGGCGGACCTGGAAGAGGCTACGCAGCGTTTTCAGCATGTCTACGGTTTGCAGCCGTCGGAGCCGTTTACGGGCGAAGCTGATGGCTGGGAGGCTATGCTGGTGTCATTTCCACTTGGGGAAAGTGGGCAGAGTTTTGAGCTAGCGGAGCCTTTGCCATTCTCCATCGACGCAGGGGTGAGTAGTAGCGACTTGCCTGGAGCAGGGGCACTGACCAGGTACCTGCAGCAGTTTGGTGAGAGCCTTTGCCGTGTGACGCTGGCGGTAGACGACCTGGCTGAGTCACGACGCTTTCTGGATGAGCATGAGGTAACGTATACATTCCGGGATGATACGAGTACAGAACATCCGGTGCTGTGGATTCATGCTCACGAGGCGTGTGGGGCGGCGATGGTGTTGCATGAGGTTACCCCCTAATTTTGCAGGACCAGGCGGAGTTTGTGTTTGAAGACTTTTTCGAAGAGGTCGGCTTTTTCATACGCGTGTTCCAGTTCGGCGTCGAGGTCGGCCAGGGGGCGTGTCCATAGGGCGATGGCCCAGACTTTGTCGTCACAGAGTTCGGTTTCGGCGGCGAGGTGTAAGACACGTCCGTCGTGGCTGTAGTCGAGAGCGTCGGCGATGCGTAGCAGTGCTGCGAGGGCAGAGACGCGCTTGCGAGCACTACGGCTTAATGAGGCAAATTCTGCATGGGATGTGCTAGGCAGCGCACGCCGGTGGTAGCGTGCAATACAGGCGATTTCGTGGCGCTCCTGGTCGGTAAAATCGGGCAAGGGTGTTTCGTTTATAAGGCGAAATGAGTGTTTATGGTGGCGGCGGGCCTGAATCATCATGCCTGTGTTGTGCAGGAATGCTGCACGCTCAAGCAGGCGTTGTGAATCTGCATCCAAGCGATGCAGGGGTTGTGTGGCTGTAAAAAGTTCGAGGGAGAGACGCGCTACATGGCGGGCATGAGGCCAGTCTTCTACGAGTAACCCGCCGCTGAGGTGTAGTTCTTCGCTGGTTGGCTGGGAAAGTTGCCACCATTCTAATTCTTCGATTGAGGATGGTGCCATGCCTTGTTTCCTTCCTTTTTAGGTATCCAGAATGCTTAGAAGCTCGGAGCGAAAGTCACGTGCCTGCAATTGGTGCCAATGCCGGCGAAAGGTAGTAATTTGCTCTTCTCGTCTCTGCTGCTGCTTGAGTAACAACTGCTCCAGTCCACGACGTTGTTCAGCGGTGGGGGCAGCTGCCGGGTCTAGCAGGTTAGTCAGGAGTTCCGGTGGGAGCTCGAATTGTTCATGTTGCTGCTTTGCCTCCGCTAAAGCTTCTTTATAGATTGCTCCACCTTCAGAGCTACTCAGGCGATATTGCAGCAATGCGATCATGACGTCACTGTCATGGAGCGCACCGAGTTCTTCTTGTATGCGCTCTAATTCTTGGACGAAGGGTTTGCACGCTTCGGGCAGTACGTCCTCGAAGATTTCAAGTGTGTAGCGTAGTCGCTTTGCGCCGATACGCAGGTTGTGCAGTTCTCGCTCATGGGAAGGGCTATCTACATACCTTTCCCATTGGTACATTTCCTCAAGTCGTACTTTGGCGATGATACGTGCATTATTGCCGGTCGGAGCCTGGACGTCAAGTCCCTGGATGGGTCTGGCTTTTGCCATGGTGTGACACTTCTTCCTGAATGCACGATGTGACCTGTTTGCGCAACGCTTTCTGGTCCAGTTTTGCAAAGAAATCTTCAAGCGCCTTTTGCTTTTGCTGGCGGTAGACGTCCAGGCGCTGAATCAGCCATTGTATACCTGCACGTTCCTCGGCGGGCGCCTGTTCGAGTCGTACATGCAATCCCTGCAACATGACGTCTGTATCACGTGCATCGCCCAGCAGGTCGGCTATCTTTTTAATGTGGCGATAGGTTTTCTTAAATTGTTTGGGCTCACAGCAGGACTCAAAGGCATCCAGTGTGGCACGCAGGCGGCGTGTGGCAACCCTCATTTTATGCACTGCTTCGATATCTTCATGCTTGAGGACTTCACTGGTCCAGGCGAGTAGTTTGTCGACGCGGTCTTCGAGCATTCGTTTTCCGGTATCAATGAATGCGGGCTGAACGGACGCGGGCGACGACAAGGGCACCCTGTCTGGGGGATAGGTATCCCGCCCCACATCCACCTCACTCCCGCTCCTACGGGAAATTGGCTCGTAGGGATGAAGAGCTTGTTGGATACTTGTGTTTTCGTAATGGTTTGAGGTGGAATCTTCTTCATTGACACGCTCTAACCAGTTTTCGCCAAAACGTTCGTAGGCGAGCAGGACACCCTCACGAATGCCATGTGGGCTGACGGAAATCTCACCTAGGTTGAGGCGGGACATGACCGTTCGTATGATTAACGCTCCGGCAGGTAAAATACGTGCGCGGGCGAGGGGTTGCCCATAGCGCTGGGAGATTTCTTCGGCGGTGAGAGCGGCCATTAAACCTTCGCAATGCATGAGGTCATCGTATGTGAGTTTGCTACTGGTTGGGTCCAGTCTGAAGGCCCGGCGAGCAAGGAGTAGAAGTGAGTTGGCGCTGCCACCGGTTACGATAAGGGTGGAAGACTGCCATTTTATGCGTATGCCTGCGAGGTAGGTCTGGAGGAAGGTCTGAGCGACGGCCAGGTCATCGAGTGTTGGTGGATTAGTGGAGAGATAGCGGTCGTGTAACCAGCCGGAACCGATGGGCAGGGAGATGCGCCAGTCGATACGCAGGTTTTTTGCTGTGACGAGTTCTATGCTGCCACCACCCAGGTCCATGACGCCCAGTCGTTTTGGTGAAGCTGGTTCTCTGCTTACTTCGTAGGTTGCGCCGTAGAAGGTGAGTGTGGCTTCGGCGGTGCCACTGATAAGATGAACGAGGAGACCGGTCTGGTGTTGTATGTGCTCGAGGAACTGCTGGCTATTGTGTGCCTGGCGAATGGCTTCAGTAGCGACAACGAGTATTGGTTCGGCGTTGTGCTGCCGGGCCAGGGCCTCGAACTTGCGCAAGGTGGCGACGGTGGCATCACATTTCTCGGGTGAGATTACGCCTGTGGTAGTGACGCTTTCGCCGATACGAACGAGTTCGAGCTGGTCTTCGACGATGTCGAGGTCGTCGGGCTTACAGCGGGCGACGACGATATGTATTGTGTTGCTACCAATATCAATGGCGGCTCGCATAGGTGGTGACGATGACTGCTCCTGCATGGGAGATTGACTCCTATGGATTGGTGATTTGGAATGTTGCTATCATTATAACATGTTCTGATAGTTTGGTGTCCAACAGCTCCCCCTTGCGATCGTCAAGCCGGACGCCACATAAAATCTGAACCTCACTCGTTATAACAGAAAAAACTCTTGACAGGCGATGAGGGATGCGGTAATATGGGGCCTGTCCTCACGAGAGAGGATTTGAGCCGAAGTGGTGAAATTGGTAGACACGCAACGTTCAGGGCGTTGTGCCCGCACGGGCATGGGGGTTCGAGTCCCCCCTTCGGCATGCCGAACATTTTACTCGCACCCCAGTATAGCTCAAGCGAGGCTAGAAGCGGCTTGAGCTATACTGGGGTTATTTCTCGTCTTGACAGCAATCTAACAGCAAATCTTTCTCATTAAGAATCCTCCCGTTCAACATATCTTTCCAGACGTCAGGCCTCCAGTCAGTACTAGCGCGACTCCTTAACTGGCACATCTGTTCAGGAAACAGACATGTTAAGAATGAGAGAGCAATCAGATGGACAATGCTCTCACGCCACAGCAACGGCACGTTCCTCATCTTCGCGAAAGGGCAGCTCATGCAGGAAACCCTCTTCTGGTTTCCCACCTCAGTTACATTAGGGCAATTTCAGTTTGACAGAAACCTTCCAGAGAGGTAGCTTGTATCTAGAAGCTGTAGCAGTTTCCGAAAGATGCATCTTTCAGCCAGAAAGGAAATGAGCTTGAGAACACCTGTCTCCTATATTGTTTGGACCCGCCTACATCGCATTACAGGACCCACTCCCTGTGCAGAAGATGCACTCCTGGTTGCGGGGCATGTGACGTGCCACCCTGCGTTGCTCTCTTAAACGCCGCTAACGCTCGCTCTGTTGCTTCGCCAACAGCTGGAGCATGATCGACATTAAGCACCCCCATTCTTTCGCCTCTCTCAAAACGGGCATCGAGTTCTCGCAAGATCTCTACAGGTAAGGCAGCTAAGGGGATCTCCGTTTGGTACAACCAGAGGGCTAGCCCAAGCTCTTTGATGAGCGGGTCCGTTGCATCCTCCTGTTTCCAGATCACGACAACATACCAATGCCCCAGTTGGTACAGTTGATGAACCAATACCTGAAGCGGAGATGTTTTCAGCTTTCCTCGTACGGAACGATAGCATGCCTGCGCTTCTCGCTGACTGGTAGGCTCCTTCCCGTCCTTCCGCGCTCCAAAATGGAGTACGAAGCACTCTTTCCCTTTCAGTGGACATATCTCAGTTGGATGAGACTGCCAACAAAGCATGCATATCTCGCTTGGCGCTTCCTGGCTGTGAGTGTGTTGTCTATTCCTCATGGTATTTCCTTACCTGGCTTTCTTTTCACTGAAAGTGGAGGGCTCCACTGAAGAGAATAGGCGTCGCGCTTCAGTCAGAGCCTGAGTGAACTGAGTTGCGACATCCTTTTCCCGATACAGAATCTTTTCTCCCTCTTCGAGCCTCCGTCCAAATCGGAACAGACCATCTTCTTGCTCTGCCTGCGTTACATGAGGAAGCGAGTGCGGAGGCGGCAAAAATGCTATCCCCAAAGGGTAGGGGATATGAAATGCAAAGCGCATGTCTGGACGCACGTCGGCCACTATCTCGAGCGAGTAGAGGGAGTAATAATCAAGCTCAATGGTGACATTACAGCCGGGGCAGGCTTTGATTTCTTTGGTGTGGGCGACATAGAAATCCCGCTTGCCTTCGTAAAATCCTTGCTTCATGCTCTGGTAATGATCATCGCAGAGGGACAAGGTGATCTTGTCAGCCTGATCTGGCCTATAAAACGCAATACGTGCATACGACGAATTCGCCAGCACCGAGAGAGCCTCGTCTTTCCTTGCATACCAACGCTCTCGCTGCTGCTCATAGAGCGCCTGGTACTTGACCGCTTTGATTCCTTTCACGTGATTTTCCTTCGCCCACCTCGATACCCACATCGTCCAATAGGCGAGACGAAAAATCGCGGCAAGTTCTGGAAACTCATGCTGTTCCCACTCGCTGAACACGCTTTCCACCATTGCAAATTCGTTCTGCCGGGCCTGTTTGTTTTGTACTCTCCTCGAGGATGCCTTCTGCGCTCCCGTTTTTCTGCGCATGGCTACCAATGCAGCATGCTCGGCCCGCCACCCTTCTATGTCTTCCTGGGTCAGACGTTGGATACTTCTCCGATCGAAGACCGGATAGACCAGTTCCCTGCCCGACTTGAAGACGCTTCTGGTCGTTAGGGGAGTCAGCTTACCATCAGCAAGCCACCGTTTCCGTTCGGTTGTTGAGCATCCAAGGAGCGTTTCCAGTTCCCAGGGCTCGACCGCCAGCTCTTGTGCAAACACGTCAAAGAATCGTGCTTTCGCGCGTTGATCCGCTTCCAGTAGCGTACGCAGTCGTTGCACCAGGGCAGCTTTAGGCTCATTCGTCTTCGTTGGCAGACCAAGAAAGGCACAGATCTGCACCTTGGAAAGAAGAGTAGAGAGGCGTTCGGGAACTTTGATGGTATCCCCTAAAGGAAGATCCGTCGCTGTCTCTGCTTGTTCCTCAACCTGTTTGAGCGCTACCATCCAGGATGGTTCTGCCAGCTCGGATGAGCAGGTCTCGGAAATATCGGCTCGATGTCGTATCTCAAGGAGCGCTTCGTACTGCGCCATAGCATGTGACCAGAGGGTCAGCAGATCGTGCACTGCTTGCTCTGCGTCTTCGGCCAGGATGTTTTTCAGGATGGTCTCATCTTTTCCTGTGCGAAAGCACATCGCCTGGTACGGGGATCGGGAGAGGTAGTATTCTGCCAGCCGAGTCAGTTGTGCCTGCAGATCAGGGGTGGCAGCAAGCGTGGGCCAGGGATCGCTCCTCCAGAGCCTCCCCTGTGCTTCCAATCCTTTACCGACAGGTCCGGTGTCGGCGATGACGGTTGCACGTGCTCCTTGTAATTCCACCGTGATTGCCGGGTAAAGTGCTTGCTTGCACCAATGGCGAAAATAGTCGGTTGCCAGTTTCGGCGTTTCAGGTGTCACAAGGAGGTAGCCCCGTTGCTCGGCCTGTCTGACGAGGTACCGCACGAGTTCTTGGCGTTGTGCTTTGTTTGCTTCACCCTGCCGCGGTCTCTCTTTCTTCTGCATTGTTACCCCTTTTTCTCTGTACTAGATACCATGCCTTATTACACAAATTCCTTTTAGGAAGCCAGCGACTTTAGGCACGATCAGCTACCACAGTATAGCACTGTAACCCTATGATACGATCACAAAACGGCAACATTGAGGGAGCTAAATGTCTTGACTTATACATTGGTATTCGATACACTCTTCACAGGCAAGCTAATCGGAGATCAACATGAGAACACAATCAATCGATACTACACCCGAAGTCGAGCGCCTGCAGGTTGCCAGGATACGCTCCTTTTCCCCAGCCAGAAAGTTTGCCTCGGTTCGCAGTTGGACGTATACACTTACCAGCGCGAATTTGCACGCGATGCGTAGTGGTACTCCTGAACCCAACGAACGTGACATCGCAGTGCGCTTTGTCACGCGAGAATATGGGAAAGCGCTGGCCACTGATTTCCAAACTGCTGTGGAGCAGCGACCAGCGTGGACCATTCAGGAACACGATCTCCTAGTGGCGATGATTCCGGTCATTGAAGCATTCGAATGCCTGGGCATACGATACTACCTTTCGGGTTCCATTGCCTGTTCCGTGTACGGCTTGCCACGAGGGGCGCAGGATATTGACTTTCTAGCAGACATACAGCTCGAACATGTTTGTCCTCTGATAGATCATCTCCAGGCAGCCTATACCATCAATGCACAGGCACTGCGTGATGCCATTGCGCAACGGAGCGTCTTCAGTCTCCTCCACCTCTCTAGCCTGGTCAAAGTGGATGTCATGCTGCCGCGCGGTACCGCATTTGATTCTTTGGTGTCGCAGCGGGCGCAGCAGCTTTCCTTGATAGAGGGATACCAGCCCATATGGATTGCATCTCCCGAAGATGTAGTCCTGATGCGGCTCGAGTGGTATCGGGACTGTGGGGCAAACGCAGACGATCAGTGGAATGATATGCTGGGGGTATTGAAAGTACAAGCCCCCTCGCTGGATCTGACGTACCTCCGCCACGTGGCACCAACCCTGAACGTTTCAGGTCTCTTAGAACAGGCTCTCATTGATGCAGGTATCCGCGAACCATAACTCCTGCGTCTCTGCGTCTGCACCAACCGAGAAGCATACCGGCGAAAAATGGCTCTCACTGAGAGTAGCTATGAAGAGGCTGTGGAATCGCTGATCTCGCTTCTTATCAGCAAGGGAAACATCTATGTCGATGTCACCGATGAATACATCCGAGATTATCCAGGCACTCACACCGCTCGTCGAGGTCCTTGATCGCTTCGGCATCAAATACTATATTGGCGGATCAGTGGCAAGCTCAGTCCACGGAAGAAGGCGATACACGCAAGATGTCGACGTGGTAGCAGCTCTCCAACTCAAGCACGTCCAAACACTGACAGTGATGCTGCAACAAGAATATTATATCGATGCCGATATGATCCGCGGAGCCATTCAAAACCGTTCTTCGTTTAACCTGCTGCATCATAACACCGGGGTGAAAGTTGACGTGTTTGTCCAGAAAACCGGCCCCTTCGCCCAGCAAGAGCTGCGACGGGGATGCAGGTCTCCAAACTCCTTAGCAGGCCATGAGTAGCAAGCGTCTTGTTCCCTTCATGCGAAAGTGGAAGGCATTCAGGAAATGAGCAAAACAAGCTGGGTTGAGCTTTGCGTGAGCGACTTCGAGCAATCCCTCACATGGTTTGAGCATGCGCTGGGCTTTCGTGTCGTCGCTCGCGAGGCAGACGAGTACGCTGAATTGTCTCGTGGGGAGACCTCTCTCCAACTGGCGGCAGACAGCGCACCGTACTGGGCCTCCGAGCGCCCCCGCCTTCTTCCATCGGGACAGCGCGGCAGTGGCGTGGAGATCATCCTCCTCGTAGACGACGTGGATGCCATCTATCGGCAGGCTCAACAGGCCCAGGCAGAGATCGTGCGCGAACTCGCCGACTATCCCTGGCACATGCGACAGTTCTGGGTGCGCCATCCCGATGGCTACCTCATCCGCCCCGCACAAAAGATCCTCTCCGTGAACCCGGCCACCTATCGTCGGCAGGTCACTGACGCTTTTGAACGCGATACGCCGCGCATTACCCGGGAACTGCTCGCAGTGAAACAGACGGCTGATCGCCTTGCTGCACAAGGCGACTACCTCGGCGCGCCCACGATCTACGAAACCCTGGTGACAGAAATCTTCGAGCAATCCCATCTCTATCATGATGAAGAAGCCGGGTACGACGACTACTACGAAGAAGAGGGATACTATCCGCAAGAGGAGGGATTGGAACAGTTTGTCGGGGGGTGTATTGAAGCGCTGGGCAATTGTCTGGCGGATGAACGGACCGATCGGGTAGCGCGCGAGAAGAGCATCGAGGTGCTGTTTGCCATCTACCAGCGCGACCTGCATGCCGACGACAGCCACGGCTTTTATACCAGCGCAGCAGAACAGCTCGTCAAATACGCCAAGCCGCTGGAACGACAAACGATCGTGGAGCGGATTCGTGAGGCACTGGCCGATGAAGAGCAACAGATCGCTGGCTCAGAGCGCCAGGCCTATGGCAAGTTCTGGCTGGACCTGCAGAAAGAGAGCCTCGACGATGAATCCTACCTGCGCATATGCCGTGAGACCGGTCGCATCTCCGACCTGATTGATCGGCTCTTGATGCTTGGGCGCGTTGATGAAGCTGCCAGAGAAGCGCAACAGGTTGACGATAATACGCTCCTGGGACTGATCGACCTCTTCATCCAGCATAGGCAGGATGCCATGGCCGAGCGCCTGATGAGAGCACGCATCTCGGCGCCTATCCGTCCCGCCAACGACGCTGCGCATCTATTGCTGCGTAGTCAGCCGGGACGAGTGGAGGAAGGCAAACCAGACTGGCGCGTCCTGGAATGGCTCCAAAAATACTATCGGGACAGGGGCAATCGCATGGCAGAATTGGAAATAGCCGAAACGCTGTTCCGCACACAGCCTTTCCTTAAGCGCTACCAGGAACTACGCGATCTCGCCCGGCGGCTTGATCGCTGGGAGGCCCTTCGACCGGAGGTGCTTACGTTCCTGGAGCAAGCTAAGAACACCTCGCTCTTGATCCAGATCGCCCTTGACGAAGGAGACATCGACCGTGCCTTGCAGCTACTGAAGGGGATGGCGAAGAAGGATATCCATGGCTACACCTACAATAATGGCTATGGATATTTCGGATTCGGCGACATCGCCCTCCAGGTTGCAAGGGCTGCCGAAGAGGTACGACCGCGTGAGGCAATTGAGCTCTACCGGCAGTCTGCCGAACGACTGATTGCACTACGAGGCCGTCAGAACTACCAGGAAGCCTGCAAGTACCTCGCAAAGATGCGTGTCTTGTACGAGAAGCTCGGCGAGGGCGAGGCATGGACGAGCTACATTACGGTATTGCGTGAGCAGAACCGCAACCTGCGTGCCTTGAAGGAAGAATTAGCTGCCGCGGGGCTGTGAGGAGAGGGAACTGATGACACAATCCAGGTTCAGCTTGACAGCAAATCCTGACAGCAAAGCCGGGGGACAACAGCAAACAACCACACACCCTGGCGGACAACAACACGAGGAAAGAAGCACGTGGAGAACACTGATAAACGCCAGCAAACAAGCTCTACCGAGTCCCCCCTTCGGCATGCCGAGTAAAATACTTGGACCCCCAAGTAGCTCAAGCTTCTCTACAAGCGGCTTTTGCTGTCAGGTCTGCTGTCGGAGTGTACGTTGAGAAGAGCGTTTTCTCAGGCCACCAATCTTGCACAGCCAGAATCACCTTTCCATCCAGATCTTTTGGTTCACTCTTCTCATTATCCTCAACCACCCTCGTCCACATCTCCTGACGCTCCTGGGCAGCATCGCTGATCACCTTCCGTATATCACTCTTCTTGCCGCTCTTCAGGTCGCACTCCACCACACGAGCTGCTAAAGCGCTGATAATCGGGGTAGCGTATGACGTTCCTGACCAATAGGCCCAGGCGTGGGCATTAGACGCATGATACATTGGATATCCCATTGGCTGCTCTTGTGGAGTGCTCTCCATTTGAGTGCTGTGCATCTGAAGACTATAATTATCATTCATTGACAGCGCAGGATATGCTGCTGCCGTGTAGATACCACATATCGCATCAATGGGTGCGGTATTATCGACCTGCGTTATGGCATAAGATGTAGCTGCGGGCAACCATGGATGAGGCCTTGGAAGGTCTCCACCGTAGGTCGCGATTCCACTCTGGCCGGGGTAATTGCTATAGAAGGCTGCTTTTCTATCCTTGTTGACTGCACCAACCGGAATCATCGTGGTGATGGAGTGGCGTCGATCATCTGCAAAAGCAGCAGGATAACGTGCTGAAAATCGTACTTCTGAGGGATTCATCTCCGTATCGCGTGGATCGGAATCATTTCCTGCAGAAGCTACGAAGATGGCTTCAGAGCCAGCCTGATTCAGTACTGAATATAAAACACCCTGTGATGTTGCGATGATTCCTTCAATACTGGGCATTGAGCCATCATGGATATGTTGTTTATCAGGAAACAGCACCAGGCTCAAGTTAATCACAACGGGCAAGCCAAGCGCTTCGCCGCGTTTGTGTATATAGGCTAAGGCCTTGAGCAATGTACGGAGATCTCCCACACCATATTCGTTGAGCACACGTATGCACTCGATGTTGGCATCTGGAGCAATGTCACGCACTATACCCGCGATTGCCAGCCCATGATCATTCATGGGGAAGCCAACGAGTCGCCCATAGATATCCTTGCCCGTCTTCGCCGAGTCCGCAGGATCAGGGATAATGCCATCGAATGAGTAGTTGAGATTAATGGCAGGGGGACTGGCATCGTATGGTTCTGTGTCCTTCATGCCAGCTGCCATCTCCTTCAACAAGGTATTGTGATCGTCTGCTTTATCCGCCGCCACATCAATCTGATCGCGTTTGGGGAGTGTATCCAGAACAAAAACTGTTACACCTTTCCCTGTCGCGCTTTGTAGGTTGATCGGTAGTTGCGGCAAAGTGATCTTGTAGCGACCCTGGCCCTCAAACCCCTCCACTGGATAAGGCGGGCTGACCGGGCAACCATGTGTATTATCAACGCTTGCATGCAGCCAATGCGGAATGACATTGTAGTCATACCCGATTCTACCCTTCATACCCTCCATTTTTTTTATGACGTCTAGAGTATGATCACTACTGCTCAAATCAACATTTTCAGCATTTCCCCGCATTGGCGTCGTGATCTCGGCAAAGTGATGGTGGTTGGTGGAGTGTTGGATTGTTTCAAACCGGTTCAGGTCTAAATTCGGCAAGACCTCATGGGCCACCAGGTCACTTTTGAACGCTTCGTGGATGTTTGACCAGAGGAGATCTGGATCTACATTCGTGCTGACGACGACGACCTGATTCTTGTGCCAAAATGTGGTGTTATCCATATGCATGTTCATGTGTCCTCCAAATCTTCTTTTGGCAGAGCCACGGAGTCTAAAAATTCCAGCAAGTCGTTCCTGATCTTAAGACGTCCAGTATCACTTTTTTACGGTATCAATTTTACTCCCCGAAGAACTATCTGCTGCTTCGGGTATACTTCAGGGGACTGATCGCACCTACAAGACGAAAAGCGGCCCAATAAAACGGATGAGTGTAGGCTGAATCTGTTCGATCAATAAGGTTACATTGAGCAGCACGCAGTGCTTGTGCCTTGCTCTCGCCGCCGAGAAGGTGCTCATAAAAGCGTTGCATCAACTCTCTGGTTGAATCGTCCTCTACTGACCAGAGGCTCATGACGAGGGAGTCTGCTCCTGCAGCCAGAAACGCTCTTCCCAATCCTAATTGTTCATCGCCTCCACCACTAAGCGCTAGCCCGGTTTCGCAGCCACTGAGCGTCACCAGTTCGCAAGCTTTCAAGCTGAGATCGAAAGCATCAATTGCATTGAATCGTCCATTTGCCAATAGAACAGACGAAAAATTGGGGGCATCCAACCTGCTATACCCGTGGGTCGCCAGGTGGATGATGGGACTACCAGCTGCTTCCTCAATCAGCCTGGCGATCGTTGCCTCATCTTCCAGATAGCAGCGTCCATTCATCAGGGTAGCCAGGGTTTTGGCCTCTTCGATTGCACGTTGTAGATGGCCACGACCGGAGTAACCAAATACCAAAGGAGGTCGAATCGTTGCAGAAGCGAGCATTTGGTCTCTATCGTCTCTGCTGAGGTGTTCAGCCCCTGACAGTGTCTTCAACAGTCCACCCGCCGGAAGGTAGTTGATCTGGTAATCCTCGATCAAGTAGTGTGTGCCATCATAGAGGGCATGAAACGGCAGCGAATGTAAAGGTCCATATGGAACAATAGTGAGTAAACCAGAATGTGGAGGGAGCATTTCTCGTACAGGAGCAATGAGCAGGGAATACAGCGAATGTAACATGTGACGGATACCCTGATGCGGTGGTCGCTGGGGATCAGGCCAGCCGCCCGGTTGTAAATGCGCATGTAGTAACGGCAACAAGCGCTTCAATTTCTGCACACCGCCCGGATTTTCATATGTTCTGAGATCTTGATTTGTAAACGAAAAAATAACAAGGCTCTCCTCATGTAGGAAATAAGCCAGCATAAGCTGATCGGGGAACAGCCCTCGACGCAGTTGTGAAATGTCTAAATACTGCCCAAGAGGTGTACGCGTTCTCTTAGCCTTTGTATGCCCGGCCGTCGCACGTTGTAGATCCAAACGCTCAAACAGTTCGTTCAGTTTTGTTTCGCAGCGTTTCAGCTCCGCCTCAATAACCTCTCGCTCAACGGCAGGAGACACAGTGATATCTATTTGAGTAAGAAGGTTAGTGTAGTTGTGGTATCTCTCCTGCCACAGTTTGAGTTCTTGTTGCATTCGCAGTACCGCCGCGCCTGCTTCTTGTAACTCAGGCGAGGGAGGTATAACTTCATCTCCTTCTTTACTGCCAAACGGGGTTTTCGCCGCCCTAAGATGTTGTCGCAGAGATAGCGAACGAGCTCGCTCGAGGTATCCGAACGCTCTCTCAACTCCTCCCTGTCTTAAGCAAAGCACGATCATTCCTTCGTATACCTTCCACGCTGTACGAAGAAAGGAAGGAGAGAGATCAAATGCAAGATCATCCAGGATACGTTCAATCTGAGCAATCGCAGCTTTAAAGTGCCGCGCAGCCTTCCCGTCATCCCCATGCTCAGCATGGATCCGTCCAAGAAGATGATGGCTTCGATAGACTTCTTCCCGTAAATGATGAAGGCTCGCCTGCGCTACTACCTGCTTGCAAAGCACTACGGCGTTAAGTAGAAGGCTCTCTCGTTGCTCCTCCTCTTGCCGCGCTCTGTTCTGCTGAACCTGTTCTATCAGAGAACCAGCCATGACGAGACCTGCGCAAACAAAACGCGCCGCCAGACTATGGGCTTCAAAATACGCTTTGACCTTATAAGCCTCATCATATGCCTGGGTAGCTAGTCCCATTTCAAGGAGAAGCTCAGCCTGATGCAGCCTGGTAACTGCCGAATGGTGATCAAATCCCCCTCGGTCAAATAGTATCTTTGCTTCGTTGAGCGCGGCTAGCGCTTCGCGTAATCGACCAGAAGCGACAAGTGCCGTAGCATATTCACGCAGGACATTTCCCATATCTAGCGACTCATCAAGACGTCTAAATATTGCAACAGCTTCTGCCGCCAATTGACAGGCCTCGTTCGCCCTGCTGAGCTTCACCAAAGTGTCAGCCATCCTCATCTTAAGCTCTGCTAACACCCTGGGGTTGTTCATGTTGCCCTCTATAAACCTATCTTGCGCCTGGTAGTACTGCCGTAATGCAGAACCATAGTATCCCTGGGCATAATCAAGTTCTGCTAGCTCAATTTCTGCATTCACTATGAGGTCAGTTTCAGCAAGTGCGGAAAAAGCCGCATGCACCTCTTGCTGGAGACGACGCGCCTGCTCAAAATCACCTAGCCAGGAAAGAATTACTACCTGGCTCTCCTTTGCCATAGCTATGGCTCGCTTGATATAGGTATCGCTTTGATCTGTCACGGCAGGATATATCATCAGCATTCTCTCATAGAGAACGATAGCATCGCGATACCGCCCTATCTGCCTGTAGATCCATGCTGTATTATGATCGATGACACAAACCCAGTACGGCTCGCCAAGCTCCTGAAATATCTCTCGAGCGCGTGCAGCGTCGTGTAGTGCCTCTTCGATATGGCCTAATGAGGCAGCAGCTACAACCCAACTGATGCGACTGCGGGCCCAGTTTCTCTTATCGCTCAAACGCAGAAACTTCTCTCCAGCAGTATCTAAAGCTTGAATAGCAGCCTGAAGATGCCTAATCTGAACGAAAGCGTCCCCTTTGGCCTTTAGACCGAGCGCGTGCGAGTATTCATCATGAGCGCTTTCACCAAAAAAGGTGAGCAGTTCCGCTAGTTTGAGTGAGAGAAAAGGCGTATAGAGGCATTTGAGGGCCTCATTTGCCAGTAAATCGCCAATAGCAGTATGATCTGCTAATTCCTCCCTATGTCCCTGGATGTAAGAACGCCCCTCTTCCAGACTGGCATCTCGTAGGCGTTGTAAAAATACTGAGTTATCCATATTCCACAGTTAGTTCTCCAATTGACGAACATATTAACGAGGCCAAAGCGATAAATGGGGCATAAACTACTGAATGGACTCCTTTGGGGGTACCTTTTACTCCTGGTCGACGGTAAGTTCCTCTATGACTACTTCCTGTTCGGGTAGACGTACGAGCATCACAAAGCTTCCCGTTGGTACTGGCTCCAATATGAGGTTTCCACCCCCATCTACCTCAGTGGAAAGCAATGGGACAGCAGTTTCTGCGTCCTGTCTATCTACTGCAAGCGGACCTGGTGCGTAGTAGAGATCGACTTTCGAGCCCTCAAAGGCACTGACCGTCGCTTTGGTATTAGAAGTGGTAATAATCCCTAGCAACATCATTTCGCCGTTACTCGTACGCGATAGATGCAGCGACAGGCCTATCGATTCAGCCTGGTATTGGCGGGGCCATCCTTTCTTAGGGGCATTATTGCGTATGACGGGCTGTGCATGCTGTATCACATGCTCCGCAAACAGCCGACGTATCGCTTTCGGTACCGCGTACGGGGTAACGGGAAAGGCATCGAAATTGGCCTGCAACTGCCGGATCTCTACAACCTCGTCAGCGCAACTGGGACAGTCGAGAATATGAGAGGCGATGCGTATCCGACTCTCATCTGACACCATTCCGAGGCAATAGTAGTTTAATTCGACACCACTCGGGCATAGGAAACGATAGAGTTTCGCACTGAGTAGCCTATTCGTCTGTTTGTATAGAGTGAGTTGTTGTTGACAGAGAGCACACTGTTTAAGATGTTCTCTTTCACTCTCAGAGAGCATTCCCTCTCCATAAGCAACACTCATCAACTTCTCTTCACTCAGTGCTATCACATGCGGATTCTCTGTCATGAGCTATTTAGACCTCCTCATCTCCTAGTAACCATCGCAGCCGCTCGCGGTTCCGCTGCAACCGATCTACAATGTTGCAGTTTACACGATAGATTTCCTTCACGTCCGTAAATTCCTGTGGAAAACGTTCCAGAATGTATTTGGGCTTCAGCCCATTGAAATAGAGCAGTTGTGCTACACGTCTTTCACGCTCATCATTGAGCAGGCTGAGAATGGTATTCCAGACCTCAAGATCGTCTTCTGGCTGTTCCGCCGCTGGCTCCTCTGGAGAATCTTGATCAGGCAGAGGCACCTCCCTGGATCGTAATTGGGCACGCATCAGGTCTGTAAAAATCCCATTGAGCGTCGCATGCAGGTAACTTAATGCCCCATTCAACGTCTTGAACTCGAAGTGCTGCTCATGCACAGCAATCCAGAAACGCGAAAACGTTTGCGCTACATAATTCTCCTCTGAGTCATGCAAGAGCGCAATATCGCTACTTGAATGACTGTGTATCCAGGCGCGCACATTCTCACCAAAACACTTCTGTAGGACGAACCATGCCTGTTCATCATGCTCAAGGATAGCACGACGGAAAATCTCTAAACAAAAGCTATCATCAGCAGGCTCTTTCTGTCGACGTCTTACCAGCTCACTCGAGCAGAGGTCCGCTAATCTGGACAGTTTCAGACGGTTGATTGGTTCATCCATCTCAAAACTCAATGCTCTCACTTCAACTTACGACTTCCAGCATGCGTAACAAAGATCCAGCGAACTCGTAATGCACATATCAAGTAAAAGAGACGCTTATATACACAACTTTTCTGGTGCCTCAATTTCTCTGGGTCCTAGCATGCGGAGGGCTATCGATGAAAAGTATTCAGCAATTACAAGTAAACAACCTATCAAGCAACAGCGTCTGCGAAGGAATGTATCGATCACTGAGGTCTATTCATCAGAAGCATAGTTTATGTATAGCCAGTTTGTCAAGTAGTAAAAACACCGTTTAATTGCTTTGAAACTATTGATATATTTTTAGGAAAAATCGAAAACTCTCCTTCTGTTACTTCAGCAAGGTCCTCAACGAGTAGCATCTTCAACGGTGAAAGTTTTCAAACTGGGATTCAGAATATCGATGTCCAGATGACTCCACAAAAAAGTGATGCCTGAAAATGTATCGGATGAACGTCTCACTTAACGAAGAACACGAAGCTATAAAGTCAGCCGGTTACTTCCATGACTTTCAAGCTGAAAAGTACCTGATCCCCTGTCCATTGTGGAAACAGCTTGAGCTACCAGATGCGCGATAGGGCCAAATTCGCTTGGTAGGTCATGGAGCCTTACAGTACCGAGTAGGAAGATCACGCAGAAACGCTTTAAGGTGATCGATTTAATAAAAAACTCACGCTCCAAAAATTGTCTTAATGAGCGTTTGTGCTGTGGCAACGATAAAAGGGCAGCTTAGCCTCCTACTAGAAAATCAGACTGTTCCTACTTTCAAGATTATGTAGATTATTGGCAGTCCCAGCAAGCACTTCAGCAGGCAAGTGAATGCTTCGTCAAGGCTCATGCTAAGCAGCAAACATATGCCACCTCCCTCGAAAAACTATTGTCTGAGCTATTGAGGAATACAGATAGCAAGCTTTCTGCCATAGCCAAAAAAGGCCCTGAAGATCAACATTTGTCACAACCATTATCTGAAGACTCAAGAGGTGATCGATTAGTTCCGACATTGATAGGAAATGCTCTGCAAAGTAATCCTGTCAATAGAAGCCAACAAGCAGAAGAGGGTATTACTCTCCCTGCCCTGCATTTCACCTGCTTTGGTCGTTTCGAGGTAAAGCGGTTAGGTCAAACAATTTCCCTCTGCTCCAACCGAAATGGGCAGGCGATCCTGCGTTATATGGTAGTCCAGTCAAACCATCAGGTAACAATAGACACACTTATGGCACTCTTGTGGCCTGAAGACGAGCCAGAGGTGGCGCACCATAAGTTGCAGGTTGCCATGAGCGCTTTACGCCGTTCGCTCAATAATGGCTACGTCAGCGATACAGGCGGAGGCTACATTCTCTGTAAAAATGGAGTTTACAAACTAAACCCCGCCGTTCCAATCCGAACCGATGTAGATGAGTTCCTGGCATTTTATCAGGCTGGGCGACAACAGAAGAGCATAAACGCAGCGGTTGTTCATTATGAAGCCGCTTGCCACCTCTACAAGGGCGCTTTCCTGACCGAGGACCTGTATGTCGATTGGCCAATTATTCAGCGTGAGCAGCTTCATCAGGTTTATGTTGCTATGTGTGGCGCACTTTCTGAGCACTACCTCGAGATCGGCAGCTACGAAGATGCTGCGAAATGGGCCAGTGCAATTCTCAAGGAAAACCAGTGTGACGAAGTAGCACACAGACAGCTTATGCGGATAAACATCGCGGCGGGGCGCCGGGGTGAGGCGCTGCGCCAGTATCAGCGATGCGAACGTATACTTGCCGAGGAGTTAAATGTATCGCCTATGTCTGAAACAGTAAGCCTATTTCATACCATACTGAGCAACGAGTCTTCCAAAATAGAACAAAAATAGAGCTTCTATAGAAAAAGCATAGAGTTGCCATAGAGCAGCCTATGGTAGGGTACGTTAGTGGCAGCAGGTAAAGACAAGAAAAGGAGGGTCATGAGCATCAGCAAGGTTGTAGTCCAAAAAGGTGTTATCGTGGATCGAAGACAGACAGCATTTCAGGAGCGAAGTTCCTTGAAAGGAGGCAAACAATGACACAGGATTCTCAGCAAGCTGCAAACCTAACCGGCGCAACGGCAACGAAGGAGAGGGGCACAAGCCGGATGCACGTATTCAACCATCCCAGGGGGGCACTGCTTGAACGTGCCGCTCCGGCGGCTCCGAAGGTCGGATTTGATTATCCAGCGACCCTTGAAGGCAGCACGACTCACTTCTCTGTGTATTACGACCCGAGTCTGGGTGCAAATGGTCAAGCGATTGCCGATGGGGTTTTGGCGTCGTGCGAGAATGAGTACAACATCCTCTCATTTTTATTCGGAGGCCTCACCCCAGGCCCTTTCAACATCATCATTGCTCCCCTCGATCCCTCAGGGCAAGGCCAAGGAGGAGCGTTTCACTACGGCTGTGGAGCGACCGATCTGTACTGCGATGCTAAGACCGTGCCCAGCCTGGACATCGACTACACGCGCATGCTGGTGGTTGCCGAAGAGGTCGAAGTGTTTTCCGATGCGCAGGGCATTGGTTGGGACTGTGGGGCCAGTAATGGGGAAGGGCTCTCCCGCGTCCTTGCTACCCTGCTCTACCCAGCCGAGCTTGACGGCTACACCAGCGCAGCAGCCTGGCTCGATACGCCTGACCGTCCGGATTTCATCAACGTGAATGAGCCGACGGATACTAACTACGTTTCGATCGGCTGTTCGGTGCTCTTCTTGAATTACCTACATTACCAGCTGGATTTCCAATGGCAAGAGATCGTTCAAGCGGGAGCACTTACGCTCGCACAGACGTACACTAAGCTCACAGGGCAGCCTGATGGCCTCACGCCATTCAAAGCGCTGCTTCAAGCGTTCTATCCCGTGGGAACTCCCTCGGGGGTGACGACCGACAATGTGTTCCCGTTGTTGGCCGCAATCAGCTTCCCATTCTGTGGCGTGCAGTTTCAGGGAACAGTGCCAGCCAACTCAACTGCTACCTGGTTTACCTACAACTGGCCGATCTTGTGGGACGTCGTCTGGACCGTGGTCCCGACAAACGTGGGATCGGGCGGACCCCAACTTGGATGGATTGTACAGACGCAGAAGGATTCTGGAGATTACCTCGTCTATTGGATTAGTATCACGAACGTCACTTCCTCGCCTGTGGACATCGAAGCTCGCTATTGCGTGTTGGGGGACTAACGTTCCCTCTGTACAGTTCGCGTGGTCACTGTCAGCGAGTAGTGCCAGCAAAGCAGGGAAAAAGCAGACTAGTATGAAAAGAGGAGGAATAGGAACGTGCTACGTATCGTTATTGAGCAGGACGACCGCGTAGGGGCGTCCCCACAGATACAGACGTTCACTGTATCTGGTCACACCCAAGCGAGGGACGGAGGGGGGGCACCTCCAGCCCTTTCGGCTCTCAGAGGCCGAGCTATGAAAGAGCCAGGACCATCTCAAGCATCTACGTCGATCCCACGTCGTGGAGATGCGACCGTGCGAGATGCGGGATCGGCACCTCGGGTGCTGCTCCCTGGGATGTGGGGTAGAGTTGCCCCTCATCCCAGGAAGCAGCACAATGATCAAACCTAGCAATGGTAGAGCTGCCCAACAGGCCTCTCCTATGCCTGTTGGGAGCGAAGGAGTGACCATTGCTCCTTAAATGGCCTCAAGCCATAAGAGAGAGTAGCTCGTCTACTTTCTCTTATGGCTTGATCATCATGAGGAGTGGGTTCAGGATATACCGCACCCCCTGCTCGGTTTTGGTCTACCCGACGACGATATCCATGCACCCAACGAAAAAATCAGCCTGCCCAACTTCTTTCGTGGCATCGAGACAATCATTCGCTTTCTACGGTGGGATTGTTGACCAGGGAAACAAAGTAGTCAGGGCCTTTTACCGCTACTTTGTGGAGAGGAATAGTTTGTGGTGAGTGGTGATCGGAATAAGGCAGGTTCGCATATTTGTTTAGATGTAAGGTGGCGTTTCTCTGCTGTGCATCTTTTTACCGGGAGAAGGGATGCAAATTCGTAAAAAGCGGCACAAAGAGGAAAAGCCCAATTTCTATTTTCAATACATTCAAGAGGAGAAAACTCAAGAAATGAGTGATCATGATCGGATTGACTATAATCGTCGAGTGGTTGAGGAGTTCCGTGCAAACGGGGGCAACGTGCAGGGTTGGGCACCCTTAATCCTTCTCACCACCAAAGGGGCCAAATCGGGGCAAACGCGCGTCTATCCATTAATGTCTGTTCCTGATGGGGATCACTACATCGTGGTCGCTTCCAAAGGAGGCGCACCAAAAAACCCTTTGTGGTACCACAACCTGCTGGCTCATCCCGATGTCACTGTAGAGGTCGGGAAGGAAACGTTTGATGCTACAGCGAGATTGCTGACTGGCGATGAGCGGGAACAAACTTTTGCGAAGGCGGTCGCCGTGTTTCCTCCCTATGGCGAGTATCAAAAGAAAACGGCCCGCCAAATCCCTGTTTTTCTACTCGAACGACGTGCACACTCATAAACGGAACAATGCTTGTACACCATAGCGTCTTTGGAGCTCCAAAACCGCTGCAACTCATCAGTCAGAAGTACCGTCAGGGTGTCACCGATGAGGGCAGCGAAGATTAACGTTCATATAATCTTTTCCTTCTGGCAAAGGTGACGCACATCACACATCTTACAGATTTCCGGCTCAGGAGGTGTGATGATGGTGAATTGCTGTTGTTGTATCTTCGTCACAAT
>WNFB01001148.1_pt1 | contig 22272 bp, 20 predicted proteins | sample 5400501 | NCBI WGS metagenome assembly WNFB01 (sample SAMN13153341, study PRJNA577476) | soil metagenome | isolation source: 200 cm saprolite under Douglas fir tree site 2 hole 1 | place: USA:California | collected 2015-04-18 | reverse complement strand
ATGGTCAGCGTCCCTGATGTGCTCTGGCCGGCAGACATGTTGCTCAGCGAGAGCGCAGTGCCACAATTGCCGCCGTAGGTCACCTGCGTGCAGCTCGTGCTCTTGGAGTTGGTCATGAGCAGCGTGCCGGCGGTAAACGTAGTGCCGGGGTTGGTGCTCGTCGCGGTGAAGCTGGCCATGGTCCCATGGCCGATCACCGAACCCATGATGCCGAGACCGAACATCGACAGCAGAACCTTCTGGAAGAGCCCGAAGGTGGGACGCCGCTTCGCCGGCGTTGGAGCAGGCGGGAGCTGGGGAGTCGACGTCGCCGGCAGCTCGAGCTGCTGCCGCACGGCGAGTTCGAGGACCGCTCCGGACTTGCTCACGATTGCGACGCCAGCCAGACGAGATCGAAGCTGGCGCTGCCGCCCTGGTAGATGTTGCTCTCTACGGAAGGCATCTCGAGCGTGAGCGTGAAGGTGTGGGCTTCGCCTCCTGCCCACATATTGCTGCTGCCGGTAAGAGAGCCTGGCACCTGGACACCAGTCGCTGGCGCCGATTGAATGGCATCAGCCGAGTTCTGGCTGGCGGCGCCGGTCAACGTGTCGCAAGCGCCTGACCCTGGGTTGCCGGCGTTTCTACCGTAGAGGCAATAGTTGGTTGTGGCGCCGCTGCAGCCCGTGCAGGAATCGTCGTGCAGGGTCAAGTTAAGGGTCTGGGTGAGGTTCGTGCAGGTTCCCAGCCCCGTGGTAGAGGACAGGCACTGGCTCGCGTTCGAATTGGCCGACCCGCTCAGATTGGCGAACGCCACCGTCACCTTGGCCGGCAAGCTTCCGGCGTTGGTGATGATCAGGCTGCCGCTGACCGCGTTTCCCGGCAACAGGTTGGAGACGCCTGTCGCAATGATGGTCGCGGTGCCGGCGGACGTAATGGCGACGGTGCCGCAGGCGGAGGCCAGGATGCCAACGCAGCTTCCGCTGCCGGAGTTCGTCATGGTCAGCGTCCCGGCGGCGAATGTGTTTGACGGATTCACGCTGGTGGCCGTGAACTTGGCGGCGGTGCCGATCGTGCCGCCACCGACAACGGCGCCGATGGCGCCTACGCCCAGCAGAGACAACAGCAGCTTGCGGCTGAAAGCCAGCCAGGCCGATCCTCGGTCCGGAGTGCGCAACGCGGGCTCAGGGCCCATAGACGCGGAAGCACCGGCAGAACCCGTTGGTTCCGCCGGCTCCAACCACCCCACCCCACCACGCGTCGGTAGGTCGGTGGTTGGCCTAACGGCGGAGCGGAACAGCCGCGGCTGCATCGGGCGCTACGCCAATTGCGATGTTCTGTTTGCTTGCGTGAGGCTGCTCCCGGCCCATAAGCGCAGGCGCCATCGATTCGCTCATCTGCTCGACGGGCGGCCTGGGCTTGGCTTCGGGCCGCCAGATTTCCCACAGCCAGGTGCCTAGCAGCAGCAGGCCTGGCACGACGATGAACAGCAGGCGCATTTGCGGGCTGCCGATGAACTTGAAGAAGTAGCCCAGGCCCGGAATGGTGAGCTGGACCTTTCCGGCGAGGCGGTCGAAGCGGATCTCGTTTAGGTCGTTGGCGCCGTTGGCGTCACCCTTGGTGACGAAGCTTCGGCCCGACGCCATGCCCTTAATCTCGACAATGCGGTGGGTAACGTTCTCCTGGTCGCCGGGTCGGACATAGGTGATGACGTCCCCGACCTGCAGCGCATTGGGGTCCGCAGCCGTGGCCACGATGACGGAGCCCACATGAATGGCTGGCTCCATGGAGCCACTGAGGACCACGTAGGTCTGGTACTTCAGCAGCGGCGGGAGAACCGTCAGCGCCACGATAGTGGCCCCGATTCCCAGCGTCAGCAGGGTGAAAAGGACATTACCCAGCGCTGAGAGGACACTGCGCTTCAAAATGGGCACCGCTTGCCTAGACGGAAACAGCGTAATGATGGCTATTGCGTGGCGATGGTGACCAGGTCAAACGACACCGAGCCGCCGACATACTTGTCCTCTTTACCGTTCTGAACGGTGTTGCCACCGACCACAGCCGTGGTGGTGCCGGTGTTGGGGAAACCGATTCGGATCTTCAGCACGTGCGATTCAGCAGCGAGCCAGCGGTTGATCGTTGAGGTGTCGACCGTGGCGGCGCCGGTGCTGGTCGCGCCTGGGATGTAGATCGGCTTTGCGCTGGCGCCGTTGGCAAGAATCGAGCCGAACGCCGCGATCCCATTACTGGTCGTACCGTCGCCGTAGAGGGCATTGGCGTTCACCGCGGCGGTCAGAGCCGCGCCGGTGATGTCGTCGCAGCCACCCGTCGTTACGGCGATAAAGCCCGCGCCGGTGCCAGCTGTAGCAACGGGCGTAGAGGCTTTTCCATAGATGCACTGAGCTCCTGGGGCCGGACCATTGTTGTCTTCAATCGTGATATTGAGCCCCGAACCCAGAGGGGAGCACACGCCACCTGATCCGCCGGCGCTGTTGATGTCGCTCGGGCAGTTGGTGGTGTTGGCCAGGCTCTTGATGTTCTGGATCTGCAGGGCGAAGATGCCAGGCAGATTGCCGGCGGGGTTGGTGAGCGTGATGGTGCCTTCGACGTATTGGCCGGGCTCCATGCCGGCGGCGGCGACATTGGATGTCTTGATAACCGTCTTGCAGGCTGAATTGAGCGTCGCCGTGCAGTCGCTGGCACCGTTGATAAGGGCCGAGGCAGCACCTGTAACGTTGGGGTTCACACCTCCTATGGCTGGCGCGAAAGTACCGGCGGCTGCATCCGTAATCGTCAGGACACCTGCGGCAAAGGTATTGCCGGGGTTGGTGGTCGTGGCCGTGAACGTGGCAAAGGTGCCGACGCTCACAAGGGAGCTCACGACCCCGACTCCCATAACGGTCAGACAGACTTTCTTAAATGCGTTCAGCTTCATTTCCTTACTCCAATACGCCCCCACGTATACCTAGGCTGTTAGACCTAGGTTACGCGGATTAAAACACGCCTATTCGGGTATGTCCAACCTAGATCATCGACTAGGAGGTTTGTCCTATTTAGTGGCAGCTTGCACATGCGGCTCATTGGACGCCGAACCAGTACAAATCGAAGCTGACCGCGCCACCCTGGAACGGATCGTCGTTGCCGACGGGGTGAGTGTTGTTGTGGGTGTCCGTCAGCAAGGTCGTGCCGGTATCGGGCAGCGCCAAGGTGATGGTGAAGGTATGCGCTTCCGAAGCTCCCCACTGAGGCACTGCTCTGAGGTTGCCGCCAAATACCGTCGAGTTGACCACGCTCACACTAGCGCTTCCGCCAGGGATAAAGATGAGGTTGGTGATGCCGCTGAGCCCGGCGAAAGCGGTGTTGCCCGCTGGACTGGCCTCGGTGCCGAAACGGTCCTTCGGGTTGGAACCCGGCAGCACCGGAGCGTTGGGCCTGCCCAGGACGCCGGCGGCGCTGACGTCGTCGCAGTTTCCTGAGCCGGTGCCCAGCTTGGCGCCCGTAGCGACGAAGGAGCTGAGGCCCGCGCCGCCGGTGCTCAAGCCGCCAACCCTGGGCGCCTGCAGCAGGTCGTTGCCATTGGCGCCCGCCCCTCTGTCGTTCCCAAACAGGCACTGCGGGCCGGTGCCGGCCGCGCCGCCGTCCTGGATGGTGATCCTCAACGCCTGCCCCAGATCAAGGCAGCCGGCGATAGGCACCGGCGTGCCAAGATAGCCCGGCGCCGTCTGGGTGGTCTTGAGCTGTGGCCCGCTGGCGCCCGGGGCTGCCACGCCGGCGATATCGGTCGGGCACGGGCTCGTTCCAGCCGCGCCGTTCGCGCCGTACAGCGAGTTGTTGCCGTTGTTTGTCTTCACGTTCTGGATCTGCAGTGCCACGGTGGCCGGCAGAGTACCTGGGTTGCCGATGGTGATGGTGCCCTGCAGGTACTGTCCCGGGGCCATGCCCGCGCCGGCCACGTTCACCGACTTGAGCAGCGTGCTGCACACCTGCGCGACTGCCGGCGTCGCACACTCAGCCAGCGACCGGGGATCGGTTCCGGTCTGGTTCGGCGCCCCGACGCCACCCCGGCCCAACGTCGTCGAAGCCGACGTAAAGCCTGTCGTATCGGTCAGCAGCAGCGAGCCGCTGGCGGCCTGGAACTGCTCGGAAAAGTTGAACGTCCGGGCACTGAAGGCACTGTAGGTGCTGACGCTGCCTACCAGCCCGATCAGGCCGACGCCGAAGATGGCCGTGCAGAGTCTGCGCGAGAGCGTCAATTTGGGGTTAGAAGTTTTCAACGGCCGTCCACGTGCTGTTTACTGACAGGCTCAGGTTCTGCAGGTTGTTGCCGGGATTGGGCGTGAGGGCATTCACGCCGGGGGCTACCGGGCCCTGAGGCAGCCAGACGGTGCACACCAGGTTCACTGCCTGCCCGCTGGGAACGTTGCTGGCCACCTGGATGTTGCTCACGCTCGAGACCGGTCCGGTGTAGACGTTGTTGTCACCTGAGGGCAGGGTCGCGGGCTGGCTGACATTGCGCAGGTTCGGGCCGTTATCAATGGCCAGCTGAAGCCCATTGGTGGTGTCCGTCCACAGCAAGTTGGCCGTCGAGGCCAAGCTGGTTGTGGCGTAGTAATTGAAGGAATGCGCGCCGATGTTCGTGAAGCTGCCCCTGGCACTCATGCCCGGCCCACCGGGGATCAGATTGGTCACGTTGAAGTTGCAGAAGCCGCTGTTGAAGTTCACGAACGGCGTATTCGTGGGCGTGGGCGTGGGGGTGTTGGTTGGCGTGGAGGTGGGCGTTTCCGTGACAGTCGGCGTGCCAGGGGTGCTCGTCACGGTTGGCGTCTCGGTGACGACGGTGGCCGTGCCCGTGGGGGTAGCCACGGTGGGCGTGGAAGTAGGCGTCTGCGCGGGGGTGGACGTGCGGGTTGGCGTGGCTGTGGCCGCCACCGGGGTACCGGTCGGCACGATCGTCGCGGTCTGCGCGGAGATGAGCGGAGTGGGCGTCGTGGTGCCCGCGGCGGCCTGCAGCTTCTCCGCGTCGTCCGACGGTTTGAAGCCCTGCAGCTTCTGCGCCGCCTCCGATAGGCGCTGCAGGGAGGCCTTGTCGGCAGACGCCTCGGCGATGATCTTCGAGCTCACGGCGGCTATCTTGTTGCTGACCGCCAGCTGCGGCAGCTGGATGCCCGCGCCAGTCAAGGCGGCCGATGCCCCCGCGGTGATTGAGCCATAGATCTGGTCGAGGCTGCCCAGGGCAGCCGGCTTGAAGGTGAACGGCAGGTTGATGCGCTGGCCAAGGCCGCTGGTCAGGTTGATGACCCCAGTGTCGGCCAGGAGCAGGATGCTGCCGCCGGTGAGGCCGGTGGCTACCACGGCGGTCGCCGCATAGCCGGCCCAGCCGGCGGTGGCCTTCGCCGCCACCGCTTTCACGATGCCCATCACGCCTTCGCCCAGCGCCACTAAATCGTGCCCTCGCTAGGACTTCTTGGCCTTGGCGGCGAGCGCTTTGCTCTTGCCCGCGGCTGGCGCCTTCTTCCGGGCTGCGCTGCCGTTTGCCGCGGCCTTGGCCTTGGGCTGCTTGTCAGCATGTCCGTTCGATTCGGGCGCCTCGACGGGCTGCTCGCCGGTGAGCACCTTCAGGGTCTCGTGCACCAGGTTCTCGGCGCTGGCCGGCTCGGTCTGGACCATCTGGCTGGGTTCCGCCGGCTGGAGCGCAATCTCCGCCAGCTCGTCCCAGCTGCGTGGCGAGTCGCCGCCAACGACGGTCGGACGCTGGCCGGCGAACTGCTCGGGATCGCCGTGGCGGATGCCTATAACCGGGTAAATCAGACTCTCCTGGTGACGGCCTCGCAGGGTGATGGCGTGCGGCGCGCCCAGGATGAAGCGGCCGTCCAGGCGGGCGGCCGTGGTCTCGTTAATGAGAATGTCGGTCTTGTACTCCTTGGTCAGGTCCTCGGTCCGCTGCGTCGCGTTTACCGTGTCGCCGATGACGGTGTACTCCATGCGCACTTCCGAACCGATGTTGCCCGTAACGGCGCTGCCCGTGTTGGTGCCGATGCCGATGCGGATGGGCGGATGGCCTTCGGCGCCGAGCTCGTCGTTGAACTCGATCAGCGCTTGGCGCATGTCCAGCGCGGTCAGCACCGCCTTCATGGGATGGGTCGGGTCCATGACCGGCGCGCCATAGACCACCAGGATGGCGTCGCCCATGAACTTGTCGACCACGCCGTCATGGGTCATGACGCAGTCGATCATCTTGCTGAAGTAGCGGTTGAGGAAGCCCACCAGGTCTTCCGGATGCATCGTCTCGGAGAGCGTGGTGAAGCTGCGGATGTCGGACATGAGCATCGTCAGCTCGCGAGTCTCACCGCCGAGCTTGACGTCGCCCTTGAGGATCGCGTCGGACACTTGCTGAGTCATGTAGCGACCGAACGTGTCCTTGATTTTGTCGCGCTCCTTGAGGCCGTCGATCATCTGGTTGAAGCTCTGCGCCAGCACGCCTGTTTCGTCCACGGTCTTGATGTCGACCTTCTGGTCGAACTGGCCGTGCGCCACCTTGCGGCAGGCATCCACCAGGATCCTGATGGGGCTGCTGATGCGCCGCGCCTGCACCAGGCCGATGATCATGACAACGAAGGTGACGCCGGTGAAAATCTCGATCATCTGCTTGCGGGTCTCGTCGCCCGCCTTATCGATCGAATTGGTGGAGATCGCTACGCCCAGCCCGCCGGCCACTTTGTCGCGCACCACCAGGCCGCCCACCAGCTCCATGTAGCTCTGGGCGTCCACGGTGACGGGCCGCTGCACTGTTTGCGGCTCCGGCGCAAAGATCTTTTCCAGCGTGCCCTGTTCGAGCGTCACCGGGGGATTTTTGAACGATGAGCCGAACACGTCGCCATCCGTCGTGTAGACGGTGATCTGGGCCACCACGTCCTTGGTGAGCTGCTTGATCAGGTCGTCGAACGGAACAGCTACCAGGATGGCGCCCACGACCTTGTCGTCGTCGTCCTTAACCGGGCCGCCGGTGTATACCATCTTGCCGAAACTGGTGTTGACCAGCTCGGTCCACTTGTTGCCGAAAGTGTCGCCCTCACCCTTGAGGCTCTTCTGGGTGACGTCCCAGGTGCCGATGTCGGGATCGAGGGTCTGCGCAAACTTGGGATCGTTGGGCCGCAAGGCCAGCACCTGCCGGCCACTGGGATCCACCACGTCGACGAAACTGAAGGTGGAGTTGGCTTGCAGCGGCACCAGCAGCTTCTGCAGGACGGGGGCATCGCCGTTCTTGAGGGCGGTGTCTACGCCTTCGGTGTTGGACATGAGGCGCAGCAGCTCTAGCTGCTGGCCTTCCACTTTGATGATGCCGTCGTTGACGTTCTTGCCGGCGTCCAGGAGCTGGTTCTGGAAACGAGTGACGAGGTTGCCAGTCACCAGGTTGAGCACGACCCAGCTGCCGCCGATGGCCAGCACGAACATGACGAATACGAAGGGCGCGACGATCTTGACGCTGATGCGCCCCCGGAAGAACCCGAGCAGGCCCTTAGGCCGGATGTCGACGTCCTCTTGCTCTTCAGGGACAACCGGCTCGAAGGATTCCGGCTCCTGCGCCTCAACTGGCGTCAGGCTGCGCTCGGGCTGTGGCTCCTCCTCGATCTCAACAGGCGTGAGAACGGCTATAGGGCCTTCTCCATCGCGTGAACTGTACACCGATATAAGTAAAACTCGCTAGTAAATCCACCCTACGTCTTACCGAGCAAGCTCGGCCGGCATAGTTCTAGCTAGCATTTGACGCGGAGGGTCAGCCATGAAGCCCAGCGCATCGCCTCAAGAACTGCAGCGGCGGCTGGATGGCGGTGAGAAGATCCGATCGGTTGACGACATGAGCCCGGAGTACTACCAGGCTCTCCTCAACCTCATGCTCATGCAGGCCGATTCCGAGCTGGCCGGCGGTATCGGCTACATGCCGTGGATCGCCAAGGCGCCGGGCATCAACGAGAAGTACGCAGTGGCCAACATCGTGCGCGAAGAGATCGGCCACGCCCATGCCATGTACAAGCTGCTGCGCGGCATTGGTTTCGACGTGGACAGCCACGTGGCGCGGCACGATTGGGATCTGCGGGTCCAGGCGGACAACATCGGCACCGAGCGCCTGGCCAGCGACAAGCGGGTGAACATCTTCTACTACCCGATCGATACCTGGGCCGACTTCATCATGTTCAACTTCTGCATGGATCGAGGCGCGGCCCACCAGCTGTACGACGCCGAGCACTGCTCGTACGAGCCCTGGAACCGCACGATCAAGAAGATCGCCGAAGAGGAGGCCGGGCACCTGCAGCACGGCGACTTATGGGTCCAGCGCATGGCCGAAGACGCGGCGACGCACGATGAGATCCAAGACGCGCTGGACCGCTGGTTCCCTCGGGTCATGAACATCTTCGGCCGGCCCAGCACGCCCAAGAACGAGCTGTACCGGCGGCTGGGCCTCAAGGTGCGCGACAACGATGAGGTGCGGCAGGCATTCGTGGACGACGTCACGCCCAAGCTGGAGGCTTGGCGCCTGCGGCTGCCAGACTGGACGCCGCCTTGGGAACAGAAGGGCCGCCAGCTCGAATACGTCGAAACGCGCGACGAAGCGCGCTACGTCAGCGGGTAGCCCCTGTCATTCTGAGCCGTAGGCGAAGAATCTTCCTCCGACGCGTGAAGATCCTTCGTCGCTGCGCTCCTCAGGATGACATGTTCCGCGAGCCCGTTCATTCGCGCCTCATCTTCGTCCGTCTGGTGGTCGTAGCCCAGCAGGTGCAGGGCGCCGTGGACGGCCAGATGGCACAGCTCGGCGTCCGGCGAGTGGCCCTGCTCCATCGCCTGGCGGCGGGCCGTGTCCAGCGAGATGACCACATCGCCTAGGGCCAGCCGGCCAGAGGGCGCAGGCACGAGCTCGCCGCCTTCGATCTGGGAGAAGGACAGCACGTCCGTTGGGGCATCGATACCGCGGAAGTGGCGGTTCAGCTCGTGGATGCGGGCGTCATCGGTGAGGATGACGTTGACCTCCAGCACCGGCTGGACACCGAACGGGATCGGCCGGTCGGGCTGGCTGACACCGATCGAGACCGCCTGCCGGACGGATTCTTCTAACAGCTCGGGGTGCTCGGCATTGTCAACGCCTGGCTCGATTGCGAGGCTGACTTCGACGGCAGGCTTCTTTGTCATGCCGAGCGTGAGCGAGGCATCCGTCCCAGCTGCGGATCCCTCAGCCGGGCGGCCAGCCCATGTGGCGGCCGCCGAGGACGTGCCAGTGCAGGTGCAACACGCTCTGACCGGCGTCGGGGCCGACGTTCGTGACGAGGCGCCAGCCGTTCTCGAGCTTCTCATCCTGGGCCACCTTGCGGGCGGCCTGCAAGAGCCGGAGGCTGAGATCCGCGTCGTCCAGCTCGGCAATCGAGGCGACGTGGCGGTTGGGGATGAGCAGCACGTGCGTGGGCGCCTGCGGGTTCAGGTCGCGGAAGCCGGTGACGTGCTCGTCCTGGTAGACGACGTTGCCCTTGATCTCCCCAGACGCAATCTTGCAGAAGATGCAGTCAGCCACGCACGATCTCCCCTTCGGCGCCGTCGTCGGCCAGGCCTGTGATGCGCACGCGCGCAAACATGTTGGGCTGACCGCCCGCGGCCTGGACGCGCACGTAATTGTCGGTGAGGCCGTCCCCGTTGTCCTCGAACAGCACCGCCTGCACCGATCCGATGAGCCGGCCGGCGAAACGCCGCTTGCCGGTCTCGGACAGCGCCAGCAGGCGCTCGCTGCGTTCCTTTTTGACCCGATCCAGCACGCGCCCGTCCATCGTCGCCGCCTTGGTGCCGGTCCGCGGCGAGTAGCGGAAGACGTGGATTCCGGCGAAGTCGAGCCACTCTATATATCGGTAGGACTGCTCGAACTCTTCCTCGGTTTCGCCCGGAAAGCCGGCGATGACGTCCGTCCAAATGGCCATGCCCGCTACGTGGCTTCGGATGTCATCCACGAGCCGCGCAAAGCCCGCGCAGTCGTAGCGGCGCCGCATGCGGCGCAAGGTGGCGTCGCAGCCACTTTGCAGCGGCAGGTGCAGGTGGCGGCAGAGGCGCCCGCTGCTCCACAGCGGCAGCCAGGCGGTGTCGAACTTGAAGGGCTCGATGGAGCTCAGGCGGACGCGGTGAATGGCCGTCCGCTCCAGCACCGCCTCCAGAAGCCTGCCAAAGTCGGTTCCGCTGTCGCGGCCATACGTCGTCATGTTGATGCCAGTCAGCACCACTTCCTGGTAGCCCTCCCGCACGGCCCGATCCACCTGCCGCACGACCTCCTCCAGGGGCATGCTTCTCGCGCGGCCGCGCGAGAAGGGCACGATGCAGTAGGCGCAGAAGTCGTTGCAGCCGTCCTGGACCTTAACGTTCAGCCGCGTCCGCGGGGTTGCGCGCACCAGGTCCTCCACTGACATTGGAGCCGGCAAGGCCATTCCCCGCTCCACCAGCCGCTCGCTCACCAGCTCCACGAGCTCGTCCTTCTGGGCGAGGCCGGCCACCAGGTCAGCCCCCGTCAGCCGCTCCACCTGCAGCGGCGCCACGGCGGCATAGCAGCCGGTGACGGCCAATAGCGAATCGGGGTTGGCGCGTCGCAGTCGATGGATCAGCTGGCGCGACTTCTGGTCGCCAACGTTAGTGACTGTGCAGGAGTTGACCACGCACACGTCCGCCGGCTCATCGGGCGAGACGAGCCGGAAGCCGGCGTCGCTGAAGCGCTGGGCGTAGGCGTCGCTCTCGGCCTGGTTGACCTTGCAACCGAGGGTGGCGATGGAGAGCGTGGGTCGATCCACGAGGGGATCGTAGCGTGGCAGTTCATGTCATCCTGAGACCGAAAGCCGAAGGACCTTCCGCCGCAGCGGCACGCGAGAAGATTCTTCGCTCCGCTCAGAATGACATCAGAGCTCGCCGTTCAGGTGCAGCAGCAGCGTGGCGCCCACGATGGCCGCGGTCTCAGAGCGCAGGATGCGCCGCCCCAGGCTCACGGCAACGGCCCCGCGTGAGCGGGCGCGCTCCACCTCGGCCTCGCTGAAGCCGCCCTCGGGGCCGATGATCAGCGTCATCTTGCGCGCGGGGCGATGGACGCTGCTGAGCTTCGGGCGCTCCACGCCTTCCCAAGGCATGAACGGCACGCCCTCCCGCGTGGCCTCGGCGATGGCGTCCTCGAAGGACAGCGCCGGCGCGACGTCCGGCACGATGCGGCGGCGGCTCTGCTCCGCGGCCTCGACCACAATCGAGCGCCAACGCGACGGCTTCTCGCCGGAGGCGACGCTGCGCTCCGCCAGGAACGGCACGAAGCGCACGATGCCCAGCTCGGTGCCCTTCTGCAGGACCCACTCAAAGCGCGCCGGCTTGATCAGCGCCTGAAACAGCGTCAGCTGCGTCTCCGGCTCGGCGGGCGTCTCGACCGGCCGGCAGATTTCGGCGGATTCGCCGTTGACCTGAGCCAGCCACTCGCCGCCGGCGCCATCGAAGACCGCGACCTGCTCGCCGTCGCGCAGCCGCAGCACGTGGCGGATCTGATGCGCCTGCGCCCGGCTGAACTTGGCGCGCCCATCCGCTACGGAGGCATAAAAGCGATGCACTGTCACGACTCTACTACTCTGGCAGGCGGCCAGCTACTAAATTCTAAATTCCTGATGCCAAATTCCTATGTAACGCCTCGAGCACGCGTTCGGGCGTGAGCGGCAGAGCCTTGATGCGCACCCCGGTGGCGGCGTACAGCGCGTTGGCAATCGCCGGCGCGGTGCAGATGGCCCCGGCTTCGCCCAATCCCTTGGCCCCGAACGGCCCACCCGGATCGTGCGTCTCGACGAGAATGACTTTGACTGCCGGCATGTCGCGGGCGGTGGCCAGCTTGTAATCGCGGAAATACGGGTTGACCACCTTGCCTTCCTGCACGATGAGCTGTTCGGTCACGGCGTAGCCCAGCCCCATAGCTATCCCTCCCTCGATCTGGCCCTCGGCTCCGGCCGGGTTGAGCGCCCGGCCCACGTCATGCGCCGCCACTACGCGCAGCACGTCAATGCGGCCAGTGTCCATGTCCACCTCGATCTCGGCGATCTGCGTGCCGAAGGCATAGGTCGCGGAGATGTTGCCCTTGAAGTGCTCGTCTTGCATGACGGTCGGCGGGTCGTAGAAGGCCTCTGCGATGAGCTGGGTGCCGCCCTCGCGGAAGTGCGTGGCCCGTATGGCGCGGGCGTAGTCGAGCCGGCGGCTCGGCTCGCGGCGGCTGGTGATGACGCCGTTCTCGATGTCGAGGTGCTCCTTGGGCTCCTCCAGGACGCCGGAGGCGAGCTCCAGCAGCTTGTCGCGCGCTTTCTCGGCGGCCATCCTGGTGGCGTTGCCGGCGATGAAGGTGGTGCGGCTGGCGTGCACGCCCACGTCCCAGGGGCAGACCAGCGTATCGTCCTGGACGATCTCGACCTTTTCGACCGGCACGCCGAGGGTGTCGGCGCAGATCTGGGCCAGCACGGTGTCGGACCCCTGCCCGATCTCGGACGCGCCGATGATGACGGTGACTTTGCCGAAGTCGTCAATTCGCACGATCGCGCCGCAGCCATCGGAGCGGTACACCCGCGCGCCGCCGCCGACGTGGAACAGGGAGGCCATACCCAACCCGCGGCGGATGTTGCGGGGCGGGCCAGGTGGCTGGGATGGCCGAGGGAGGGTTCCCTCTCCCGCTGGGAGAGGGCTAGGGTGAGGGTTTCCCCAGCCTGCTTCTACCGCCGCCCGCTGCAGGCACTCGGTGAGGCCGCAGGTAGTGATGCGCATCTCCTGGGGGGTGACGTCGCCGGGCTGGTTGGCGTTGCGCAGCCGGAACTCCAGCGGGTCCAGGCCGAGCTTGGCAGCCAGGATGTCCATCGACGACTCAACCGCGAACGTCGCCTGCAGGTTGCCATAGCCGCGCATCGCGCCGCTGTACGGGTTGTTGGTGTACACGATCTTGGTCTCGAAGCGGACGTTTGGCACCCGGTACAGGCCGGTGACGGTGGCCATCATGACGTAGGGCGTGGTGGGTCCCCAGGAGACGTAGGCGCCGTTGTCGAGGTACACCATCGCGTCGCGCGCGAGCAGCTTGCCGTCCTTCGAGGCTGCTGCCCGGATGTGGAAGCGACAGGGCTGGCGCGTGGGGCAGGCGATGAACTCCTCGGTGCGGTCGAACTCGATCTTCACCGGCCGCCCGGCCTTCTTTGCCAGGAAGGCGCAGATCGGATCGATCGGGTACACGTCCAGGCCGCGGCCGAAGCCGCCGCCAAGGGTTGGCTGGATGACCCGAATGCGGTCGCCTTCGATGCCCAGGATCTCGGCCAGCTCTCTCTGATAGAGGTAGGGCACCTGGGTGGTGCTCCAGATGGTCAGCCGGCCCTCGGCGTCCCACTGGGCCAGGCAGGCCATCGTCCCGAGGGCGGCGTGGGTCACGAACGGCAGCTCGAAGGTGTCGTCGGTGACCACGTCGGCTTCGCCGAAGGCAGCGGCCACGTCGCCATGCTCGAACAAGTAGTGGACGTCGACCTCGTTGCCCGGCCGGTCTTCGTGGACCAGAGGGGCATTGCCGCTCATGGCGAAATCGAGGTCGAACACGGGCGACAGCTCGCGGTACTCGACCTCAATTAAGCTGAGCGCCTCCCTAGCGGCGTCCTCAGTCTCGGCCGCCACCGCCGCCACCTCGTCGCGCAGCGAGCAGACCTTGCCGAACTTCAGCGGGTAATGGTCCTTCTGGTAGCCCATCGGCAGCTTAGGCGTATCGTCCGCGGTGATCGCGCAGGCGACGCCCGGCAGCTGCTCGGCCTTGGAGGTGTCGATGCGCACGATCTCGGCGTGCGGATGGCGGCTGCGCAGGATCTTGCCGTGCAGCATGCCCGGCAGCCGCAGGTTGGGCAGATAGTTCTCCTGACCACTGACCTTGAGGACCGCGTCGAGCTTTTTGACGCGCGTCCCGACGGCGGTCACGTGGCCATCAGCTCAGCGGCGTATTGCACGGCCTCGACGATCTTGGCGTAGCCGGTGCAGCGGCACAGGTTTCCGGCGAGTGCCTCGCGGATGTCGTCCTCGGTGGGCTGAGGATTGTCCTGCAGCAGGGCCACCGCGGACATCACCATGCCCGGCGTGCAGAAGCCGCACTGGATAGCCCATTTCTCGACGAAGGCGCGCTGCACGGGGTGCAGCTGCTCGCCGTGTGCCAGGCCCTCGATGGTCACGATGTCATGCCCGCCGGCATCCACCGCCAGCATCAGGCAGCTGCACACCGGCTGGCCATCGCGCAGCACGATGCAGCAGCCGCAGTCGCCGCTCTCGCAGGCTTTGTTCGCGCCGAGCAGGTCCAGGTCGTTTCGCAGGTAATCCAGCAGCGTGCGATTCAGCGGCACGTCCTCGTTCACCTCGCGGCCATTCAGCCGAAAACTAAGCCGCACGGAGGTACTCCAGGCCGCGCCGGGTGAGGGCGCGGACCAGCTTCAAGCGGTAGGCCGCGCTGGCCCGAAAGTCGTCGCGCGGCGTGGCCTTGGAAGCGACCAACTCCACGGCCTCGTCGATAGGCAGTCCATCGGGTAGGTCGACCACGATCGGGGTCGGGCCGCACGAGCCGAGGACGGCTCGACGATCGGTGAGCGCCACGCTGCACACCTGCGCGTCAGCCAGCCGCCGCGTCGAGTGGCGCAGGTAGACTGCGCGGCGGTCTGCGCCTATCAGCCGCACGCCGGTAATCAGCTCGCCGGGCTTCAGGGCCGTTTGGCCTGGGCCGAGGTAGAAGTCGCGGAGGGGGAGGACCCTCACCCCTTCGGCTGCGCTCAGGGCAGGCCTGCCCTGTACCGCCGCGGCTGGAGAGGGTTCATAGATGTCTAGGTGGGCGTCCAGTGCCAGAAGCGGCTGGACGAGGTCGGCTTGGGGGGAGGCCCAGGCGATGTTGCCGCCCACGGTGCCCATGCTGGCCACCGCAGGCAGGGCCATAAGCCGCGCGGCCATGCCCAATACGGGAAAGCGACCCGCCAGCAGCGGTGAGCGGCGGACGCCGGCCAGCGTGGTCAGCGCGCCGATTCGGATATCGTCGCCATCTTCGGAGATAGCGGCCAGCCCGGGCAGGCCCTTGATATTGACGATCAGCCTTGGCGGCGGCAGCCATTTGAAGGTGAGCAGCAATTGCGTGCCGCCGGCCAGGGCAGCGGCGCCCTCCTGCTTCAGAAGTTCCGAAGCCTCTTTTAAGCTCATGGGAGCCGCATACTCGAAAGGCTTCAATCAGGTTCCCTCACCTAGCCTCTCCCGCCGCGGCGGGAGAGGAACTGCTTGAGGGACGGCGATCAATCACACGCACAGCTTTGCCTTCCGGGCGGTCCATCTCGCCGGGTTTGTAGAAGCGGAACCTCGGCCGAAAGCCGATCAGGTCCGCGAAACGCTGCCGCAGCGGGTCGACGTTCGGTTCCGTCCGGACTTCGCACTCAACCGTCACTACGTCCAGTCCGGCGTCCTCGGTTAGGACGAGCTGGTAGTGGTTGTCGATGGCGGGCTCGCTCAGCAGCAGCGCCTCGACTTGCTTGGGATAAAAGTTAACGCCGTTGGCGATGAGCATGTCGTCCGCACGGCCGCGGAAGCGCTCCAGCCGCAGGCTCGTGCGGCCGCAGTCACAGCGGTCACGGCTGACCACCGAGGTGAGGTCGCCCGTTCGATAGCGCACCATCGGCAGCGCCTCGCGCGTGAGGGTCGTGACCACCAGCTCGCCCGTCTCGCCGTCCGGCACGAGACGGCCAGCGTGCAGGTCGGCTATCTCGACCAAGTAGTGGTCCTCCCAGACGTGGATACCGGCATGCGCCGGGCAGTCGATGCCCATGCCCACTCCGCCGGTCTCGGTCATGCCGATGATGTCGAAGCTCTCCACACCCAGGCGGTCCTCGATGCGCCGGCGGAGCTGGTCGCTCCACATCTCGGAGCCAAAGATGCCCACCCGCAGCGGACTCTTCCGCGAGTCGAGGCCCTCGGCTTCCGCGGTCTCGATCAGCCGCACGCCGTAAGAGGCGATTCCGGCCAGCGCGGTGGCGCCCAGCTCGTGCATCAGCTTCAGTTGCAGCAGCGTGCGGCCGGGGCCGGAGGGAATCACGAAGCAGCCGAGCGTCTCGGCGCCGTAGTGGAAACCAAACCCACCGTTGAACAGGCCGAACGAGGGCGTGATCTGGAGGGTGTCCTCGCATGTGAGGGTCGCGGCCGCCAGGCAGCGGGCCATCACCTGGCCCCACTGGAGGACATCCGCGCGGGTGTAGGGCTGGAGGATGGGATTGCCGGTTGTGCCGGAGCTCATGTGGAAGCGCAGCAGCTCGGTCTTCGGGACGGTGGACAGCTCCAGCGGATAGGCATCGCGCAGGTCGGCCTTGGTTAGGAAGGGCAGACGCTGCACATCGTCGAGCGAGCGGACGTCGCTAGCCTCGGCCTGGAAGTGCCGAGCGTAGCGCTGGTTGCGCCCGGCTTGCTGCAAGGTCCAGCGCAGGCGCTCTAGCTGCAACTGCGCTAGCTGCTCGCGCGGAAGGGTCTCCAGCTCGCGCTCGAACACGTGACCATTATGTGCCTCAGGTTCCCTCGGTGGGGCGGGAGAGGAATAAGCTTGCGGCATGCGGCTGGCTGTCCTCGGCGGCGGGCATGGAGCGCTGTGCATGGCCGCCGACCTGAGCCTGGCGGGGCATGAGGTTCGGCTGTACCTGCGCAACCGGCAGCGATTTGCCGAGACGTTCGAAACCAAGCGCATCCGGATTGGGGGCGCGGGCCGCACCGGTGAGGCGGCCGTCAGCCTCGTAACCGACGAGGTCGGCCAGGCCTTGGATGGGGCCGAAATGGTGCTCGTGCCGCTGCCGGCGTATGCCCATGAGGACATCGCCCGCCGGGCGGCGCCTCACCTGAAAGCGGGGCAGGTGGTGTACCTCACGCCCGGCACGTTCGGCTCGTTCGTGTTTGCCAAGACGGTGCGCGAGGCCGGCGGGCCGGCGATCGTGACGGCCGAAGCGGCCACGCTGCCGTATGGCACGCGCATCAGCGGGCCATCGGAGGTGCGAGTCACGATGGTGGCGGCCCACCTCCCTACGGGCGTGTTCCCGGCCAGTCGGACGGCTGAGGCGCTGGCGCGCATCAAGTCGGTTTACGAGGTGGCTGAGCCGGTGACCGATGCGCTCGACTCGGCGCTGCTGAACGTAAACGGCGCCTTGCACGCCAGCTTGACGATCATGAATGCCGGCCCAATCGAGTCCATGGAGGCCTTCGATATCCATCGCGAGGGCAGCACGCCAGCCATCCTGCGGGTCATGGCCGCGCTGGAAGGCGAGCGGATTGCGCTGCGCAAGGCTCTGGGCTACCCGCCGCCGCACTGGCCAATCATGGACTACTATGCCCATCGCGACTGGCTGTACGGCGTGCGCGGCCGGCAGCTGGTGGAGCAGCAGTCGGTGTGGCACGAGAAGATCGACCTGCGCGGCCGCTACGTCGAGGAGGACGTGCGCTTCGGCCTGGCCCTGTGGGAGTCACTCGGCCGCAAGCTCGGTGTGCCGACACCGCTGAGCGAGGCTTTCCTGCACATCGCGGGCGCCATGAACGGCGCCGACTATATCGCCAGCGGCCAGTCGCTCGAAAAGCTTGGCCTGGCCGAGCTCAGCCTGCCTCAGCTGAAGGCCCTGCTGCGAGAGGGCTTCTAGGAGCCATTTGTCATGCCGAACGCAGTGAGGCATCCGTAGCCAGGGCGCGGATTCCTCACTTTGTTCGGAATGACAAAACCAGCCGGCTAGGCCGTCGCCAGCGCCACCTTCGGAATCTTGGCCATGGACTCCCGGACCTTCTCCTCGGGGTACTCGTAGTCCTCCAGCGAGCCGGCGAGGTACTGCTCGTAGGCCGCCATATCGAGATGGCCGTGGCCGCACAGGTTGAAGACGATGACCTTCTTCTCGCCGCTCTCCTTGCACTTGAGCGCCTCGTTGATGGCCTGCCGAATGGCGTGCGTCGGCTCGGGCGCGGGGATGATGCCCTCCGCTTGCGCGAACATCACGCCGGACTCGAAGCAGGTGGTCTGGGGGTAGGCGTAGGCCTCGATCACGCCGGCGTTGTACAGGCCGCTGATCTGCGGCGCCATGCCGTGGTAGCGCAGCCCGCCGGCATGGATGCTGGGCGGCACGAAGTCGTGACCCAGCGTGTACATCTTGGCGATTGGCGCCATGCCGGCCGTGTCGCCGTAGTCGAACGTGTACTCGCCCTTGGTCACCGAAGGGCAGGACGCTGGCTCGACGCCAATGACGCGCAGATTGGGCTTGTCACCGCGCAGCTTGTCATACAGGAAGGGGAAGCTGAAGCCAGCGAAGTTGCTGCCGCCGCCCATGCAGCCTATGAGGATGTCCGGGTACTCGCCGGCCATCTCCATCTGCTTCTTGACCTCCTGGCCGACGACCGTCTGGTGCATGAGCACGTGGTTAAGCACGCTGCCTAATGAGTAGTGGGTGTCCTCGCGCGTCGCGGCGTCCTCTACCGCCTCCGAGATAGCGATGCCCAGGGATCCGGTACACTCCGGATCCTCCGCCAGGATCTTGCGGCCGTAGTTGGTGTCGCTGCTCGGGCTGGCCACGCAGTTGGCGCCCCAGGTCTCCATCATCACGCGGCGATAGGGCTTCTGCTGGAAGCTGATCTTGACCATGTAGACCTTGCACTCGATGCCGAAGGCCTGGCAGGCGAAGCTCAGGGCGCTGCCCCACTGGCCGGCGCCAGTCTCGGTGGTGATGCGCTTCACGCCTTCGGCCTTGTTGTAGAAGGCCTGGGCCACGGCGGTGTTGGGCTTGTGGCTGCCGGCCGGGCTGACACCCTCGTACTTGTAGTAGATGTGGGCAGGGGTATCGAGCATCTTCTCCAGGCGGCGGGCGCGGAAGAAGGGTGTCGGCCGCCACAGGCTGTAGACCTCGCGCACTTCCTCGGGGATGTCAATCCAGCGCTCGGTCGAGACCTCCTGCTTGATGCACTCCATCGGGAACAGCGGCGCCAGGTCGGCCGGGCCAATTGGCTGGCCGGTGCCGGGATGGAGATAGGGCGCAGGCTCGTACACTTTGCGCTCGGCGATGTCGGCGTTGATGTTGTACCACTGCTTGGGAATGTCGCTTTCCTGCAGCACGAACTTGGTTTGCTCCACGTAACGCCTCCTGATGGGATGTGAGCCTCATCCTACACCCGACCGCCCGCGGCGGCGGGGCCTTATGATGTTCCCGTTATCTGGACCTGAAGGAGAAACCCATGGCCGCGCCAACCGCCGATGCTCTCGAGCTGCTGCCGAAGATCAAGCCCTATGACGAGTTCCTGCAGCGGGAGGGGGTACCCGTCTATACCGGCTTCGCCATCGAGGACGTATTCATGCTCGAGCTGGGGCCCTGGGCACGCAAGGGCGGCCGCGGCGCCTACATCAATCTCGACGGCAATGGCGGCACCAACGACTGCTATGTCGTCGAGATCCCGCCCGGCGGCAGCCTGACGCCCGGCCATCAGATGTTCGAGGAGCTGGTGTGGGTCGTCGAAGGCAGCGGCGCTTCGCAGGTGTGGTACGACGAGGACAAGAAGCTGTCGTTCGAGTGGAACAAGGGCAGCCTGTTCTCGATCCCGCTGAACGCCTGGCACCAGCACCACAACGGCTCCGGCCAAAAGCCGGCGCGGCTGCTGGCAGTCACCTTCGCGCCGACGGTCATGAACCTGTTCCACAACCTGGATTTCGTGTTCAACTGCCCGTTCAAGTTCGACGACCGCTTCATGGCCGACGAGAGCTACTTCAGCAGCCAGGGCAAGATGTACCAGCGGCGCGTGCTGGAGACCAACTTCGTGCCCGACACTTACACGCAGGAGCTGTACGGCTGGCGCGAGCGCGGCGCTGGCGGCCGCAACGTCATGTTCGAGCTGGCCCACAACACCATGGCGGCGCACATCTCCGAGTTCCCGGTGGGCACCTACAAGAAAGCGCACCGCCACGGCCCGGGCGCCCATGTGATCATCCTCAGCGGCAAGGGCTACTCGCTGCTGTGGCCCGCGGGCGCGGAGATCCGCGAGGCCCCTTGGAAGCCGGGCAGCATCATCGTGCCGCCGAACGCCTGGTTCCACCAGCACTTCAACAGTGGCGCCGAGCCAGCCCGCTACCTGGCTCTTCGCTGGGGGAGCCAGCGCTACGTGGGCGGCGGCTTCTTCACCGCCGACGCCGAGCTGGCCGACGTGGACGTGAAGCTGGGCGGGCTGCAGATCGAATATCCCGATGAGGAGCTCTACATCCACAAGCTGTTCGAGGAGCACCTCCACAAGGCCGGTGCCATCTGCCGCATGCGGGCCATGGGCGTGCCGGGCTGCACCGCGCCGGAAGAGGCAGCCGTTCAGCCGTAAGTGCCCATTGTCATGCCGAACGTAATGAGGCATCCGTTCCCCGGGCGCGGATTCCTCGCTTCACTCGGAATGACAAAGGCATGAAGGCGACCGTGGCCTCGGTTGTCCTCACCTTCCTGCTGGCGCGCTGCTCGGGCTTGTCCGGCGCAGCCACCCCACGACCCACGGCCACGCCGCCGCCCAGCCGCTCGTTAACGGTCGCCTACTCGGCAATCAGCGGTGGCAACCTGCCGCTGTGGGTGGCAAAGGAAGCTGGCATCTTCGAGCGCTATCAGCTGGACGTGTCCGAGCTGCTGATTCCCGGCGGCCAGAACTCGATGGCCGCATTGCTGTCGGGCCAAGTGCAGATAGCGGAGTCCGGCGGCTCCGACGCGCTGGCCGCCAACGTCAACGGCGCGGACGTCATGGTTATCGCCATGCCGCTGCCGGTCTACCCATATCTGCTCGAAGTTGCGCCTCACATCAAGCAGCCGGCCGATCTGAAAGGCAAAAGACTGGGCGCCGGTGCTACCGGCAGCTCAGGCGATATCGCGCTGCGGCTGGCCCTGCACAAACTGGGCCTTGACCCTATCAAAGACCTGACCGTCATCGCCGTCCAAAGCCGGCAGACCGGTACCACCGCGCTGCTCAATGGCGCGCTCGACGGCGTGGTGGACGACCCGCCGGATTCGATCCTGCTGGACGCCCAAGGTTTCCACGCCCTGTTCGACATGGTTGAGCTCAAGACTCCGGCTGCCCAAACGGCCGTGATGGCGCAGCGCTCGTGGCTGGGCGGCCACCATGCCGTGGCTCAGGCTTACATCGACGCGCGGACGGAGGCCATCGCCCGCACCCGGCAAGACAAAGCCTTCGCCCTGGGCGTGCTCAAGAAGTACTTCAAGTCCGACGACGACTACGCCATGTCCGCGACCTACGACTACTACCTGGGCAAAGTGATCCCGGCGGCGCCGCACGTGCTGCCGGAGCAGTTCAAGGACGCGCTGGTGGAGCTGACGCGCACCAACAACGAGGTGCACAACCTCGACGTGCGCACCTTCCTGGACAACTCGTACGTGCGGAGCGCGGTGGCCCGGGGGCTAGCGGCGCAGTAGGAGGACTGGCGGGCCCATCATCTGCCTGTTGCCGTAAGGCTGATGACGTAGTTGCCGGCCTCTTCCTCGGTCTTGAAGCCGCCTAGGTGCAGGAGCTGGTTGTGGGCAGCTTCCGCAGTGAGCAGCCGCGCGGCTCGATCGAGGCGGCGGATTAGCTCGCCGGGTTCGAGCTCTTCGGACAGGAGTATGCCGGAGTGCTCTTGTCGGGCGGTCTCCCATCGATGGTGAAGCGGATCGAAATGCTGGATGTTCGTTGTCACCAGAACCGCGCCTAGCCGGGTGGCCGTGACCAGGTGTGGCTCGTCATCCTGTCCGCCGACTCCTAGCTCGGACGGCAGATAAAGAGAATGGCCCGCCGCACGGAGCGGACGGACCACACGCTGGTTGATGCAATCGTCAAGATAAAGCGAGACGATTCCGCATCTTCTCCCGGGCCTCGCTTAACACCCGTGCTCCGATTTCGTCATTGGCCCGGCGGATAGCCTCCATTTCGTCAGGATGTTCGGCCGCATACGCAAGAGCCTCGTACACAGCCGCCAGCGGTAGCCTGAATCCCTCGACTAGTTGCTCGGGGGGTTGGCCAAGCTGGTTTTGGGCGAAGAGGCTGAACACGAGAACGCCCGTCCCGGCGATCTCAATATCTCCGTGCTCGTCGGGGGCCAAGTACTTGAACGCGATCGCCATGGCCGAAGTCTACCTAGCGAGATTGTGTGCTTGGATTAGGTTCGTCGACCGCGGGCCGCTTTATATGCAAGACTGAATTTGATGGGCCAGTGAATTACCTAGACTTCGAGCCCAGCGCCATCGACATTATGCAACGGCT
>WNFB01001142.1_pt1 | contig 22308 bp, 10 predicted proteins | sample 5400501 | NCBI WGS metagenome assembly WNFB01 (sample SAMN13153341, study PRJNA577476) | soil metagenome | isolation source: 200 cm saprolite under Douglas fir tree site 2 hole 1 | place: USA:California | collected 2015-04-18 | reverse complement strand
TGGCCCGCCCCGCCTGGCCCGCCCCCGCCCCGGCAGCCCGGCTGACGCGGCGCCCGCATGCCTGGTGCACGCCACGCCGGGGCCGTTAGACACGCCGGGCCCGGCGCGGACGGCACAATGGCGGTCATGGCCAGACGCACTACGACAACCCCGCCTCCCGAGGACTTCGAGGAAAACATCGTCGACATCGATGTCACCGACGAGATGCGGGGCAGCTACCTTGAGTACGCCTACTCGGTCATCTACCAGCGGGCCCTGCCGGACGCCAGGGACGGCCTGAAGCCAGTCCAGCGCCGGATCCTCTACCAGATGAGCGAGATGGGCCTGCGCCCCGACCGCGCCCACGTGAAATGCGCCCGGGTCGTCGGCGAGGTGATGGGACGGTTGCACCCGCACGGCGACAGCGCCATCTACGACGCGCTGGCCCGGATGGCGCAGCCGTTCGCGATGCGGCTGCCGCTGATCGACGGGCACGGCAACTTCGGCTCGCTCGGCGGCGATGATCCCCCGGCGGCGATGCGCTACACCGAGGCCAGGCTCGCCGCGGCGGCGATCGAGATGACCGCGTCGCTGGACGAGGACACCGTCGACTTCGTGCCGAACTACGACGGCACCGAGACGCAGCCTGAGGTGCTGCCCGCCGGGCTGCCGAACCTGATCGTCAACGGCGCGGCCGGCATTGCGGTCGGGATGGCCACCAACATGGCCCCGCACAACCTCGGTGAGGTGATCGCGGCCGCGCGGCACCTGATCGCACATCCGGACGCGGACCTTGAGACGCTGATGCGCTTCGTGCCCGGTCCCGACCTGCCCACCGGCGGGAAGATCGTCGGGCTGGAGGGCATCAGGGAAGCGTATGAGACCGGCCGCGGCATCTTCCGCACCCGGGCGGCGGCCAGGATCGAGAAGATCACTCCCCGCCGGACCGGGATCGTCGTCACCGAACTGCCCTACGGCGTCGGCCCGGAAAAGGTGGTGGCTAGGATCAAGGACCTGATCCAGGCGAAGAAGCTGGCCGGCATCGCCGACCTGAAGGACCTCACCGACCGGCACCGCGGCCTGCGCCTGGTGATCGAGATCCGCAGCGGCTTCGTTCCCGAGGCGGTGCTGGACGAGCTCTACCGGCTCACCGCGATGGAAGAGACGTTCGGCATCAACAACGTGGCGCTCGTCAACGGGCAGCCGCGGGTGCTCGGCCTGCGCGAGCTGCTGCAGATCTACACCGAGCACCGGATCGAGGTAGTGCGGCGCCGCACGGCGTTCCGGCGGGCCAAGCGCGAAGACCGGCTGCACCTGGTGGACGGCCTGGTCATCGCGCTGCTCAACATCGACGAGGTCATCCAGGTCATCCGGACGAGCGACGACGCGGCAGCGGCCAAGGAACGGCTGATGTCGGTATTCGACCTGTCGGCCGTCCAGGCGCAGTACATCTTGGACACCCCGCTGCGGCGGCTCACCCGCTATGACCGGCTGGAGCTCGAGCGCGAGCGTGACACGCTGCACTCCGAGATCGCCGAGCTGACCGCGATCCTCGACTCGGAGCCGAGGCTGCGCGAGGTCGTCTCCGCGGAGCTGGCCAGCGTCAGCGAGCGGTTCGCCACCCCGCGCCGCACCGTGCTGCTGGAGAGCGGCGGCGCCGCGCGGACCGCTGCGGTCCCGATGGAAGTGGCGGACGACCCGTGCACCGTGCTGCTGTCTTCGGCGGGCCTGCTGGCCAGGACCGCCGCCGGGACGCCGGCCGCGCCGCCCGGTCAGGGCGCTCAAGGCGAGCCGACCGCGGTGCAGCCTGCCCTCCCTGGCACGGATCCTGACTCCGGCGGAAGTTCTCGTGCTTCCGCCGGGCGAAGTGCTCCGGCCACGGCCGGCGGGCGCAGCACGGCCGGCGGGCGGAGCGCTGCAGGCCCCGGCGGGCCCGGCTCCGGCTCCCCTGGCTCCGGCTCCCCTGGCTCTGGCTCCCCTGGCTCTGGCTCCCCTGGCCGCGGCTCCCAGGCCGCGGGCCCCCGGGCGGCGCACGACGCGATCGTCTCGGCGGTGCCCGCTACGGCGCGAGGCACGGTCGGCGTGGTTACCTCCCTGGGGCGGCTGATCAGGATCGGCGTCCTGGAGCTGCCTGCGCTGCCACCGAGCGCCCACTCCCCCGGGCTGGCAGGCGGCGCGCCAGTCGGCGAGTTCATCGGCACCGAGTCCGGCGAGACCGTCGTGGGAATCGTCGCCGCCGACAGCACGGGGGCCGGCCTCGCTGTGGGCACGGCCGGCGGTGTCGTCAAGCGGGTGGCGCCCGACTATCCGCAGAACGCCACCGACTTCGAGGTGATCTCACTGAAAGAAGGCGACCGGGTGGTCGGTGCCGTCCAGCTGGCCAGTGCCGACCAGGACCTGGTATTCATCACCAGCGACGCGCAGCTGCTGCGCTTCGGGGCGTCGTCGGTGCGGCCGCAGGGCCGGGCGGCAGGCGGGATGACGGGGATCCGGCTCTCTCCCCGGGCGTCGGTGATCTGGTTCGGTGCCGTTGACCCGGCCGGCGCTGGCGGCGCAGGCGCTGGCGGCGTAGGCGCCGCGCCCATGACGGCTGCCGCTGGCGGTGCTGGTAGTGCTGGTGGCGCGCCCGGTGCTGGTGGCGCGCCCGGTGCTGGTGGCGCTGGCGGTGCGGCCGGCGCTGGCGGTGCGGCCGGGGTGGCAGGCCATGGCGACGCCGTCGTGGTGACGGTCGCTGGCAGCGCGGGCGCCCTGCCCGGCACGATGGCGGCCACCGTCAAGGTTTCCCCGTACTGGGAGTACCCACCGAAAGGCCGGGCCACTGGGGGCGTCCGCTGCCACCGGTTCCTCAAGGGCGAGGATGTCCTCGTGCTGGCGTGGGCGGGACCGGGGCCAGCCCGCGGTGCAACCGATGCCGGGACGCCGGTGGAGCTGCCATCGGCCGGCGGCCGCAGGGACGGTTCCGGCGAGCGGGTCCGCCAGCCGCTCGCCGCCGTCGGCGGTGCCGCGCCAGCCGGCTGACACCCGGCCTCGTGCCCCGCCATGATCACGGAGGAGGGCGGGTCGCGGCCGGCGCAGGCCGCCAGGCCCAGCCCGCGCAGGCCGCCAGGCCCAGCCTGCGCAGCCATCAGGCCGGACCCGTCAATGCCACCGGCGTGATCAGTGAGGCGGGAGAAAACCAACGGGGCGGGAGGGACCCACCTCACCGCAGGACTCCTGGCCTGCTTCATGATCACGGAAACTAAGGGGTGCTCCAGCACCCAAAAGTTTCCGTGATCATGACCCGGGACACCCGGCATCCGCCGTGATCATGGTGCCTGGACAATGGGGCACTCTCCGTAGCGGAGGGTCTGCGGCTGCGGATGCTACTGGACGCGCCATACCCGCCAGAGCGCAGCCGGGTCGCTGAGCGGATCGCCGTGCACCAGGGTGAAGTGCGCGGGGCCGCCGACCGCTAGCCGACCTGCATGCGGATCGCGCAGCACGTCACCACCCCGCCAGGTGGCCGCGCCTAGTGCCTCCCAGGGCTCCAGCCCGGCGCGCACCAGGCCCTCGACCTCCCAGGCAAGGTGACCGGCCCGGACCGATCCGCCGCCGAAATCGCTCCCGGCCGCGATCGGCACGCCTGCCGCGTGCGCGGCACGGATGCTCGCCTGCGCCACTTCGAGCCGCTCGGCAATCCGCCGCCTGCCGTCCGGGGAAGTGAACCGCTCGATCGTCGTGGTGGAGGCAAATCCCTGCCACGAATGCAGGACTGACAGCGTCGAAACGACGGTTACCTTGTTGTCCGCGAGTATCCGCGCGACGTCCGAGTCGATGGTGAACCCGTGCTCCAGGGTGTCCACGCCCGCCTCCGCCGCCAGCCGGCAGTTGGCCAGCCCCGTGCCGTGCGCGGCGACGGTGGCGCCCCTTGCATGCACGGCATCGACCACTCGCCTTACCTCGCCAGCCGACCAGGGAGCAATGTCCTGATCAGGTCCGTCCAGATACAGTTTGACCAGGTCAGCGCCGTCATCGAGCTGGCCAAGCGCGGCCGCAAGCAGGCCATCGGCGTCGCCGGCCTCAACGGACAGGCCCGGCGGCAGCGAGCCACTCCTGGTCACCCAGGTGCCGGCCGCCCGCACATAGGGATAGTCCGCCTTGCCCTGCCACTGATCACGCAAGGAAAGCGCCAGGGCACGCTCTTGCCTGTCGGGAGTGTCCGCGCGCCTCGGTGAGCCAACGTCGCGGACCCAGCGGACACCCGCGGCAACCAGTGCGGCAGCGTTCCGCTCGGCCGTGTCGATCAGGTCAGCCGTCGGGTCAGCGCCGCGCGCGACCCAGTGCGCGCCGCCCTGCAGCGTCAGGTGACTGTGGCAGTCCACGAAGGAGGGAACGATCGTCGCTCCGCTCGCGTCGATGACCCTGGCACCCGCTCTCGCGTCAGCAGGCACCTCTGCATCGAACATGCCGGTCACGATGCCGCCGGAGACCAGGATGCTGACCGGCGTCAGCAGCGTCGCCGTCAGTCCGTCCGCGAGCGCCGCGCCTTCGAAGAGCTGTGCCTGGGTCACCAGCGGTCCTTCCCGTTCAGTCCTTGACCCCGTCAGTCCTGACCGGTCAGTCCTGGCTCCGTCAGTCATAGCCGGTCAGTCCCTGGCCCGGTCAGTCCTGGCCCGATTCAGTTCGTTCCCGGGGTTTGCCCGGCATCCTAGGGTCGGCGGTTGGCCGCGGCCGGGTCAACCCCATGCCCTGCCCATGCGGCGGGACCCTGGCCGGGACCGGCGCCAGATCATGGGCTGATGCGGACCCGGTCAGCGGTGGCCTGATCAGGCGGCCGACGCGCCAGGTCACGACCGGCGGCCAGGTTAGGGCCAACGCGGCAGGCCAGGCCGGTGGCCTGATCAGGCGTCGATACGCGCCGGGTCAAGCTCAGCAGCTCCGCCGACAATGAAGTCGCGCCGCGGCGCGACTTCGCTGCCCATCAGCAGGTCGAAGATGGCGGTCGCCGCGACCGCGTCCTCGATCCTTATCCGCCGTAGCGTGCGGTGCCGCGGATCCATGGTGGTCTCGGCCAGCTGAGCCGCGTCCATCTCGCCGAGGCCCTTGTAACGCTGCGGCGGTTCCTTCCACCGCTTCCCGCGGCGCTCAAGCTCCAGCAGGCTGCGGTGCAACTCGGCGTCAGAATAGGTATAGATGTACTTCTGCTGGCCCTTGCGCGGGCTGACCAGCTCGATGCGATGCAGCGGCGGCACGGCGGCGAACACGCGGCCAGCGTCGACCATCGGCCGCATGTACCGGTGGAACAGGGTGAGCAGCAGGCAGCGAATATGGGCGCCGTCGACATCCGCGTCAGCCATGAAGATCACCCGCTGGTACCTGGCCGCGTCCAGGTCAAACGCGCTGCCGGAGCCGGCCCCGATCACCTGGATGATCGCCGCGCATTCGGTGTTCTTGAGCATGTCGGTGAGCGATGCCTTCTGCACGTTCAGGATCTTGCCGCGGATCGGCAGCAGCGCCTGGAACTCGGAATCCCTGGCCAGCTTGGCCGTGCCGAGCGCCGAGTCACCCTCGACGATGAAGAGCTCGCTGCGGTCATCGGCCGAGCGGCAGTCCACCAGCTTGGCCGGCAGCGCCGAGCTCGCGAGTGCCGACTTGCGGCGCTGGTTCTCCCGGTGCTCGCGGGCGGCGATCCGTGTTCTCGCGGCCGACACGACCTTGTCGAGCACAGCCTTGGCCTGCTGCCTGCTGCCCCGACTGCGGGCTTCGAAGAACGCCTGCAGCTCGCTGGTCACGACCTGCGTGACGATCCGGGTCGCGGACGGCGTGCCGAGAATCTCCTTCGTCTGGCCCTCGAATTGCGGCTCGGGCAGGCGCACCGCGATCACGCCCGTCATGCCTTCGAGCACGTCCTCCTTGGTGACCGCCTCGTCGCCGTTCTTGAGCAGCCTGGCGGCGCGCAGCTGCTTGTTCAGCGTCGTGACCAGCGCGCGCTCAAACCCGGTGACGTGCGTGCCGCCCTTAGGCGTGGCGATCACATTGACGAACGACCTCGTCACGGTGTCATAGCCGGTTCCCCAGCGCAGCGCCACGTCGACGTCGAGCTCGCGCTCCACCTCGGTCGGGGTCAGGTGCCCCTTGTCATCAAGCACCGGCACCGTCTCGGTGAACTGGCCCGAGCCCACCAGCCGCACGACCTCGGTGACCGGATCACCTTGCGAGAGGTGGTCGCAGAATTCGCTGATCCCCCCGGCGAACCTGAACTGTGCCTGCTGTGGCCCGGCCGTCCCGTGTGAGGTGCCGGCCGTTTCACCGGATTCACCGTCGAGCTCCGCATTGGGCACTCCCCGCAGCACGGGGTCCGCACCACCCTCCGCCTGATCTTGATCTGGCTGGCCGGACGCCGGGGAATGGCGAGCTGCCGCCCGCTCGTCACGTATCCGGATGCCGAGCCCGGGCACCAGGTAGGCGGTCTGCCTGGCTCGCTGGGCGAGCGCCTCGAAGCTCCACTGCGCGTCCCGCACGAAGACCTGGCGATCCGGCCAGAACCTGATCCTGGTACCGGTCAGCGTCTTTGCCACCCTGCGCACTCGGCGCAGTCCCTGACCGGGCACGAACGTGGCGTCTGGACCAGGCCCGCTGAACTCGCCGGCCACGCCGCGGCGGAAGCTCGCCGCCCACTCGTGCCCGTTCCTGTCCACCTGCACATCAAGCCGACCGGCCAGCGCGTTCACTACCGAGGCGCCAACGCCGTGCAGGCCGCCCGATGCGGTGTAGGAACCGCCGCCGAACTTGCCGCCCGCGTGCAGCCTGGTCATGACGAGCTCGACGCCGGTCAGCCCGGTCTTCGGCTCCACATCGACCGGGATGCCGCGGCCGTTGTCCCGGACCTCAGCCGAATGATCCGCGTGCAGCACGACCTCGATGTCCGTGCAGTGCCCAGCCAGCGCCTCGTCCACGGCGTTGTCGATGATCTCCCACAGGCAGTGCAGGAGCCCGCGGCTGTCGGTGGAGCCGATGTACATCCCCGGGCGCTTGCGGACAGCCTCAAGCCCTTCCAGCACCGTCAGATGCCGCGCGGTGTAGCCATCGGAGGCGGCGGCTGAGTGCGCGGGCGCACGGCTTAGGACGGTCACTGATCTTCTCCTGACATGACATGCCAGCGGCACGCCCCGGATGGGTCTGCAGGCAGACTATCGGCAGGCACCGTCAGGTCAGCGGCACCACGCCGCCGACATACCCGACGACCTGGGATAACATACGCGCTACAGTGAACGGGCAGGGGGATCGCGTCAGGGGGCAGAAAGGCTGTTCGCTCCTGGCGTATTGCCGGCCGGTATGGAAGTTCCGTAGGTGGTCACGTGTTGTGATGCGGTAGGAGTTCGGAGGGTTGGACGGCCCGCCAGCCGACAGGCTCGGAGGGTCCAGGCGAAGGAGGCGACATGACCGGAGCTATGGCCCCAACAAAGCCGCTCAACGCCCTCGATGTGTGTGACCGGTGTGGTGCGCAGGCATACGTGCGCGTCGTACTCGCGGGGTCGGGGGAGCTGCTGTTCTGCGCGCATCACAATCGCCAGCATGCTGACGCGCTAGCCAAGATCGCGATCGAGATCCAGGACGAGACGGACAGGCTGACCCAGGCATCTGGAGCAGCCGCGCCACCGGCCAGGTGATCAGCGCCCGGCTCCCGTCAGCCGGGCGATACGCGGAGTTGGGTGTGAGCTGCGCGGCGCGCCTGTCCTGAGGGCAGGCGCGTTCTTCATTTCCGCGAACGCCCCGTCGGCTCGGGGCTCGCCGGCCCGGGCCAGCGGACGCCCCGCCGGCTGCGGCCCCTTGACCGGTGGCGGCCGCAGCCGCCTCAGCCGGAGTAGGGCGCGCAGGACCCGCCCCGCGGGGCCGGAGGCGGCCTCAGCCGGGGTAGGGCGCGCAGGACCCGCCCCGCGGGGCCGGAGGCGGCCTCAGTCGAGGTAGTCGCGCAGGACTTGCGAGCGAGACGGGTGACGCAGCTTGGACATGGTTTTCGACTCGATCTGGCGGATCCGCTCCCGGGTCACGCCGTAGACCTTGCCGATCTCGTCGAGCGTCTTCGGCTGGCCGTCGGTGAGGCCGAATCGCATCGAGACGACCCCTGCCTCGCGCTCGGACAGCGTGTCCAGCACCGAGTGCAGCTGCTCCTGCAGCAGCGTGAAGCTCACTGCCTCACCTGGCTGGATCGCCTCGGAGTCCTCGATCAGGTCACCGAACTCGCTATCGCCGTCCTCGCCGAGCGGCGTATGCAAGGAGATCGGCTCACGCCCGTACTTCTGCACCTCGATGACCTTCTCCGGGGTCATGTCGAGCTCGGCGGCCAGTTCCTCCGGAGTCGGCTCCCTGCCCAGGTCCTGCAGCATCTGCCGCTGCACCCGGGCCAGCTTGTTGATGACCTCCACCATGTGCACGGGTATCCGGATGGTGCGAGCCTGGTCGGCCATCGCGCGGGTGATCGCCTGCCGGATCCACCAGGTGGCGTAGGTCGAGAACTTGTACCCCTTGGTGTAGTCGAACTTCTCCACCGCGCGGATCAGGCCGAGGTTCCCCTCCTGGATCAGGTCAAGGAAAAGCATCCCCCGCCCGGTGTACCGCTTGGCCAGCGACACCACCAGCCGCAGGTTCGCCTCCAGCAGGTGGTTCTTCGCGCGCCGGCCATCGTCAGCTATCCACTCAAGATCGCCGCGCGCATCGGGCCGCAGCGTACCCCGGCCCTCGGCGAGCTTCTCCTCGGCGAACAGGCCCGCCTCGATGCGCTTCGCCAGCTCGACCTCTTGCTCGGCGTTGAGCAGCGGCACCTTGCCGATCTGCTTGAGGTAGTCCTTGACCGGGTCGGCGGTGGCACCTGCCGCGGCCACCTGCGCCGCGGGGAGATCCTCGTCGTCATCGCCGTAGACGAACGCCTCGTCCTCGGACTCCTCCCCGCCCGCCTTCGCGGCAACGGGAGCCGCGGCCGCGGCAATGGGCGCTGCGGGCTCTTCCGCCTTGACCGGCGTGCCCGGCTCAGGCGCAGCGTCTGCCGCGTCGTCGCCATCCACGGCATCGGCATCGGCCGCCCCCGGCTCTACATCCAGGCCTGCGGCAGGATCCTCGTCATCCTCGAGATCGGCCAGATCGTCCAGGTCGACGTCCACGTCGACTTCGAGCTCAGCGACAGCGGCAAGATCAGCGATATCGAAGTCGGCCTCCACGTCGACCTCGACCTCGACGTCCAGCTCGACCTCGACGTCCAGCTCCAGGTCATCCGCTGAGCCGGCGAAACCAGCTCCGCCAGCCTCGCCACTGGATGCCGCATCCGGGCTGACACCGTCATCGGCTGGCGCGCTTCCTGGCCGTGCACTAGCAGAACGCTCCTGGATCGCTGTGCCGGACCGGCCAGCCTTGCGGGCGGAACCAGGCCGGCGCGCTGCCTTCCGGCCGCTCCCGGCGTCCTGACCGCCAGCGCTCTGCTGCTCGGCCGTCCCGCTGTCCGGGTCAGCCTCCTGGCCATCAGCCGCAGCGGAACGGCCGGATGACCTCCCTGGCCTGGCGGAGTCCGCATGCTTTGCAGAGTCAGCATGCTTGCCAGCGGTCGGTGCTGCGGAAGCGCGCTGGTTCTCGGCAGATGCGTCACCTTCCACAAGCGCCACCGGCGTGTCGGCGGTGCCGCGTCGCTGAGACGCCTGCGCGGGCAACCGCCCGTTCTGGCCGGAAGTCCTTGGCTGCCTCCGCGCTGCGGAGCCTGCAGCGCTTGCCACCGCAGTCACCCCTTCCTTCGCTGGCTGGCGGCCCACCGCGGCGCGCTCGACTGATGGCTGACCGGACTGGCAAGCGACACGGACACCCTCTCCTGCGTACGTATGGCGGGAAATGGACCCTACCGCGCGGGTCTCGCTGCCAGGACGATGCCTGGCACCGGGGTCATGCCTTGCGGGACAGCGGCCCTGGTCGGCTGATCTCCCGTCCTCCACCTTAGGCGGAGTCGGGAGGTAGGTCGTACCATCGCAAGTCCCGGCCACGCCGGCGCCCGCCTGCTGACGGGCCCGTGCCGGGCCATGATTCCCGCAATATTCACGGCTTACCCCTCCTCGCGGGCGCCGGGGCGGCCGGCTTCCTGGCCGGCACCACCTCATCGCGCCTTGGCATGTGCAGCACCAGCACGGTCACGTCGTCGTCCTGCTCATAGCCCGTGAGCATCCGCTCAACCAGGTAGTCGAGCAGCCTGGCAGGATCTTCCACCATGTCCGCGGGCGCTTGCGCCGCGACCGCCACTAGCTCGTCAAGTCCAGCGTCGAGACCGCGCCTTCGGTTCTCCACAAGTCCATCGGAATAAAGCACCGCCGTGTTGCCGGGCGGCAGCCGGAAAGCATATTGCTGCCGCGGGCTGGCCCAGCCTAGCGGCGTTCCCGCCTCCGTCGGATCCAGCCGCGGCGGAGCATCACGGGACAGCAAGAGCGGCGGCAGATGGCCCGCGTTGCCAGCCATGCCGTCGCCGGTTTCCGGATCCACGACGAGATACGCGACCGTCGTCACCTGCTCCTCAAGCTCGGTCGCGACGAAGAGCCGGTCAAGGCCGGCCAGCACGGCAGCCGGTCTCGGGTCGGTCAGCGCGAGCGCCCGCAGCGCGTTGCGGACCCGCCCCATGCCAGCTGCGGCCGTCAAGCCCTTGCCCATCACGTCACCGGCCGCCACGGCCAGCTTGCCGTCGGGCAGCCTGAATGCGTCGTACCAGTCACCGCCGATCTCCATGTTCCTGGTGACCGGCAGGTAGCTCGCTTCCAGGATGATGCCGGGCACGGTCGGCAGCCGGTCCGGCAGCAGGCTCCGCTGCAGCGTCTCCGCGGTGGTGTGCTCGCGCTCGAACAGCGAGGCACGTTCCATCGCGAGCGCGCACTGGCCGGCCAGGGCCTCAAGGAAGACCCGTTCCTCCTCGGTGATCTGCCGTGGCCTGGTGAACGAGAACCGCAGCGCGCCCAGCGGCGCCCCGGCAGCGATCAGCGGCAGCCCGACCCACGCCTGCTCATCGCTGTGCTGCAAGAACAGGTCGACGTTGGTGACACCCTCGAACTGCCTGCGCAGGCTGTCGGGGCTTTCCACCAGCAGCGGGCGGCGGGCGAGGATGGCCGCCGTCATCACGCTCGGCGTGTCCAGCGGGATGTCGCCGCTCGGGGCGCCGGGCCCGTCCGGCATGCCGCCCGGAGTGACCGTCCGCAGCCGGAGCCGCTCCGGGTCGAGCAACGCGACGACGGAGCGGTCCGCGCCGATCGCCGAGCGCCCGACCTCCGTGATCACCTCTACGACCTGCTCCACTGTCAGCGCCTCGGCCAGCATCGACGTGGCCTGCTGCAGTCGTGCCGTGCGTAGTGCCGCGGCCGAGAGCTGCTCGGTCAGCCGGCCGCGCATTTCCTCAGCTTCTCGCTGGCCGGTCACGTCGGTGCTGGCGCCGACCCATTCGACGATCCTGCCGTCCCGCTCGATCGGCACCGCGCGGACGTCATAGTGCCGGTAAGAGCCGGTCTTGGTCCGGACCCGGTAGCGGCTGTCGAACACCTTCCCGGACTGGACACAGTCCCGCCAGTCCCGCTCCACTCGCTCCCGATCTTCCGGGTGAATCGCGTCTAGCCACCCGTTGCCCTGGTACTCCTCTGCCGTCTGGCCGGTGATCCAGCGCCACTCGGGAGAATCCTCGGCGATCTCGCCGGTCGGCGTCGTCACCCAGACGACCTGAGCGCCGGCCTGGACCAGCGAACGGTAGCGTTCCTCGCTCCGCCTGACGGCCTCCTCGGAATTCTGCCGGTCGGTGATATCGACGGCGATCAGGGCGACCCCGGTGATGTCGCCGTCCGGATCGTGCGAGGGGAACCAGGAGAATGCCCAGTGCCGCACCTGCAGGCCGGCCGCTGCCGCATCCGCTCCGGTTCCGTCGGGTCTTCTCCTGGCTGGCGCCCGCGCTGGGCCGGCCTCGGCCCCGCCTGCGGGGACGTCAGGCGGCACAGGCGGGATCACCGGCGACGTAATCGGCTGGTCAGACTCGAACAGCGGCTGATCTTCGGCTAGTACGTGCCGGATCGCGGACTCCGCGCAGTCAGCCAGCTGCTCGGGCCAGACCTGCGATGGCAGGCGGCCGATGTGCTCTGCCTGGTCGCCACCGCGCCACCGGGCCAGAGTCTGATTCACCCGGCGGAAGCGGAGGTCGGCGCCGAAGAAGGCAAACCCGATCGGCGCTTCGCGCAGGAGCGTCGCGAGCAGCGCGGAGTCTGAGACGTCCATTCCCGACACGCGTGGCCTCGGCACCGAAGTACCAGTGCTCATCGCGAGCACCCCGGCACCGAGCGTGCACGTGCCATGAACGGCTCCTTCCTGCTCACTGCGGACACAAGAAGGCTAGCGGCAACAACGAGCACAAGAAGGCTACCGGCAACAACTACATGACGCCGATGCCGCTCCGGCCGGGCCCGGCGAGCCGGACGGTGGCCAGGCGGGCCGGCACCTCGATTGCCGGGACACAGCGCAGCACACCGTGTCAGGACGGTTACCGGACTAATCCATCTATGGCACGATGGGCGGAGTCACGGCCCCATCCACCCGATCGGCGACGGGCACTTCACGGATGCAGAGAGCAGAACACGCGCCCGCCGGGCAGCGCCGCCATAGCCATCGCGCCCTGGCAGCCGGCCAGGACCAGGCCGCCGCGCCCCGCGGCTGGGACCGGCCACCGGCCCCGGGCAGCCATGACCGCGCCGCGGTCGGGCCTAGGCCCGGCCTGGCCCGGCCTGGACCAAACCTGGCTCCGCCCGGGCCAGCCCTAGCCCCGCCCGGGCCAGGCCTAGGCATAGCCCCATCCTGGCCAGGCCCTGCCGCGCGCATAGACCCAGCCCTCCGCCTGGGCCGAGCCACCCGCCCAGACCGTGCCGCCCGCCCAGACCGGGCGGCAGGCCGGACGGACCGCCGGAATCCGCTGCGCTCGGACAGAAACGGGCGGCGCGCCGCGGCCAGGCGTGGCATCGCGCGTCTTGGATCTGAAAAGCTGTCCGGGTGAGCCCGCAGAGCCGTCGTAAGCCACCGTCTGACGGGGCGGGCAACTCAGGCCATTCCGGTCCTCCCGGTCCGCGGTCAGGCATGGCAGGGCTTCCCGCGCCGCCGCCGAACGCGCTCTTCGCTGAGATGCTGCGGGCCGCGCGGGAATTGCTGGCCGTGCGGAGCCCGCTCGACGCCGAGCTGATGGTAAGCGAGATGCTGGGCACCTGGTGGGGCCAGCAGCCCGGGCGGCCGGGCGCAAAGCCCGCCCGGCGGCGGCAGGCGGACATCGAGGAGCTTGTCGGCGAGGGTCTGGTCGCGTACGCCGCCCAGCAGGGCAGCCCGGCGGCGCTAGCGCTGCTGTCCGGCATTGCCTGCCTCGGCACGCCGCGCCAGGCGTCCAGGGCCGAGCGGGCCGCGCTCGCGCTGATGGAACGCGGCGTCGCGCGCCCCGGCTGGGCGGAGCACGTGGGCGCAGTGGCGGCCGCCGACTGCTACGTCAATTCCGACGCCTTCGGCGATCGTGACGAGGTTGTCTGCATCTTCAGCTACGCAGGGGACGAGCCGCACGCGCTTGTGGTGATTGTCGATTACAACTCCGGCGGCATGGCCAGGGACGGCTGGGTCACCTCGCAGGTCGGCAAGCTGCTCGAGTTCTGCCGCGAGAAGGGCGGCCCGCTGGCTGGCGACGGCGCGGGCAGCCCGGCCGCGGACCGGCCCGGTCAGCCCAGCTTCGCGCCACTGGATCCGCCGCTGGCGCGGCGGCTGCTTGAGTCAGCCCTCGCGGTCACCGATGCGGCAACTGACCCGCCGGTCAGCGCGTCGTTCCCGTCCTACCATGCGTTTATCAGGGCCCGTGTCCGGACGCTCCCGCCGGCCAGGGGAGCTGTCCCCTGGCCGCCCGGCGGCAGCGGAGGCGGCGTGGCCGCCCGGCGGCAGGCATGGCGGAAAGACCGCCGGGCCATGCTCGTCGCCGAGTTTCTCGCCTCCGACGAGGCCGAGGACCTCTCGGACCGCACGGCCGCGAGCCGGTGCGCCGATCACATCGTCGACTACGGATGCGACAGGGACTTCGGCCGGCCGCTGCGGGTGAGCCCGGCCAAAGCCGAGACATTCCTGCTCGACTGGCTGCCCCGGCGAGTGGTGCTCTCGCCCGCGGAGCAGCATGCCATGCCGCACGTGCTGGCTGCCTGGGTCCGCTGGGCAGGAGCCCGCGCCGGGCTCAGCGAGCAGGCGATCGGGGCGGCGCTTGACGCTGTCTTCGACTCGATGGGCACATTCACGCGCGTCTACCGCGATCCCGCCGCCTTCGGCCTGGAGGCCGGCCTGGTGGCCAGGCTGCTGCCGGACTCTGACCTGGAGGCCCTGCCCCGCCGTGCGTTCGCCTTCCCGGTGCTGATGGGCCATTACCGCGGCACCGACCTCGGCGCCCTCGATCCGGCCAGGCCGGCCGACCGCAGGACACTGCTGGCCGCCGACCACGATGACCCGGCCGCCAGGCGGGGCGACGACGCCCATATCGACAGGCACCTGGCGGTTGCCGACCGGCTCTGGCGCGGCGATCCGCCCGAACTGTGGGAGGCCGCGCAGCGGTTGCTGGATCTGGGCGAGGCCCGGCACTCCGTGCTGCACACGCTGATCGACGTCATCGCAGCGGCAGGCGACGACGAGGACGACATCGCGAAAGCGCTCGCCGACCTGCCCCCGGAGGAAGCCGGGTGACCAGCCGGTCCCTCGTCGTCGACCTCGATGCCGATCTCGGGGAAAGCATCCGGATCAACTCGACCGGTCCGTCGTGGGCCTTCGGCGGCTCCCGGTAGCCGGCGGCCAGCAGGAAAGGCAAGCGTGGACCGCGGCTGGGAGTTCTGGATCGACCGTGGCGGCACGTTCACCGACGTGGTCGCGCGCCGCCCGGATGACACGCTCGCCGTCCACAAACTGCTGTCTGAAGACCCGGGCCGATACACCGATCCCGCGGTCGCGGGCATCCGGCGTCTGCTCGGCGTGCAGGAAGGCGCTCCCATTCCAGCCGAACGGATCTCCGTGGTCCGCCTTGGCACCACGGTCGCGACCAATGCCCTCCTGGAACGCAAGGGCGAGCCGACGGTCCTGGTCATCACCCGCGGATTCGCGGACGCGCTGCGAATCGCCTACCAGGACCGGCCCCGGATCTTCGACCGGCAGGTCGTCCGTCCGGAGATGGTGTACTCGCGGGTGATCGAGGCCACCGAGCGGATCGGGGCCCGTGGCGAGGTCATCATCGCCCTGGACGAGGACGCTGTGGCGTGCGACCTCCGGGCCGCTTATGACGAGGGCTTCCGGTCAGTGGCGGTGGTATGCATGCATGGCTACCGGCACCCGGCGCACGAGGCCCGGATCGGCGAGATCGCCCGCCGGGCCGGGTTCGCGCAGGTGTCACTGTCGCATGCCACCAGCCAGCTGATGAAGCTGGTGTCCCGTGGCGACACCACGCTGGTGGACGCCTACCTCTCCCCCATCCTCGCCCGCTACGTGGATCAGGTCGCCGGCGAGCTGGACGGCGTGCGGTTGCAGTTCATGCAGTCCAGCGGCGGCCTCACCGACGCCCACCTGTTCCGGGGCAAGGACTCTATCCTGTCCGGGCCCGCCGGCGGCATCGTCGGAATGGCCCGCACTGCGCAGGCAGCGGGCTTTGACAAGGTGATCGGGTTCGACATGGGCGGCACCTCGACGGATGTGTCCCATTACGCGGGCGAGTTCGAGCGGCAGTACGAGACGCAGGTCGCTGGGGTGCGGATGCGGGCGCCGATGCTGAGCATCCACACGGTTGCCGCTGGCGGCGGGTCGGTCCTGCACTTCGACGGCAGCCGGTACCGGGTCGGCCCGGACTCGGCCGGGGCGCACCCAGGCCCGGCGGCCTACCGGCGCCGGGGCCCGCTCACGGTCACCGACGCCAACATCATGCTCGGCCGGATCCAGCCAGCGCACTTCCCGAGCGTGTTCGGCGAGAGCGGTGACCAGCCCCTGGATGCCGGGATCGTGCGGGAGCAGTTCGCCGCACTGTCGTGGCAGATCGGGGAAGCGACTGGCGGCCCCTCGCTCTCGCGGGGATCCCGGGGGTCAGCCGCCCGGTCTGGCACGTCCCCCTCACCTGAGCAGGTCGCCGCCGGCTTCCTGGAGATCGCGGTGGCGAACATGGCGAACGCGATCAAGAAAATCTCGGTGCAGCGCGGCTATGACGTGACCCAGTACGTGCTGGCGACGTTCGGCGGGGCGGGCGGCCAGCACGCCTGCGCGGTGGCCGACGCACTCGGCATTACCCGGGTGCTCATTCACCCGCTGGCCGGGGTGCTGTCCGCCTACGGGATAGGAGTGGCGGACGTGACCGCGATGCGCGAGACCGCGGTGGAGGCACCGCTCGCCGCCCGGCTGCTCCCGGAACTGGACCGGGTGGCCGGCCGACTGGAAGCCGACGCGCTCGCCGAGTTGGCTCAGCAAGGGATCGGTCCCGGCCGCGCCCGGTCGGCGCGCCGCGCTCACCTGCGTTACGACGGCACCGACACCGCGCTGCCAGTCGCGCTCGGCGGTGTGGCCGAGATGGTCGCCAGTTTCGAGCAGGCATACCGGCAGCACTTCTCGTTCCTCATGCGCGGCAAGACGATCCTCGTGGAGGCGGTGTCGGTCGAGCTAGTCGCCGCGTCCGCAGCGCTGGCCGCGCAGCCGCTGGCCGCGCAGCCGGCGGCCGCGCGGCCGCCGGGCGGAATTCCGCGGCGCCAGCCGCCCGGACCGGGGCAGGCGGGCAGTGCGGGCGCCACGGTGGCGATGTATGTAGCGGGTGCGCGGGCGGACGTGCCGCTCGTCCGCCGGCGGGACCTGCGGCCCGGCCAGCGGGTAGACGGGCCAGCGCTGATCGTGGAGGACTTCGCGACCACGGTGACCGAGCCGGGCTGGCAGGCGGAGCTGACCGGGCTCGGCGACCTGCTGCTCACGCGCGTGGCGGCGCGGCCGGAGCGCCGCCTCGCCGGGACCACGGTGGATCCGGTCATGCTAGAGATCTTCAACAACCTGTTCATGTCAGTCGCCGAGCAGATGGGGGTGCGGCTGCGCAGCACCGCGCACTCGGTCAACATCAAGGAGCGGCTGGACTTCTCCTGCGCCATTTTCGACGCTGACGGGGACCTCATCGCCAACGCCCCGCACATTCCGGTGCACCTTGGCTCGATGGGGGAGAGCATCAAGATCGTCGTAAGGCGTAATGCGGGCCGGATGCGGCCCGGTGACGTCTACATGCTCAACGATCCTTACCACGGCGGGACGCATCTGCCGGACATCACCGTGGTCACCCCGGTGTTCGACGGCGCCGGCCGCGAGATTCTCTTCTACGTGGCATCTCGCGGCCACCACGCGGAGGTCGGAGGCATCACGCCGGGCTCGATGCCCGCGTTCAGCCTCAGGGTTGAGGAAGAAGGGGTGCTCATCGATAACTGGCTGCTGGTGCGTGGCGGGGTGCTGCGGGAAGCGCAGACACTGGACCTGCTCTGCTCCGCGGCTTACCCGTCCCGCAACCCGGAGGTGAACCTGGCCGACCTGCGGGCGCAGATCGCCGCCAACGAGAAGGGGGTGCAGGAACTCCGCCGGATGATCGAGCACTTCGGGCTGGACGTGGTGCGGGCCTACATGGGGCACGTCCAGGACAACGCCGAGGAAGCCGTGCGCCGCGTCATCACCGCGCTGAGCGACGGCGAGTACGCCTACACGCTCGACAACGGAGCGCTCATCCAGGTCGCGGTACGAGTGGACCGCGCGGCCCGCACTGCGGAGGTCGACTTCACCGGTACCTCGGCGCAGCTGCCGGACAATTTCAACGCGCCGTCGTCGGTGGCCATGGCGGCCGTGCTGTATGTGTTCCGCACCCTGGTGGCCGATGACATCCCACTCAACTCCGGCTGCCTCAAGCCGGTCCGCGTGATCATCCCGCCGGGATGCATGCTGGCGCCGGAGTACCCCGCGGCGGTGGCGGCCGGGAACGTGGAGACCTCGCAGGCGATCACCGGGGCCCTGTACGCGGCGCTGCGCGTCATGGCGGAGGGCTCGGGCACGATGAACAACGTCACCATCGGCAACGAGCGCTACCAGTACTACGAGACGGTGGCCAGCGGATCGGGCGCGGGGAAGGGCTTCGCCGGCACCGATGTGGTGCAGACCCATATGACCAATTCCCGGCTCACCGACCCCGAGGTGCTGGAATGGCGTTATCCGGTCCGGCTGGAGCGGTACGCGATCCGGCACGGCAGCGGCGGGGCGGGGCGCTGGCCGGGCGGCGACGGCGGCCGCCGCGAACTCCGCTTCCTGGAGCCGATGACCGTCACCACGCTGAGCAGCCACCGCCGCGTCCCGCCCTACGGGATGGCGGGCGGAAGGCCGGGCGCGCTCGGGCGGCACTGGGTCGAGCATGCCGATGGCTCGGTCACCCCGATGCGCGGATGCGATTCCGTGGCGGTGGCCGCCGGAGACGTGTTCGTGATCGAGACGCCGGGCGGCGGCGGGTACGGGTCACCGGCCGAGTCTCAGCCGACGCTGATTTCCCGGTAGGCGGCGAGCAGGTCGGCGGCCGCCACCGTGGTGAGGTCCGCGGCGCTCGCGCCCTCGCCCAGATGGGCGACCCGCAGCTCCCTGGCCGCGCACGCGCGCTCGAACAACGACCTGGACGCTGGTCCCGCGCGGCCAGCCCCGGGCCGTGCTGACGGATCCGGTGCGGGTCGCTACCCCGAGCCGTGGCCATGGCGACCCGCCATGCTGTGGAGTGCCCAGACGGGGCTGAGATCGCCGTGCGGCCCCGTTCAATATGTGGGCACGACACCCAAAAGGGGCCGTCGTCCTCGGTGCCGCTCGCCACATCATCTGGACCTCATCCCTCCCAGGCGTCACTCGCCACGCCCGGCATTCATGATCCCGGGGATTTTTCCGCCATAGCGACTGAGAAATCCCCGGGATCATGGAACGCGGCCCCGGTGATCGAGGTAATCAGGCCCGGCCCGCTCGCCACGGTCCAGGATCTGGGCCGGCCCGCATTCGGGCATCTCGGAGTGCCGCGCAGCGGGCGCCGCGCTCCGGGTGCTGCCCGGCCGCGGGATGACTGGCTCGCCGCTGGTGCGATCGACCTGCTGTGCGGCGCCGACTATCTGGTGACGCCGGCCAGCGACCGGACGGGCCTGCGGCTGGACGGCCCGGCGCTGCCGCGTGCCATCACCCGCGAGCTGGCTAGCGAGGGGATGTTCACCGGGGCGCTGCAGATCCCCCCGACGGCAGGCCGATCCTGCTGCTCGCCGACCACCCCGTCACCGGCGGCTATCCGGTGATCGCCGTCGTCCGGTCCGCGGACATCGGCAAGGCCGCGCAGTTGCGGCCTGGCCAGCGGGTGCGGTTCAGGCTCAGTCGCTGCTCTCCTGATAGGCGGCGACCAGGTCAGCGGCGGCCACCGTGGTGAGATCGGCGGCGCTCGCGGTCTCGCCCAGATGGGCGACCCGCAGGTCCCTGGCGGCGCACGCGCGCTCGAACAGCGACCGGGCGAACCGCCCGTTGCCGAGCTCGTCAATGCGCTGCTCGGCGCAGGCGCGGCTGAAGATCTGGTCGAGCACCGGCAATGCGTCCTCGGCGAAGCTGTCCCCCGCCTGCTGCGCGATCACCTCGGCGATCCTCACCAGCTCCGCGGGCGAGTAGCTGGGGAAACCGATCCGCACGCTGAACCTGGAGGCAAGGCCCGGGTTGCTGCGCAGGAACCGGTCCATGTCCGGGGTGTAGCCGGCCAGCACGATTACCAGCCGGTCGCGGTCATCCTCCGCGCGCTTGAGTAGCGTCTGCACGGCCTCGGAACCGAACGCGTCTCCCCCGGAGTAGCCATCGTTATACAGCGAGTAGGCCTCGTCGATGAATAGCACCCCGCCAAGTGCGGAGTCCACCAGCTTGTTCGTCTTGATCGCCGTGGAGCCCAGGTGCTCGCCGACAAGGTCGGCCCGATGCGCCTCGACCACGCCGGGACGGACGAGCAGGCCCAGCGCGGCGAAGATCCGGCCCAGAATCCGGGCGACCGTCGTCTTGCCCGTGCCCGGCGGGCCGGTGAAGACGAAGTGCCTGGCCGGCGGCTGGCTGGCGAGGCCTTGCCGGTCGCGGAGCCGCGCCACCCGCAGCTGGGCCGCGATCTCGTGGACCTGCCGCTTGACCGGCTCAAGGCCGATCAGCGCATCCAGCTCGGCCAGCGCGCTCGCCAGCGACGGCGTCTCGCTGTAGCCCCGGAACCTGCTGGTCAGCTCGGTGAACGCGTGCTCCAGGTCGGTTCCCTCGATGGTCACGAGGTCGCCGGACGACGGCTCGTCCGGCGCGCTCATGACCCGGACGTCCCTGGCCTGCCCGGCTTTCTCGAGCAGGCTGCGCACGAACCGGCCGTTTCCGAGATCATCCGCCAGCCTGCGCCGCCCTACATCCTCGAACATCCGCCAGAGCACCGGCCTGGCGTCGGGATCCAGCAGCTCGCCGCGCCGCTCAAGGGCGGAGTCGGCCAGCGCGAGCAGCTCGGCAGGCAGGTAACCGGGGAACTTGACCCTGATGGCGAACCGCGAGGTGAGGCCCGGGTTCGTGGCCAGGAAGCTCTCCATCTGCTTCTCGTATCCGGCCAGGATGATGATCAGGTCGTCCCGGTCGTCCTCGGCGCGCTTGAGCAGCGCCTGGACGGCCTCGTTGCCGAACCGGTCACCCTGCCCGTCGCCCTCGTTGACCAGGCTGTACGCCTCGTCGATGAACAGCACGCCGCCGAGCGCCGAGTCGATGAGCTCGTTCGTCTTGATCGCGGTCGCGCCGAGGTACTCGCCGACCAGGTCGGCCCGGTGCGCCTCCACCACGGCGGGCGTCTCCAGCAGCCCGAACGCGTAGAAGATCTTGGCAATGATCCTGGCGACCGCGGTCTTCCCGGTGCCCGGCGGGCCGAGGAAGACGAAGTGCTGCATGGGCTTCTCGGCGCCGAGTCCGGCCAGCGCGCGCCTGCGGGCCGCCTCGATCGACGCGGCAATCGACCGGATCTGGTCCTTGACCGCCGTCAGCCCGATCATGGCATCGAGCTCGGCCATCGCCTCGTCAACCGTGATCTCTGGCGGCCGGTCAGCAGCAGGCCGCCCGCGCGCGGCGGGCCCGCCACGCGGGCCGTCGGCTGGGTGCCCGGCGCGTACCAGGTCACCGGCGAGCGCGACCCGGCTGTCGGTGCCGGGAGGGCCGGCGGCGCGGCCATCCCGCGGCGGCCGCCTGGCCGTTCCGGTATGCGGCGCGGCGAGCGCCCCGCCGCGCGCCTGCTGACGCCCGAATTCCCGGCCGACCTGCAATGACTTAGCCAGCCGCCAGCCCAGCACGATGCAGGCCATCAGCCAGGCAAAGGCGGAAGCGATGATGCCCTGGTACGCATGGAGCAGGCTCGCGAGGAAGCCCACCGGCAGCGCCCACAGCAACGTCCAGGCGACCGTGCGGCATGGTACGAACCAGCGGCCGAGCGATCCTGCGTGCGCAGCGGCCACCACCAGGAAAGGCAGCACGAGCAGCGCAGGCATCAGGGACTGGCGCTCGGACCATGCCGTGACCAGGGCAACGCCCCATACCGCCACCGATAGGGATGCCGCAACGGAACGGCGGCCGGAGGCGACGGCAATGGGTGCGTAGATCAGCGCGCCGACTAGCAGGATCGACAATGCGGTCGGTACGGCGAAGGGGAAGATGACGACGATGGCGGCGATCAGGATGATCTTGACGGGGGGCGGGGCGGCTGACAGCATTCGGCGAATGCGGGAAATCCCGTCCTGCGCCGCCCGCCAGCCGGGCAGGGACGGGGACCCCTCTGGTGGCCGCATCTCGCTCCCTCGCACTCAGACCTGTATAGCGCATCACCGGCTGCATACGAAGACGCACAATCAGATATGCGCAGAGAAATTGGCCTTGCGGACCGCGGCCGGGGCCAATCTGAGCCCCGGAATGGTGCCATTGACGTTCCGCCGCCCGCTGCCGGGCTCGCCGTTCTGCTCCTGCAGGTCCGCCGCCGCAGGCCTGCCGCGCCCCAGTCCGGCGTGCCGCGAAGGCCGCAAGTCCCCGTGCCGCAAGTCCCCCGTGCCGCGAATCCCCCGTGCCGCGAATCCCAGCCGCCGCACATATCCCGTGCCGCAAGTCCGCGCCTCAGTCTGGCGCCCGCCGGTAAATTCTAAGGAGTGATCATGGACAGAATCCAGGCACGCCTGCTCATTCCCGGCCGCGGCGACCCGATCCCGGACGGCGTCGTCGTGCTGGATGGAGCGCAGATCAGCTACGCGGGACCGGCCG
>WNFB01001141.1_pt1 | contig 22311 bp, 24 predicted proteins | sample 5400501 | NCBI WGS metagenome assembly WNFB01 (sample SAMN13153341, study PRJNA577476) | soil metagenome | isolation source: 200 cm saprolite under Douglas fir tree site 2 hole 1 | place: USA:California | collected 2015-04-18 | reverse complement strand
GGTCGTCCGCAGTCGCACGGTCCACGACGTGCCAATGACGGCCGAGAAGAGCATGATCTCGGTCGCGAGGAAAAGCCACATCCCGAGCTTTCGGGCGCTGACCCGCGGAAACTTCGACTCGATCGAGGAGATAGCGCCGTAGAAGGCGCTCGATGGCCGCTGCAGGTCTTGGTGGATCCAGCCGCCCAACCCTCCGCCGAAAATCGCGAGACCGACGAGGAGCATTGGGACGCTGACGGAGACAATTCCGACGTAGCCGACGCCCATCCCGATCGCGATGATCACGGGCCACGGGCTACCGTGATGCTCCTCTTCCTCGCCCGTGGGTTCCGGGTGCGCCATCTGCCTCGGACCGGCGCAGTGGATAATCCGGCTCGCTATAACGTCTTCGCTTTGTCCGGGTCGACCCCACTCAGTTCGGTCGTAGGACCCATGCGTCGTGCGCGAGGCTCAGGAACAGGTCGCGGGATTTCGACCACTCGATGAGCCAAGTCGGAACGGGGATTCGCGGGCCCTCGAGTCGAAATCGCATGCATCCGCCGTTCGATCCGAAGTGAATAAAGCCATCGTCGTTTGTGCTGATTTCAATTCTTAAGAGGTATAACGCGCCGCGCGGCTCGCGATAATGACCGGCCGATCGAGATCGCTCAGTGGGCAGGCGCGACGGTCCAATCTTCGTACAACGAAACTGCTTATAGTCGCCTTCCGGATGGGGAGCCGCCCGGGATTCTCCATGCCGACCGTCCGGCGGATGAAGGCGAAGCTCGCGCTCATGGGCGAGGGCGGAGTCGGGAAGACTTCGCTGATCCGACGGTTCGTCCTGAACGAGTACCAGGATACGTATCTCCATACGATCGGCACGAAGGTGAGCAAGATTGAACTCGCGGTCCCGTACGGCGCGGACATCGAGGTCCAGATGGGCATGTCGATTTTTGATATCATGGGCCAGCGGGGGTTCAAAGATCTCGTGAGCGAGGCGTACTACCACGGCGCCCAGGCGCTCATGGGCGTCTGCGACTTCACGAGGAAGGACAGCCTCTACGCCTTGAACGCCTGGATTCCGTCCGCGCTCGAGATCGCGGGGGACGTGCCGGTCTTTCTGGTTGTGAACAAGAAGGACCTGCAAGAACGACGGGCGATCACGGAGGACGATATCCGGACCCTCGCGGAGCCGTTCAGCGCGCCTTACATCTACACCTCAGCTCGGACCGGCGAATTCGTCGAGGACGCGTTCAACGCCCTCGCGATTGAGATTGTCGACAGGGCCTTCCAGCTGGAACAGGCCCGCTCCGTCGAACGCGGATTGCGAGAGAGGGTCCTCTCGCTGTTGGAGAAGCGGGGGTCCTTGGGCCTGAAGAAGAATCAGTTCTTCGAAATCCTTCGCGGCGTGAATTTCGACGATCTCCAAGCGGAGCTCGCCCGGCTCGAAGGGGAGGGCCTCGTCACGGTGATGTGGTCCGGGGCCTCCGACTTCACCGCAGTCATCACGCCGCAGGGCGCGGCAGCCGCCGGACGACCGTTGACGTGGGAAGAAGAGTAACACGCCCCCAGTCGGGAGGCCAGCGCACGAAGAAGTCCCAGCTCGAGCGAATCTTGCAATCCCTCGATCCGCTCCCGGACCCCGCGGCGCCCGCTGAGCAGTATCCGACGCCGGCCGGCATCGCGGCCGAGGTCGCATACCTCGCAACCGCGAAAGGCGATATCGTGGGTCGGACAGTCATCGACCTCGGTTGCGGGAACGGCGTCCTGGCGATTGCGGCGAGTCTCCTCGGTGCCTCCGGAGCCGTTGGAGTCGATTCGGATCCGGCTGCCATTGAGGTCGCGCGGCGCAACGGAGAACGAGCCCGCGTGGAGGTGGAATGGCGCCTGGGCGACGTGCGAACCGTCCGGGAGCCGTTCGATACGATCCTCATGAATCCACCCTTCGGTTCTCAAACGCGGCACGCAGACATTGTCTTCTTCGACGCCGCGCTCGCGCGAGGTCGGGTCATCTACTCATTCTTGAACGCGAGGTCCGAATCGTTCGTTCGGCGGCACATCGAGTCCCAGGGTGGAACCGTCACGGATCGCATCGCATACGCGTTCCCAATCCGGCACATGTTTCCATTTCACCGCGAGGAGCTCCGCGATGTGGACGTCGTCCTCTACCGCGTCAAGACGGCGAAGGGCTAAATACCGAGGTCCCCTGTTCGCCAGGAACGAAGGGGTGAACCGAGCGAATGGAACCGAAGATGGTCCTCCCGGGGGATGAGATCGCGGTCGCGGAGGAGTTTGAGCCCGGCGAGGGGACGTACGAACGGAACGGCCTCGTGTTCGCGGCGACGCCGGGCGTTCTCGTGCTGGATCCAGAGAACCGGGTCGCCCGGGTGCGGGCATTCAACCCGCCGGCCGAGCTCAAGGTCGGGGACATCGTGTACGGCGTCGTCGACGATATCCGGGGGATGATGGCGACCGCGACGGTCCTCGCGCTGCATGGCCGCGCTCGGCAAATCAGCGGTGAAGCGGAAGGGACGATTCACATTTCGAATGTATCCGAGGAGTACACGGAGGACATCCACGACATGTACCGCCTCGGGGACGTCATCCGCGCGAAGGTGATCCAAGTCAAACCGTCCCTCCAACTGACGACCGTGGAGCGAGACCTGGGCGTCGTGAAAGCCCTTTGCTCGGTCTGTCGCGGGCCGCTCGAGTTACGGGGCAGAGATCTCTATTGTCCGCGCGACGAGCGGACGGAGCGCCGGAAGCTCGCGGCCGACTACGCTGACCTTCGTCTCTCCGTTCCCGCGAGCGAACTCGGCGGCGGGACGGTCGCCGAGAAGCACCGCGAGCCGCGGGGAGAGGGCCAGGATCGCGGAGGACGCGATCGCGGACGAGGGGGAGGGCGCGATCGGTTCCGAGATCGCGGCGGGGGCCGGGGCCGCGAAGGGCGGGGCCCTGGTGGTCGCGGCGGACGCGATCGAGATCGCGGACGTCGCCACTGAACCCGCAAGAATCGCTGACGGTTCCGTTCCGATAATTAGCATCAAGAACCGAAGGCAAAGGGATAAGAACGTACGCTGTAATAGCAGCGTTCAGAGGTCGTGAATGCCTCCTTCCAACGAGGAAGTGTTGAAGGAACTCGCTCGCCTTCGCACCGAGATTCAGCAGCTCCGCGAGGTCGTAAGCGCGTTGTTCAACGCGGTCTTCGAGGAAGGGGAAGAAGACTGGGACTCGGTCCCGGAGAAGGACGAGTTCAACCTCTACAACTGATTTCTTCGCCCTCGACCTCGACGCCCAACTCGGGTGGCAGGACCCCTTCGGGCCGCTCGCGGCTGCGATCCCGTTTGATGGGTGACCCCCCTTGCGGCGGTCCCTGGAAACGAAAACCTGACCGGGCGATCCGATTGTTCGCGGCCAGACAAAGTCATAAGCCGCCCGTCCGTTCCGCGGGCCGTGGGACGGCCGGACCGGTATCGTCGACAGACGGTCCTCGCGGAAATCGGTGCCGAGGGCCAGCGGGCGTTATCCCGCGCTCACGCCGCGGTTGTCGGCTTGGGAGCGCTCGGCAGTATCTCCTCGGACCTCCTCGCCCGCGCGGGCGTCGGCCACCTTCGCCTCGTCGATCGGGACGTTGTCGAGCTTACGAACCTGCAGCGGCAGTCTCTGTACTCGGAATCAGACGTCGACCGGCCGAAGGCGGAGGCCGCGGCGGAGCGTCTCCGATCCGTGAACTCGGAGATCGACATCGAAGCGGTCTCGAAGGACCTCCACTCGGCGACGGCGCGCGAAATCCTCCGCGAAGCCGACATCGTGCTCGACGGCACCGACAATCTCGAGACGCGGTTCCTCCTGAATGAGGCCGCAATCGACCTCGGCATCCCCTTTGTCTACGCCGGCGCAATCGCAACGTATGGGATGGTGTTCGCGATTCGCAGCCCGGACACGGCGTGCTTCCGTTGTTTCAACCCAAAGGCGCCACCGCCCGGGAGCCTCCCGACGTGCGAGACCGCGGGCATCTTCAACGCCGTGTCCGCGCAAATCGGCGCGATCCAGACGGGGGAGGCTCTCCGATTGCTCCTGGGGGAGGCGCCGTCGGGAGATCTGCTCATCATTGACGGTTGGCGCCCGGAGATACAGAAGATTCACGTGGCCCGGCGGCCCGACTGCCCTGCGTGCGCCCTCGGCGAGCGGGAGTATCTCGGGGCGAAGAGGGCCCAGGTGTTGGTCTCCTTGTGCGGGAGCGACACGATTTCCCTTGACCCCGTCCACCGCGGGGCGATCGACTTGGAGGTGCTCGCGCGGCGGCTCGAGGCACTCGGATCGGCGCGCCGGGCGGGCGGCGTCCTCGTGGTTGATGTGGAGGGCCGACGCATCACGATTTTCGCCGACGGACGCGCCCTGATTCGTGGCGTGAACAGCGAGGCGGAGGCCCGGACGGTGTACGCCAAGTACGTGGGGATCTGAGATGGCCCAGAAAGGCGTGCTCCTTCTGAGCGGCGGCTTCGACAGTCCCGTCGCGGGCTACCTCATGGCCCGCCAAGGGCTCGACCTCATCGCGGCTCATTTCTCGCTCGAACCGATCACGGACGACGCGGCCGCGATCAAGGCGCGGACCTTGTGTGGGCTTCTCGGCATCGGATCCCTGTACGTCGTCCGCGTGGGGGAGTCGTTCGCGGAGGTCGCCCACGCCGCGAACCGTCGGTTCTACTTCGTCCTCACGAAGCGCCTCATGGTCCGCCTCGCGGACGGAATCGCAGATCGGGAGTCGGCCGACGTCCTCGTGACCGGGGAGAACCTCGGCCAGGTTTCGAGCCAGACCCTCGCGAGCCTCCGGGCGATCGACGCGGTCGCCCGCCATCCGATCGTCCGTCCCCTGATTGGCTTCGACAAGCAGGAGATCGTGGACCGCGCGAAGGCGATTGGCACTTACGAGGTCTCGAAGGGCCCGGAAATCTGCGACCTGCTCGGGCCGCCGAAACCCGCCACCCACGCGCGGCTGGACCAAATCCTCGCCGAGGAGGCGAAGATCGATTCAGAACGCCTCATCGCTTCCTGCCTCGCGGGCGTCGCGGCGGAAAAGTTGAAGGGGGACGGGTCCGCTGTTCCGGTCCCCTCGAGTCCCAGGTCTGCCCGATGACGTACTACTTGCTCAAACCGTGCCGGACCGCGACCGCCTTCATCTCGACGCTCAAGAAGGCGCAACGGGTGGACCTCACGGCGGCCGCCGAGCGCCTGCGGACCCAGGGCTGGCATGTGAGCGACGTGAAGGTCATGCTGATCCTCGAAGGCGAGCCGGAACTCACCCTCTACGAGAGCGGCAAGATTCTCGTGAAGACGGACGACGAGCGACTCGCGCGGGAGGCGGTCGACCGCGTCTACCAAGCCATCGGACCCATGGCCCCGATCCCCGCCGCGGCGTGACGCTGTCTCGTCGAACGCAGGCGCTTCCGAGAAGCTATATACCCCTCCCCGCGAATGATAGTCGCGAAGGAGGACCCGTTTGAGGCGCCGAGCGGCACTTGCGATGGCCGTCGTCGGCTTGCTTCTCGTCGCGGGAATCGCATACTTGGGCTCCTTCGCGTCCGGGACCCTTTACATCTACGTGCGGGATGCGCCGGCCGACTGGAAGCACCTGACCGTCACGTTCTCAGACATCCAAGTCCACCGCGCAGCGGCCGGCAACGCCAGTGGTTGGACCTCCCTGCCGCTCTCCGCTCCCACGATCGACTTCATCGCGCTCGGGAATCTCACGAAGCTCCTCGCCTTGGACCGGGCTGCTGCGGGCAAGTACACGCAGCTTCGGCTCGTCGTGGATGCCGTGGATGGCGTCCTGGCGGACGGCACGCCCATCACGCTGACCGTCCCGGATGGCGTCCTCAAGACGGTCCTCCCGTTCACCATCCCGGGGAGCGGCGCGGTGAGCGTGACGCTCGACTTCGACCTGGCAAGTTCCATCCACCTGGCGGGCGGGACCTGGATTTTCCGTCCCGTCCTTGGGTCAATTCAGGTGACCTGAGCCCACGGTTGTCGGTGGGGTCGACGCATCTCCGTCGGCGTAGAGGCCAACGTCGGCGACGAGGAAGCCGACCCAGGGACTCTACGGGTGGCGGGCGGTACTCCGCCCCGCCGTCACTCCCCATACCGGCGTTGCCGCATCTGGTACGACCGTAACGCCCGGAGGAAGTCGATTTTCCGGAAACCGGGCCAGTACACGTCGACGAAATACAGCTCCGCGTACGCGAGTTGCCACAGGAGGAAGTTCGAGATGCGCTCTTCGCCGCTCGTCCGGAGGACCAAGTCCGGATCCGGGAGGTCGGCCGTGTATAGCCGTTTCGAGAAGAACTTCTCGTCGACGTCGGCCGGGTCCACCTTGCCGGCCTGCGCGTCGCGTACGACATTGCGAATCGCCAAGAGGATTTCCTCCCGACCGCCGTACGCGACCGCGACATTGAACCGGTATTGGTCGTAGTCCTTGGTCCGTGCTTCCGCATACTCGATTGCATCGATTACTTCCGCGGGAAGGAGCTCGCGGTTCCCGAACACGCTCACGCGGATCTTGTGCCGATGGACCCGTTCGTCATCGCCGACCCTGCGGAAGTTCTCCGCGAACAGGTGCATGAGGTGCTGGACTTCCTCGCTCTCGCGGCGGATGTTCTCCGTGGAGAACGCATACACCGTGAGGATGCGGACACCGACGTCGAGGCACCACTCGAGCACCTCCTCCAGCTTGTCGCGGCCCTTCGTGTGGCCATCGAGGACGTTGCCCAGACCGATCTCCCGAGCGAACCGGCGGTTCCCATCCATGATGATCGCGACGTGATGGGGGACCGCGGCCTGCTTGACCTGATGGAGGAGGCGACGCTCGTACGCTTGGTAGGCGGCGTCGCTGATGATTTTCGAGATGTCCGTCGGCATCGACGAACTCCGCACGATTGGGACCGACCTATTTATCCATTCGCGGGAACGCCGCCGCCGGACGACTCGGGAGGTAGGTGGAGGCTCCGCGACTCCGATTCCTCCCAACGGACGAAGCAGTTTCGCGCAGCTCGGCCGCAAAGATATTTAAGGACGGTGCTCGGTTGGTCCCACCGTTCCATTCATCCCGTCAGTGTGATTTAGTGGCCTTATCGATGAAATTGGTTGATTATCAGGACCTTTATCGCAAGCTCGCGACCCCAGAGGACATCGACTTCCTCGCGGAGAACGCCGGGTACGACAAGGAACTTCTCCTAGTGATCTACACGCAGCGCGTCGTACGCGAGACGACGAAGAAGTTCTACCGCGTAAAGGCGCAGGCCCGTCGGCTGGCGTTCATGTGGCAGAACGGAGCGAGCCTCCTTGAGATTGCGCGCAAGTTCGAGTTCCCGCCGATTTTGACCGCTTTGATGGTCCTCGAGCAACGGAAAACTTCGCGGAAGCAATTCTGGAAGATGATCAACGATCTCGCCAGCGTCAAGGATCGTCGTCTCCGGCGGGAGCTCGAGGACGTGAATCGCACGGACATCGTCTACTCGCCCGAGGGCAGTGCCCGTCAATACGCGCGCGGACGGTGGGGCGAGGCAAAGCTCCACACCTGGCTCGACGCCCGCGGGCTCGTGTACGAGACGGAGAAGGATCTTCGCGCGAAGTACGACAAGACCCCCGACATCTTGTTGCACAAGCCTCTCGAGATGAACGGTTCGAGGAAGTACTGGATCGAGTCGAAGGCGACGTTCGGAGACCCCTACGAAATTCGGCGCCACCTCCGGAAGCAGCTCCAACCGTACAGCGACCTGTTTGGCGATGGGGCCGTCGTCTACTGGTTTGGCCACGTGGACGATCAACAGTACGAGCTGCCGGTGGGGGTTGACATCGTCAGCCCGCAGTTTTTCGAGACGCCGCCGGTCCCGTTTCCGTATGTGCCCATCGGCGAGACTCCGCTCGAGGAGGCTCCGCTCCAACCCGGCGCGGTCGGTCTCCGGGAGTAGCCGCCGAAAACGTTTAAGGTCTCTCGTCGCATCGTCGCCGTGGTGCCGGAAGAAGAAGTCGTCCGGGTCCGCATGCCGCGAGGGAAGGACGGCGAAATTCTCGGAATCGCGGACCAACTCCTGGGAGCGTCGCGGATCCGCGTGATGTGCCAAGACGGAAAGAGCCGGCTCGGTCGGATCCCGGGGAAGCTGAAGAAGCGGATGTGGATCCGGGAGGGCGACCTCCTCGTCGTCAAGGTTTGGCAGTTCCAGGACGAGAAGTGTGACATCCGCCACCGGTATACGAAGACCGAGTCGACCTACATGAGCCGCCGCGGCCTCATCCCGAAAGCGATTAACATCTTCTAATCCGCCCGCACAGTCGGCGGCCCACGCAGAAAGGACTAATAGTCACTACCGAATCGAGTCGGCCGGTGGACCGTCCGCGGAGCCACGGGGAAACTGATGTCTCCACGACCTCGGCCCGTGTCGAGAAGTCCCGTGAAGTCGTCGCGCGTCTCGAGGTTCGCCGGAGGTTCTATCGCGGGGGGTTCCTCATCTTTGCGGTCATCGTCGTATCGGCCGCTTCGGCCGTGATCGGTACCACCCCCAGCGCTTGGCCGTACATGCTCGCATGGGTCGGTTCGAGCCTTCTCGGCACCGCGGTGGTCCTTTGGTGGTTGTACATCGTCAGGGAGACAAGTCTGTACGCGGACGCAGGCCGGGAACTGCTTCAAGGCAAATGATTGCGGCGCCCGCAAAGCTCTTAGTTGACTGGACCGATTGTTCTGAGGAATGATTGGTGATCGTCGGATTCGGCAGTTGGAAATCCAAGTCGACGCGCTCCGGACGCGGGAGAAAGACTCGGCGACTCGCAAGACGTACGACGAGGTCTTCGACCACGCCGCCCTCCTCACAATTGCCCAGCTGATCACGGACGGGGTCCTCTCGACCCTCGACTACCCGGTGAGCACGGGGAAAGAGGCGAACGTCTTCCACGCCACGGGTCCGGATCGGCGCGCGAAGGCGGTGAAGATCTACCGGATCGCGACCGCGACGTTCCGGAACATCGCCGTGTACATCGAGGGCGATCCGCGCTTCAAGAAAGTGAAGCGGGCGACGAGGCCCACGCTCCTGGCCTGGGCCCAGAAGGAATACAAGAACCTCGTCCGGATGGGCGACGCCGGTGTCCGTGTGCCGGCCCCGGAACGGGTGCTCGACAACGTCCTCGTCATGGAGTACATCGGGGACGAGACCCAGCCTGCGCCGTCCCTCCGCGAGGTCGTCTTAGAGGACCCGCACTCCGTCTTTAATGACGTCGTCGCGAACATGCGCGGAATCCGGGAGTCGGAACTCGTGCATGCGGACCTGAGCGAATACAACCTCCTGTGGTGGGCCGGACAGGTGGTCGTCATTGATGTCGGGCAGGCGGTCACCCTCGACCACCCGCGGGCGGCGGAGTGGTTCAAGAGGGACGTTGCGAACGTGGCGCGGTTCTTCAAGCGCCGGCGCGTCGACGTGACCCCGGCAAGCCTCGAGCGGGCGATCCTCGGAGGATAAGATGCTCTACGCTCGGATTTCCACCGAACGCATTGGCGTCCTGATCGGCTCGGAAGGCGCGACGAAAGAGCGCCTGCAGAAAGCGACCGGGACGCGGGTTGCAGTGGACTCCGCAACGGGCGAGGTCACGATCGACGAGTCGACGGCGAACGATCCGGTCCTGGCCCTCAAAGCCCGGGACATCGTCCACGCAATGGCGCGCGGATTCTCAGAGGACCGGGCGTTCCGACTCCTCGACGAGGACGCGTACTTGGAGATCCTCGACATCAAAGACTTCGCACATTCCAAGAACCGCGTCTCGCAAATTCGCGCGCGGCTGATCGGCACGCGCGGCAAGACGCGTCGGTTGATCGAGGAGCTTACCGGGGTCGAGGTGAGTGTGTGGGGCCACACCATAGCACTGATCGGCGGATCGTTCGAGATGGGGATCGCGCGTGAGGCCGTCTTCATGCTCCTCCGCGGTAGCGAACACAAGACCGTATACCGGTTCCTCGAGCGGAAGCGGGCCGATCTCAAGGTCTACCAAATGGGCTTCTGACGCTCTCATGGAATCGAGCCGCGAAGATTGTTATAGGCGCATCGGAGTACGGCGGCGGGGCCCCACGTGCCAAAGTATGTTTACCTGTTCGAAGAGGGCAACGCCTCGATGCGGGACCTCCTCGGCGGCAAAGGCGCCGGCCTCGCCGAGATGACGCGTCTTGGGCTCGCCGTCCCGCTCGGCTTCACGATCACGACGAAGGCGTGCAACGCATACAGCAAGTCGGGGCGCTTCCCGCCGGGGATGTGGAAGCAGGTCGACGCCGCGCTTTCTCAGGTCGAGTCCAAAGGGGGTCGCCGGTTTGGGGACCCCGCGAACCCGTTGTTGGTTTCCGTTCGGTCCGGCGCGAAAATCTCGATGCCCGGGATGATGGACACGGTGCTGAACATCGGACTGAACGACTCGACCGTCGACGCTCTCGCCAAGGTGTCGCACGAGCGGTTCGCTTGGGATGCGTATCGGCGGCTCGTTTCGATGTACGGTCGGATTGTGAAGGAGATCGACGGTCGCAAGTTCGAAGCGATCTTGGACCGCCATAAAGAGAAATCCGCAGCCCGCAAGGACACCGACCTGGGCCTAGGCGAGCTGAAGGCGGTCGTGGCGGACTTCAAGGACTTGTACCGCCAAGAGGTTGGCGAGGAATTCCCCGCGGACGTGAAGTCGCAACTGCGGGAATCCGTCGCGGCGATCTTCCGATCCTGGAGGGGGAAGCGGGCGGTGGACTACCGGACCTTCAACAAGATCCCGCACACGCTCGGGACCGCCGCGAACATCCAGATGATGGTGTTCGGCAACATGGGGCCCGACTCCGGCACGGGGGTTGCGTTCACGCGGAACCAAGTGACGGGCGCGAAAGAGCTGTATGGGGAATATCTCCCGAACGCCCAGGGGGAGGACGTCGTTGCGGGAATCCGAACCCCGATGAAAATCGCGGAGCTTCGAGGCAGCTATCCGGAGATCTACGCCGACCTCTCACGCGTCGCGGAGCGGCTCGAGAACCATTTCCGAGAGGCCCAAGACACCGAGTTCACCGTCGAGAGGGGGAAGCTGTGGATCCTCCAGACCCGGGCCGCCAAGCCTCCCGCCCGGGCCGCCGTGCGGATCGCCCTCGACATGGTTGGAGAGCACCTTGTTACGAAGCAGGAAGCCCTCCTCCGTGTCAAGCCGGATCATGTGATTCAACTGCTCCTCCCTCAGTTCGACGACGCGGCAAAGACCGAGGCGAGGCGGGCGGGCCAGTTACTCGCGATAGGCCTGAACGCTTCCCCCGGTGCCGCGATGGGCGTCGTGGCGTTCGATCCCGATGAGGCCGAGAGGATCGGGCGGGATGAGGGAAAGCCGGTCATCCTCGTGCGAGTCGAGACCTCCCCGGACGATGTGCACGGGATCCTTCATTCGAAAGGCGTCCTCACCGCGCGTGGCGGCGCCACGAGCCATGCAGCCGTCGTGACCCGGGGCCTCGGCATCCCGTGCGTGGCCGGCTGCGAGGCCATCCAGGTCGACTACGATGCGGCCGAATTCCGCGTCGGGGACAAGGTCGTTCGTCGCGGCGACCATCTCGCGATCGACGGCAGCACGGGCGAGGTCTTCGCGGGAGCGATTCGGACGATCGCTCCGGATTTCGAGCGAGAGGCCGACCTGCAGACCCTGCTCGGCTGGGCCGACGAGGAACGGGCACTGCAGGTGTGGGCGAACGCCGACTATCCGCGAGACGCGGCACGGGCGCGGAAGTTCGGCGCCCAAGGCATCGGCCTCGACCGCACGGAACACATGTTCATGGAAACGGATCGACTGCCGATCGTCCACGAGATGATCCTCGCCGCTCCCGAGTATCGGAAGGTCAAGCGGCAGCGCGATGCGTTGGCATCCCAGTTCGAGGCGGCGACAAGCGATCGACGCCACGAGCTCGAGGGCCGGCTCGCCGAACTCGACTCTCGCCTCGAGGATCTCTCGAGGCGGTACCTCGGATCCCTCGACCGCATCGGCCAAATGCAGCGGGACGACTTCGTCGGAATCCTGAGGGAGATGGCCGGACTCCCCGTGATCATCCGCCTCATCGATCCCCCGCTCCATGAATTCCTACCGCGGTACGAGACCTTGCTTGTCCAGGTGACGAAGCTGAGAATTGCGCGGGAGGAGCCCGAGGCGTTCGCCCGCATCGCCACCGCCGAGGAGGACCGGGCGCTCCTCGCCGAGGCCCGGAAGGCCGGCGGCTCGGATGTTGCCCGAGGGATCCAAACGCTCTTGCCGCGGAAGGAGCGTCTCCTCGAAGCCGTCAAGCTTTCCCGCGAAGCCAACCCGATGCTCGGCCTTCGCGGCTGTCGCCTCGGCATCATGTTTCCCGAGATCACCCGGATGCAAGTCCGCGCGATCTTCGAGGCGGCATGTCGCCTCAAGAGGGAAGGCGTCGATGTCCGGCCGGAAATCATGATTCCGTTGGTCGGCCTCCCGGAAGAGTTGCGGGTCGAGCGGGCCGCGCTCGAAGCGGAGGCGAAGAGCGTCATGGAGCGAGAGGGCGTTTCGGTCGCCTACAAGTTCGGCACCATGATCGAGATCCCGAGGGCCGCCCTCGTCGCTGACGAGATTGCCCGGCACGCGGAGTTCTTCTCGTTCGGGACGAACGACCTCACGCAAACGACGATGGGGTACAGCCGCGACGACGCGGAGCCCAAGTTCCTGCTCGACTACATCGAGGAGGGCATCCTGCCGAACAACCCGTTCCAGACGATCGATCGCGAGGGCGTGGGCCAGCTGATGCGGATGTGCGTCCAGCGCGGGCGCAAAGTCCGCCCGAATCTCGAGATCGGGATCTGCGGAGAGCACGGCGGGGACCCCGCGAGCATCGACTTGTGCCACGAGATCGGCCTCAACTACGTCTCGTGCTCGCCGTTCCGCGTGCCCGTGGCCCGCCTCGCGGCCGCCCATGCAACACTGCGACGCAAGATGCCCGCGTCCGAGGACCGCTGACCCGAGGCCCCGGCATGGCGGACTTGGCGACCTCTCCGTACTTTCTCCTCATCCTGCTCGTCGCCGCCTTTGCACTCCCGCTCGTCTACCTCGTCTGGATCCGGAACTCTGTTCGGTCCGGTCGGGAGCCCTGGTCCACGGTCCTGAAAGCGTTCTCGTGGGGTGCGGTGCTCAGCGTGATCATCGCCTTGGTCCTCAGCCTCGTGTTCATCCTGATTCTCAATCAAATCGGGCCCTTGAACGACTTCTTCGCCCGCCGATTCGCGGACCCGACCACCGCGATCGGAGTCCTCGTCGTCGCCCCGATCGTCGAGGAAGCCGCGAAAGGCGTCGGAGCGACGGCGGGCCGTCCGCAGACCCAGTCGAAGGCGGATGGCCTGGTCTACGGCGCGGCCGCGGGCCTCGGATTCTCCGCGATGGAGAACCTGTTTTACGCGCTCGCGGCGCTCTTCGTCATCGGCGTCGGTCCCTCCGGCTCCCTCGTCGTGGTCGGGGTGCGATCCTTTTCCTCTTCGTTCCTCCATGCGAGTTCAACCGCGGTTTTCGGGTATGGGCTTGCGAAGTCCTGGCTCACCAAGCGACCGTGGGCGATCCTGCCGTTCTACTTCGTCGCGGTCGGCATGCACGCGACGTTCAACTTCTTCTCGACCCTCGCGCTCGCGTATTCGGATCAGAACAACATCGTGGGCGAAGCCCTTGCGTTCGTCGCGGCGGTGACGTTCGCGATCGTCGCATTCTCGGTCGTGCGGTTGAGGCTCGCGTCGGGACGGCCTGCGTCGCGGTAAGGCGAGGCGCGCTCACGAAATCGTTATTTACATGATAAAGGCGCAGTAATCATTAACTACCTCACCGATTCACCTCTTGTCCATGACCGACAAGGACGGATTCACAATCGCGGATTTCGTGGCGCGTAGCGGGGCGAGTCCCGCATCCCTCGCGACCTACGCGAGGCAACTCGGACAAGCCGAGGCGTGGCTCGGAAAGCCGCTCGCCCGAGCGACGGAGCGGGACCTCACGGACCTCAAGACCCGCCTCCGAAAGATGGCGTCCGGTCCGCATTACGTCCGGCTCCTCCGGATGTTCTACAAGGCGACGAAGCGCGAGGATCTCCGCGAACTCCTCGTCTTGAAACAGCGACTCAAGCGACTCAACCCGACGGACATCCTCTCTCCCGCCGACGTGCAAGCGATGGTCGAATCGGCGTCGTCCGTCCGCGATCGCGCGTTCATCGCGTGTCTGTGGGACCTCGGGGTCCGGGTACATGAGCTCCTTGCCCTGAACCTCGCGGATGTCCGGGAGACGGACAGCCCAGAGAACGGGGGCCGAAAGCTCTACGTCGTGTGGTTCCGGAAGACGAAGGTCGCGGGCGAGGAACACGCCGGCTACGTCATCGAGGCCGCGCCCGCGCTGGCGTCGTGGCTCAAGGCACACCCGGACAAGCGACCCGAGGCGGCGCTCTTCCCCGCGTGGGGCGGAGGTCGCATGACGCGCTACGGCGCGTTGCACGTCGTCAAGAGCGCGGCCGCTCGGGCAGGGGTCGCGAAGCGGGTCACGAATCATCTCTTCCGTCATTCGAGGGCGACGCATCTCCTCCGATCGGGACTCAAAGAGATCGAGGTCAAGCGGCTCCTCGGGTGGTCTCTGGGGTCGCAGATGCTCGCCCGCTACGCGCATCTCGCGAACGTCGACGACTACGCGGCGGCGTTGCGGGCGCAAGGACTCGAACCGCCAGCGAAGGTCGATGTCGGACGGCTCGCGCTCTCGGAGGACCGGCTCGTCCCCGTCGTGCCGATGAAGCCCGGACCAGCACGCGCGCCGATGCCGAGAGATGAACTCGAGGAACTTCTCGCCGATCCGAAGGTCGCGCGGTTCCTCCGGCTCCTGCAAGAGTCGAAGGGTAAGTAGACGGTCCGGACGCGCTGGGCAAAAGTGAAGCCACTGCATCACGTTCCGATACGACAGTGAAGTTCCACCACATCAGAGACCCCGTCCACAAACACATCAGCATCCCGGAGCAGGGCGTGATCTCGGATCTCATTGATACCCTCGAGTTCCAGAGGCTCCGGTACATCCGGCAGCTCGGCGTTACGTACCAAACCTATCCCGGGGGCGAACATAGTCGCTTCTTCCACAGCTTGGGCGTATCCCATGTAGCTGGCCGGATGTACGATGTAGTTGCTGGCGACGACGGGAAGGAAGAGGAGAGAACCAAGCTCCAGATCGCGGCGCTGCTCCATGATCTCGGGCACTCCCCCTTCTCGCATCTCCTGGAGAGGTTCTTCACGCCTTCCGTGCCCCATGAAGAGTGGGGTCAGCGGATTATCTTGGACGGTAGCACGGACGTCGGAGAGCGAGTCCGGAAGTCAACCTACACGCCGCAAGAAGTCGCGTCCCTAATCGGAAAAGGTCCGTCCAGGCCGAGGTACCTCCGCCTCATGGTGAGCAGCCAGATGGACGCAGACCGGTTCGATTACCTGATCCGTGATGCCTACTACACGGGGGCTCCGTACGGCAATTTCGACATCGAGCGGATTATGCACACAATCCGCGCGGGCAAGGACGACAGCATCCGGGTACTTGAGAAAGGAATGCACTCCGTGGAAGGGTACCTGATGAGCCGCTACTACATGTACAATCAGGTCTACCTCCACAGGACGACCTTGTGCTTTGAATTTCTGCTCAAGAGCATGCTAACGCGAGCTTCCGACTTGCTGAACAGCGGCGCCAATCCTGCCCCCCGCGTTCCCATGTTCGGGGACGTGCCTATGGGGACCCAGATGAAGCTAGATCCGATCCAATACTCGAGCGTGACCGACAGCGAGGTTTTGTCATGCATTCGGGAATGGACGAGGTCTCCGGACCGCGTACTGGGCGACCTGTCGAAGCGGTTCGTCCGCCGGAGACCGATCTTCAAGCCCGTCAAAGACTTGACGGCGGACCACCAAACCTTATGGGAGAAGAAGGGCAAGATAGAAGCGCTGCTCGCCAGCCGAGATCTGCCTCCGCAGTACTACCTCTCAGTCGTCATGCGTGCCGAAAAGGAGGGCTACACGCCATACGGTCCGCAGAAGGAGGACCAGGAGAATGCGATCCTACTCGACGACGGGCGCGAAATCTCGGATGTCCTTCCCGGGCTCAAAGCGCTGGCGATTGGTCCTCCAACGCTTCTATGCGTGCCCGAGGAGTGCAGGGATGACATCGCGGGGATGCTCAAGTGACGTACTTTCACTCTTCTCCGGGTAGGACATATTTAAGTGTCGTCGGACTTCGGTTTGGAATCTCTAGAGAGACCGCGGAAGGTGGGTAGATTGTCTGGAAGCGGCGCGATCGAGCGCGACGTCATGCTATGCAAGATTATCGCGGGCCTTGGCAGCATCCGTGGCAGGAAGCGGTTCCAGAAGTCGCTGTATATCGCAAAGGCTCTTGGCTATCCTGTGCCCGAGGACTTCGTCTGGGGGAACTACGGTGTCTATTCCTCCCAGCTCCAATCAGAACTGGATTCTCTCGTCCGGGAAAGGCTTCTCGTAGAGCGCAATGTGGCAAACGCGGGGCAGCCTCCGGAGTACGACTACTCGTTGGGCGCTGAGGGAACCAAACTCCTTGAAAGGGCGCGGGCGCTTGCGGCAGAGGCCGAGGAGGCTGGTTCGCCGTTAATCGAGGGGGACGATCCCGTAGCGACGATCGGCAACAACGAGATTGAGGCGCTGAAAGGATTCCTTCAAAGCATGTCAGATAAGTCCGTGCGTGAACTCGAACTGTGGAGCTCCATCCTTTACCTCCGGCAATCCGAGAAGAACGTGGAGAATCTCATCTCGTTCCTGCGGTACCTGAAGCCTCAATATTCGGTGGAAGATATCCAGAATGGCATTCGGGAGGTCGGCGAGCTGTCGGCTCTCGATTTTGGGAAGGTCCGTTCGGCCCGAGTCAAAGGACTGTCCGGGAAATGAACGAATACTGGAGGGAGATCTTTGGCTGGTCCTGGGCGCGCCAGAGAATGTGGAACGAGTGCCGCCTGCGCTATTACTACGCCTACATCGGCAAGTGGGAGGGCTTCAAGGGAGACCCCAACAGGGAGAAGCTTCACTGGCTCAGACACAAGACCGCATGGTTCATGCTCGAAGGGCAACTCGTGCATGAGGCCATCCAGAGCCAGATCAACCAGTGGGCGATTGGCCGTGACGTCAACAAGGACGCCGCTAGAAATCTGTTCGTCTACAGGCTGAACGAAATCAGTGCAAACCCGCACGACTTCATCATCGACGAGGTCAACGGCTCTCCCGTTGTGCGCGACCACATCGACGGACTGCGGAAGGATGGACTGGGTCTGCTCGATGTCTTCTTTGATATCATCTGGCCGAACTACAGCGGCTACGAGTACGCGCAGCACGAGGACTTCGACAGTTTCGACATCGACGGGATTAAGGTCTGGACTAAAATCGACCTCGTGACGAGGATGAAGAACGGAACCATCGTCGTCACAGATTGGAAGACCTCGAAGTCGGGCGAAGAAACGAAAGCGAACCGAAGCCAGCTCCTCGGGTACATTTTGTGGGCGATGCAGAAATTCGGCGTGGACGAGTCCAAAGTGAGGGCTGAAGTGCGGTACCTCAGGGAGCCAGCCGCTCAGGGGATCCTCGATGCATCCAAGAAGGAACTCGCGGAGTTCAGGAGCTTTATCGCCCAGAACGCGAAGAACATGCTCGCGGTGAAGTCGGCTGCAGATTTCCCGGCCAGCCCATCTGACCGAGTTTGCAAGATCTGCGCATACGCGACGGTCTGTCCGGAAGGAATGCAGTTCGTCCCCTCTGGAGTCAGGATCGAAGCGATTCGGATCGCAGACTAACCCTTCGCGTGCTGCGCGTTATATCGGCAGACAACTGTGAACCAGCGGCAAGGGCCGCAGGCGGGCGCGCTCTGGGCGGAGGACAGTCCCCTCGGGGGGCATCGTGTCGGCATGACACCCTTCGGGTAGGGTGGGCGAACGTCGAATAGGTAGCATAATGCGCGGTGGACGCGATGCCCGAAATGCGATGGAAGTCACCAAGGTAGACGTGGCCCAGTCCAATAGCAGATCGCTGCGGACAGCTGTTCCGGCGGCCTTCGCACGCACGTTGGGCATAGACGAGGGAACAGAGTTGGGCCGGAAACTGAAAGCGAAGGGAAAGGGTTCTTTCTTGTCGTCAAGCTCGTGCACACGATACCCTAAGCGAGATGGGAGGAGCGGGTCAGAGTTTGAGCAACGAGAAGGACTTGATCGCGAAGACCACTGAGCGCCTGAAGCAAGGCCCGGAGCAGGAGAGAGTCGTAGGACCACTCGTCCTCCGGCTTTGCAAGCAAGGATGGAAACTAGATCAAATCAGATTCGGGAAGAAGGAATGGCTAATCCCCAAGTCTCCCTCGGAGCAGACAAAGCGTGAGAAGGGACAAGGTTTCTCGGGATTCCCGGTCGATATCGCCGTCTTCGACAGCGTAACCGACACGGGGGACCCACATCATCTGCTGTTCATCATCGAATGCAAGGCCCCAGATGAGACGGCTGGAGTAGCCCAGTTGGAGAGCTACTTCGTGGGTGAGCCATACGCACGACTCGGAGTATGGGCAAACAGCGCCGAGGATGCCGCACCTGCGGTTTTCCTGTACCGACAAGAGGGCGGCGGTATGCTCACAAAGAAAAAACGAGTCGCCGACCTGCCAGCACCCGGCGAGCCGATTGAACCGGGCGCGCAGCGACTTCAATTTCCCGACTTGATAGTGCCTCCAGAGAACCTTTTGAGGCGAACCCTGGAGGACCTGCTTGATCACATCGTGGCGAACGATCCAAGTGTCACGCGGCGAGAGGAACAATTGGACCAGTTATGCAGTGTCCTTCTGCTGAAATTGGAGAGTGACAGGCAGGCCAAAGCTAACCAAGCGAAACCCGTTTTCTTCAGAACCTACGAGTCGGCCGCTCGCACAGCGATCGAGTTGAGGGAGCATCACAAGAAGTTTGTTGCCTTGTACCCGGAAACGTTCACGACGGCACAAGACAAAGTTCTGAGATTTAGCGATGACACGCTTGCCCGCTGTGCGGAAGCCCTCTCTGGCCTTAGGCTCATCGACGTGGCTCTGACTACTGTGGCGACGGCTTTCCAAGTCCTTCGCGCTGACGCCTTGAAACAGCGTGAGGGGCAGTATTTCACGCCCAAACAAGTAATCGAGTCTGGAGTAAAACTCCTGGATATCGCGTGGGAAGACATCATCATCGACCCGGCTTGCGGAACGGGCGGCTTCCTGATAGAGTCCATCTTGGAGTTGAAGCGGAAGAATCCGCAGATCGCCAACGGAGCGCTCGCGGGCTGGGCGCAAACCCACGTGTTCGGCATCGAAAAGGACTCTATCGGCCTCAAGCTCACCAAGGCCATTATGCAGATTGCAGGCGACGGTTCCGCCCATTGCTACCGAGGAGATTCAGTGATAACCCACTTGTGGCATACCGAGTTTCCGCATCTGAAGACGGAGACCCTTGCCGATGGCCGGTTCTCCGTTGTCGTCACCAATCCGCCGTTCGGTAAGAACCTCAGAGTTACGGCAACCGATTCCAGGCTTTCGCGATACGTAATCGCACAGGATGGAAAGGGGCAATACGTTGATCGGGAGATTGGTCTCATCTTCCTAGAACGTGCCTATCGATTCCTTCGAATTGGTGGGAAAATCGGCATTGTACTGCCCGAAACATACTTTTTTTCCCCCAACTACCTTTTTCTCTTCGACTGGCTAAAGCCGCGGTTACGGCCCTTGGTGGTGGCAAACATACCGATGGATGCATGGCAGGGGTTTGCACGCGCCAAGACAAACTTCTACGTCTTCGAGAAGATTAGTGAAGTCGATGAAGAGGAAGAAGGAACGGGGAGCTAGTATGGACGACAAGAGCCGAGTGGTTTTCCTGAATCCGCGCACCTGCGGGATTTACAAGAGCGGGCTCGAACGTTACAAGACCGATTCAACGACGGGCAGAAGGACTTCGGAAATCGACAACGAACTCCTCGAACACGTAATGATGTATCTGGACGGAAAGAGCCCGCCAGGACTCGCTGCGGCTCCCTGGGATGAAGTCCTCAAGAGCAGAGTGCTCGTCCCGACGTATTACGATCCTCGCTATGTCGAGGGCATTAACAAATTGCTCAAAGACCAAGGCCTCTCGGGTGTGACTCTCGGAGAGCTCTTGGACAATGGCATTCTCTCTGTGCGGGGCGGACATGGCAGCCCCAGCAACGATCAGCGCACTGGCACCATTCCATACATCAAAGTGTCGGACATTCGCGCTTTGCGGATTAACGTGAACCCCACGAATCTAGTGTCAGAGGTGATCGCTCAACGCCTTTGGCGGGCGAGTGTGAGTGGACTGCAAGCGTGGGACGTAATAACGCCGAACCGCGCAAGTAGTAACATTGGGGAATTTGCGATACTCCTGCCTGGCGAGGAACAAGTTGTCTTGACGAAAGAGGTTTTCGTGTTCCGCATTAAGAACGGTGATGTATGGGACCCGTTCTCTCTTTTATGGGCGCTATCGCTCAGACAAGTCCGCGACCAATGGCGACGAGTAGCTCTGATGCAAACCAACCGGGAGGACTGTGGCGAACGCTATCGTGAGGTCGTCCTGCCGTCGCCCAGGTCGAAGAAGTGGGCGCAGCAAGTATCCAGTCCCTTTCGGGACTACTTTAGAACCTTGGCAGAGGCGAAGGCCGGCTTCGCGGAGCGGACATCATCTGATGGGTTCGAGTATGTCCCAACGGTCCGGGGCGTGCTGTCCTTTGAGGAAGCTTCCGATGATGCCACAGAAGACGAAAGCCAATCCAAGGGCTGATATAGGCCGCCGGCGAGATGCGCGCCCGTTCTGAGTATATTCCGACAAGAAATTTGGCCGCCCGGCGACGCACTGCGCATTGACAAGCCCAGGCGGCCTGTGGAAGGATGCTTGTAACTATGAAAGAGCCGCATCAGTCAAAGCCCTTTCGTATTCCCGCTGTTCCTGCCGAGAATCCACTCGAGTGCCCGGATCCAGCCGCGAAGCTCGTCCTTGGTAGTCACGAAGACTTGGAGCTCCGGCGTGCCCCACTGCAGAAACTGACCGCGCAGCTGTTCGAGTCGCTGTTGGACGATCTTCTCGTCCCTCATCGGGATGGGATACAACGATCAGGAGGTCATGCGTTCGCAGAGGGAGAGGTCCGCGAAAGTGAAGCGGCGCGCCATATGCCCCCTTCTGTTCGGATTACGTTTGGACGCCCTTGTTCCCCAAGGCTCCGTTGTCTAAAACGGGGCCTTCATGCCCGCTCCCTGGGGGGCGTAACCGGGAGCGGGCCTTTTCCTCTCATGAGGCTCACCTCGTGGGCGGTGCTCGATAGACTCTCCCGGTCGCGAGCGCCTGCTCGAGACCCCCCTCGATCCGCTCGACGTATCGCAGGAGGGCCTCGCCTTCATCCATGAAAGTCTTCCGAGCCGGTGCGAGGACCGCCGTGATCTGATCGAACAGGTCATCGGCCGACGTGAGCAGCTTGAACTTGAGACCGAGATTTCCTCCCTGGCCCATGACTCGCACGTTGAGCTCACGAGCCCACCCTTCCTTGTCCAACAGCGTCGTTGCATCGTTGAACCGGGCGTCGTCGAAATTGTGACCAAGGAGATCTGCGATCTTCCGTCGATTACCGTTCCCGTCCTCGAGTTCTGTGTCCTCCCACTTGGCTTGGATCGCATCCTTCCTCTCGTTATAGAGTTCAGTCCGTGTCCATATATGCCGTTCCAGGCGCCGGAGCAGCTCTGCGACGTCCGCTCGTAACTCATCATGCCGCTTTGGAACGAGTGCCCCTCGATGGACCAGGTCCAAGAATTCGTCGCTTGGCGACCACGCGATGTAGCCGAGGTCCAGGAGACGACGTCCTCTCGAGAGGACTGTTTCGAGCTCGCGATGAATCGGCTCGTAGATTGTGACGCGGTCCTCCTGCCGCTGGCGGCCTTTTTCCGATTGCCGTTGGGCAAGAAGGACGCCTCCCAACGTGACCAGCCCGGCGACGATCCAACCCGCAACCAGCTCGATGGTGTCGGCCACACGTAGCGAATGGCGTCATCGAGAAAAGAAGTTGTCATGATCCGCTCTCATCAAACCCTTCTTATGCGTCCCCCTTATGACGGGGCGGGATCGTTTGGACCCTCTAACCAACGCTGACGAAGTCCTCCTTAGCGCAATGATTGCGACCGTCGGTGTCGTGTGGGCTATCGGGTTCGCGGCGTACACCTTCATCGCCAACTACTTCTTCGCCAAACCGAAGGAGGAACGCACACGAGAGA
>WNFB01005315.1_pt1 | contig 22329 bp, 20 predicted proteins | sample 5400501 | NCBI WGS metagenome assembly WNFB01 (sample SAMN13153341, study PRJNA577476) | soil metagenome | isolation source: 200 cm saprolite under Douglas fir tree site 2 hole 1 | place: USA:California | collected 2015-04-18 | reverse complement strand
TTGCTCGGTGCCGCTCCTCCCGACCGGGTCGGCATTGCCTCCGGCATCCTTGCCACGTGCCGAGTCATCGGGCAGAGCCTCAGCGTTGCACTCGCGGGCGCGGTGTTTACCGGGCTGGGAGGATCGCAGGCGGGGCGAGGGCTGATTCAGGTAAGCTCAAGGGAGTCCGTGCAGCTGCTCGCCCTGCAACGGCAGTTCATCTCCGCGTTTCGAGCCACGCTTTTGACGTGCGCGGCGGTGGGAGCCATTGGGGTCTTCACCTCGTTGATTCGCGGGCCGGAAGCGCGGCCGGTGCGAACCACCATGCTGCGCAAGGGGCCACGATGAGTAAGAGAAACGTTCCGCGCCGCAGCGATTATCCCTACCTGAAGCAGCTCACGACTCGCTGGATGGACAACGACATCTACGGGCACGTCAACAACGCGCACTACTTCTCGTATTTCGACTCGGTCATTAATGAGTACCTGATCCAGGAGGGCGGACTCGACATCCGAGGCGGCACGGTCGTCGGATTCATGGTGAGCTCGCAGTGCGATTACTTCGGCCCACTCAGCTATCCCGAAGTCATCGAGATCGGATTGCGAACGGAACACATCGGTAACAGCTCGGTGAAATATGGTGTGGCGGCGTTCTCCGAAGGTAAAGAGGAAGCACGCGCCGCCGGTTCGATGACTCACGTCTTCGTGGATCGAGCGACTTCGAGGCCGGTGTCCATCCCTGCTCCGCTTCGCCGAGCGCTACAAGCCATCTCTCGCTGAGCGAGATGGCTTATGAATCGTGCACCGTTGGTGTCCGAAGCGACATCAACGAAATCGGTTTTTGAGGCCAGGGCTGCGTGTGTGCCGCGGTGGGACGGACGAGCAAAAAATGCGTGCTCACTACGAAAGAGTTGCGTGCTTAGGTGGGTAAGAAGCACCCTTTCGGTCCTTCGTGTGCCTAGGGATTTCAAGGCCGTAGCCGTCCCGGATTCTACGGCGGCTGAATTGCTACAGGTCGACTTAAACGCTTCTCATCGAAGAGGAGCCTGCACCCTAGGAACACCATGGCGCACAGGGGTCGACAGTTTTTCAGAGGATGTGCTGCAGCCGTTGCAATCGCGCTTGGATCAGGCGCCTTGGAAAATCCCGCTTCGGCGGATGACGTGATCTTCTCGCAAGGCAGTCTGATCATTCCGATGCAGAGCAACTTCCAGGATGCCTGCGGAGTCACCTCCGCCTACGGGCTGGTGTGGCAGATCTTGTTTGCCAATCAACCTGGCCATTACTTTGCGAACCTCAATCGCACGGTCACCGTTTACGTGATCACCAACCCAAACAAGACGTCTCACAATCGTTGCGTTCCGTCCAATCGAACGCCGGCCCCCATTCCGAATGGTATCGGCCCGAGCGGCGACGCGAATCACTGGGATGATCCGCGGTGGAACGACGGGTGCGACATGACAGTGACGAGCAGATTGCAGCAGCCGGTGGTTCCAGTCGACTTTACGGCCAATCCGCCCTGGCCGGCTTCCGGGATTTACCCTTACGGCGACATCCCTTGGCTAGACACCTCATCCCTCACGATCAGCGGCGTTGGCTGGGGCAGCACGTGGGATTTCGCCTCGCCGAAAATGAACAAAACGAATCTCAACAATACGGTGAACAACCCAGCCTTCACGACGGTGCAATATCAGGGTGCCCCCTTCGTGATTGATTCGGCGGACGCTCCGTTGGTGATGCAATTCCTTCGCTCCGGAGATACGTATACCCCGGCGAGTTATCTCAGTCGGTTCACCGCGACGACGGACCCTGTCTCGGCTTTGAAGAGCTGTCCCAACGGCGGGACGACGCCGAGCGCCGACTACCACCACGTCAACATCCACCAGGCGACGGCGCAGTTCACCGGCAATGTTTCACGGCGGCTCAATGGGATCCCGCCTAAAATCGCGCTGCTGGATACGGGAGCAGGGGTCAAGTGGTACGGATATGAACAGGGTGGCGTTAGGGTGCTGGACATGTACCTCAGAAATGCCAACCTGTTCTTCCTCGGGTCGGTGGGATGTCCCCCCGGTTCGTTTGCGGGCTGCACCCTCAACAGCGGAAACCCAGGCCTGATTTATGACCAATTCAACGCCTATGCGGACCTGATCAGCACCGCTTCAAATCCCTATGGCTTGCTGAATGCGGTGGACAGTTTTGGCAAGCCACTGTACCGACTTTTCTGGGCCCCCCACTGGGAAACAAACAACATAAATCCGTGGGTCGGAACGGGTTGGGACAATACCACCAACCTGACGCCGAATTTTGCTCAGTACGTCGCCAATGGCGACGGAGCGACAAGCCAGCAGCAAAACGCGTACAACAACGTGGCCTACTTTGCCAATCAGCGCTACCACGGATTGATGGCGGAGTGCATAAGTATCAGTGGCTATGAAGGTGACTCCGCTGCGCCCATCTCCAATCGAACGCAGTTTATGTTCACGAAGTTGCTTACCAGCAATGGCCTCTCCGTGTCGGGTTCTGGTGTCGACGGGCGAAACTGCTCTGATCCTAATTACAGCACTGGCGATTGTGCTTTGTACGACCAATCCGCGACCAACCAATTCGCCCAGATGGGCGATTACCACTACATCCCGCTCTCTGGCGCCCTCGCGAATTTTGCCCCGAATTCCTCTACCACGCCGGCCTCCGCGTACAACACTGGGGTAAGCAGACTGGTGGTGTCTTGGTCAAACTATACCAGTCCTCCACCTAACCTATCGACCTATCAACCCAGCGGGAGCAATGGCTGGGATTTCATCGACTTTGGATTCAAAAACAACGACACCACCAAAGCAGCGATCATCTACATTGGTGGCCACGAGTACTCCAACTCGACCGCCGGTAACCGGCTTGTTCTCAACACGCTGTTGCACCTGGGATACAACCCAGTAGGCAGCGAGCGATCCCTCTCCCATCCCGTGGCCTACTACGATCCGAATGGGGCGACCGACGCGCAGAAGACATTGGTTCTGGCCTCCACTTACGCCGCGATCAACAGCCTGCCGCCCACCGCCAACCCATTCGATTATCGCTACGCCTCCAAGTGGCGATTCCCATTAATTCGAGGCCACCTTCGCGCGCACTCATTGCTCGGCACAAACCAGCTGGTAGGTGGCGAAAGTGATTTCGGGGCAGCCACACTCTGGGACGCGGATGACATGATGCCGCTGCCCGGAAATCGGAATTTGTTCACCTACTTCGGTGGGTACATCAAGGCGAACCCCCTCGCGATCGACCTGGGAGGATTAAATCGGGTCGTTAACAACAACCTCATCCAGCTCGGCTGGACTCCGGCAAATATCGCCGGCACAGCCATTGGGGTCGGCTGCGTGGACGTGATGAAACTCGGGGTGACACCGGATGGCTCGTGCGGAATGATTCCGGGGAGCGACGGCATCTGTGACTTACAAGAGGCGCTCCAATACACTCAGCTGAACCTGGGCACGGACTGCGGCGTCACCGAGGTTTTGGCCAATGCCAGCTTGTTGGCAGGGTCGGCCAGCCTCAACCCAACCCAGCAGATGCTCCAACTCGTGCGAGGCTATTGCGCGGCCACCACCACTCGGACCGATGGGCCAGGGACGACGTCGATTCTGCAGCCGGTGGATAGTCAGTGCAATGACTTTGAGGGCGTCCAGCTCAACCGTGCCCACCTTGGCGGCCTGGTTCACTCGAGTCCGGCAGTCATACCGCCCAGCAAAAATGTAAACGACGGCGCGATCAAGCGACCCACGATGGCCTATGTCGCCGGCTTGGATGGGCAGGTCCACGCGCTTTATGTATCTGGGGGAAGCGGATACAATCCTCCGGCCGGGCAGCTGACTTTTCTCAATCCGAGCGCCAACGCTGCATTTGTCAACGACTGGTCTGCAGCCGCGGGGGGATTCCAACCGCCGCAGCCAGGCACCGAGCTTTGGTCCTTCTTGCCCTCGAGCCAACTTCCCTGGCTTCAGGCAAACCGAGCCCAGGTCGACTCTTCGCCCGTGGTTCAAGACGTCTTTATTGATCTGGTTGGGCGCGGAATTCGTGAATGGCACACGATTTTGGTCGCGTCGGTCGGTGGACTCAATCGCGAGATTTTCGCACTGGACATCTCAAATCCGCTCAAGCCAGTTCTGCTTTGGGATCTTGTCGGCAGCTTACGAGTCAACGCGGGCTACCCTTACTATTCGCCAACCATGCTCGCCAACGCAGGGGCTCCGACCGGCGGTTCGCCAGCACCTCGATGGAGAGAACGCGACTCGACCTTCCGCGGTACCTGCGTTTCAACCGACGGATGCGACCTCACCGGCGCTTATGATTTCACTGGACTGGGCGGTTCAGTCGGCCTCTCGATTGGCGAGTTCCGAAGAGGCCTGGAGCCGGTACCGGCTGTGTTTATTGCGTCCAACTCATCCACCGCGAATGGGATCGCCACCGGACTCGAGGTGTTTGCGGTAGAGATTGCCACCGGCCAGAAGCTATGGGAGTGGGTCGAACCGTACGGCCCGGCCACCAACTATGCGGACAACACCGTGCCGCCTCCCGTATCGGTAATCAAAAATGCAAACGGAGCGGTGCGCCTCTACGCCGGGGACATGGAAGGCAATGTCTGGGAGCTCGACGCAGTCACTGGAATGAATGCGAACGTGTTCTTTGGAGGGACATGCAGTTCCGGATGCAAGTTCACCGCTTTCAGTACCCAGTCGACCACCACGTTCCAAGAGCCGATCACCACCAACCTGGCGCTGGCGAGGATACCCAATCTCCCACCCAACTCACCGAGCGTCTTTGCTCCCTTCGCTAACTCAAATGTTGTCATTTTCGGTACTGCGGGTGCGAACTGGGTGTCGTTCAACAACCCCGGTCAGCTGCACGTGGCGTTCCTCGACAATCAGTTTCGCAAACCTTACCAGATTAGTGGTAGCGCAACCGACAGCGTCAACCAAGTAACCCAAACGCAACAAGCGTGGATCAACTCGGCGACCGCGACCGGGGTTCTCCTGGAAAAATCGTCTCCGTTCCCACTCACTTTCACCGCAGCGCACCTGTACGGAACGATCACCATCGCGGGTCAAACGGTGTTTTTCGAGACGGCCAAGGACAAGGTGCCTCAGGACATCAACTGGCTGCAGGCAACGGTCCAGGGTGGCACCTACTCAATCGACCTCGGCGCAATCACCGGCTCGGCGACGGGCGACAGCATGGTTGCCGGATATGGAAGCTTGGCAAACTTTGGTGGAGTGACTGTGTATCATGACACATCAACCGCCACGCCGACCGACTACGTGCTCACCGCGGAAGTCAGCAAACTCTCGAGAACCTCAATGGGGTCGAGCACGGCCGCGGCGAAAAATGCACGCTTGGATCCGAATTCGAATGGCACCGGCGTCTTCTATCTTTTCAAAGGCCTGCTGCATCGGTTCGACTCGCCATGAATCGGTTTCGGCCCTGGATAAGGAGTAGAGCAATGCGTCGTTCTGTGCGGACGAAGATCGGTGGCTTCACGATGATCGAGGCGATGGTTGCGATGACCATTCTGGCAATTGGGCTGCTGGGAAATTTCATGGCTTTGGTTCAGGCGTCCAGCCTCTCCCGAGAAGGCCAGCTCCGACAATACAAAACCATGCTGGTGGATACCAAAATGCAACGGTTGCTGCTGGCGGACAAGAGCAGGTTGCCGACGATGGTGGGCGGGCTGCAAACAATCTCGGACACTTTGTATCCCCCGAGCGTGGCGATTGGCGCCGCTCCGTGGGTGATCGATCCGTCGACCCCGGACACTTCGGTACCCGGACCGGGCGATCTCGGAAAAGGTGCGGTTTTCTCCCTCTCCCCTAACGGGGACGTTCATCCGCTCACCGGGACTTTCACTTCGTGCGCGGACCCAGCCATCCCCGCCGGGGCGTATTGCCGCGAGGTATTGCTTCATAACCGGTTGCCCCTTGCGACGGCGGCGAATGCCACCGTTCAAGCCAACCTCGATGCGGCTGGGGCGCAGTCTTCCACCCTCTGGGTTCGGATTTCGAGGAACGGAGACAGTTTGGGGTTCGCCGTCTTCGAGCGAAAAGTTCTGGTTCTCTAACTCAATTGAAAGGCACCGTGATGTCCAAGCGTGGATTTACCCTGATTGAATTGATTACCTCGACCGCGATCATGATTGTGGCGATTGCCGCCACCTGCATGATGCTGATCGAAGGCCAGCGATTTACCCGAAACTCGGAGGAGATCATCAATAGCAACGAGGGCTCGCGGGTCGCGGGCGAATTCATTGTCAGCGCGCTTCGAATCGCCGGGATGGGCGCCGCCGCTGGCGTCTGGATCAACAACGCTGGCATTCCCCGGCTGATCAGCCCGATCTTCGGAACCGACAACATCTCGACCGAAGGATTCACCGATGACATCTGGATGCTCATTCCCGACCGAAGGGCTTTTCAGGACAACAATTGCCAACTTGGATCGGGCGCTGCCGTGTCGGTGGTGGCAGCGGGGACCGGCCCGTTGAACGTGACCTGCACTCAAAGTCTGCTGCCCGCCATCGGTCCGACCCCGGCAATGCTGCTGGTGACGAGCTTCACCGGTCCGGCAGTGCTGCTCACCCAGCCCCTGGCCACAACCCCCTCGATCGGAACAGTGGTAGGATTGCTTGGATATACCGAAGCCACAGTTGCGGGGTTTCCGCCTCGTCCATTCCAGGTAGGAGATCTCGTGGTCGGGCTCTCAGCCGTGCACTTCTTCGTGCATCGAGATGCAACGGGCTCGAATTTATATCGCGAAATGGGGGTACTGAGCGGTGCCAGTCCGCCGTCCTTCGTTGCGAACACGGTGAGCCGGATTCCGCTTCAGCGCAACATCGAGGATCTGCAGTTCGCCTACGGCACGGATCCGACGAACGCAAACCTGCCGGACCAATACGTGTATAGCAATGGCTTTCCGGACGCCGCCGGACTGCCGGTGCGCGCGGTGCGAGTCACCGTGGTGGCTACCCATGACCGGCTAATGCGCAAAGCTGACAATTCCCTAATCCTGACCTCTCAACCGTTGTCGATTGAAAACCACGTAGTCACGGCGCCGATGGATGCACTGCGGCGCAGCGTCTACACCCGGCGCGTCGAGTTGTCTAACCTCAACACGGGTAGCCTATGAGAAGCTCAAAACAGCACGGAAGCGCCCTCTTGACCGCCGCCGCATTGACCACCGTGCTGCTGCTCGTCGTCGCCGGATTGATGTACTACGCGTCGCGCTCCCGCTCCCGCGCGGTCGCCATCTCTCGAGGCAGTTCGCGAATCTCATGCGCCGAGTCGGGGCTTCAGCTCGCCCGGGCCTACTATGGTCGCAATTACGCGTTCTGGAATTCTACCTTCTTGCCGAATCCGGCCGTGTACAACGCGACGGTGAGTACGGCGAGGACCACGACGTTCCAGAACGCCAATCCTCAGCTGTTTGCCGATCTCGACGGCGACGGGCAGCCGGATGTCTATCTTTATGTTCATGACAACTATGACGAGTTCTTGCCGAACCTGAACAATCCGAACCAAGACAATGATCTCAACGTCGTCGTAGGTTCCGCGTGCATCTCCAGCACTTTGCTGCCCAGAGCAGAGACTGGATTTTCATCGAGTGCGATAATCAGCGAAGGACTGTTGAGCTACAACGCGACCGGCTCCTATGGATCGCAGGGTTACCAAGGCGCATCGGGGAGTGGAAATCTCAATTCGGAAAACTGAACCATGGCAAACGCTCGTGTCGCGCTCCGGCAGTTTGCTTTACTGCTGCTTGTCACGTGCGCCTGGTCGTGCCGCTGTTCCAGTCGCTATCCCAAAGTCGACGCCCATTGCCATCTTGCGCCCGAGGCGGTGCCGCGCGCGATCGAGTTGATGGATCGATACGGGATCTCCGCTGCGGTCAATCTATCCGGAGGGCTCCCCGGTCGTGGTTTGGAAGAGCAGCTGAATGCGGCGGCCCGATTTCCAGGGCGAATCGTGGTGTTCGCCGGCCTGGACTGGTACGAGCCGACCCGAGGCCCGGGCTACGGTGCGCGAATGGCGGCGACGGTGGAGAAAGCGCATCGGCTTGGTGCGAAGGGGTTGGAAATTCCCCGCGGTTTGGGCATTGGCGTTCGGGACTTCAGGGGCGAGCTGATTGCGATCGACGCACCCGAGCTTGATCCGGTATTCGAAAAGGCCGCTGAGCTAGGAATGCCGGTCGCCATTCACACAGGCGCGCCGGTAGCGTTCTGGCTACGGGCAATCGCGAAGAACGAGCGATATCAGGAGCTCACTGCCCATCCGGAGTTGTCGCTCTATGGACAGGCACCTCCGTGGGAGACGCTGTTCCTCGGTCTGGAGCGCCGAATCGCCAAGCATCCCAAATGCACCTTCATCTCGGTTCACTTCGGCAATGCGGCCGAATATCCAGACCGCGTCGCAGCACTGCTGGACAAGTATCCGAACCTGTACATCGATACGGCCGGGCGGATTCCGGAGCTGGGACGCCACTCGCGCGCGGAGATGAGAAAGCTGTTTGGCGACCACGGCGATCGGATTCTGTTCGGAAGCGATCTGAGCATGGGCAGCTCTCCTAAAGATGTTGTGCTGAGCTCTCAGGGAACCCGTCCACCGACGCAAGCGGAGATCGATCAGTTCTTCGGTGCAACCTGGCGCTATTTCGAGACGGCCGACGAGGGGTTTGAGCACCCAACGCCGATTCAGGGCAATTGGAAAATCAGCGGGCTAGACCTCTCCTCGGGGCTGCTCCGCAAGATCTACGCAAACAATCTGGAGCGCCTGCTGAAGATCCAGCTTCCCTAAAGCGCGCCATTCGCATAGTCGCGCCACATGATCTTGGCAGCCCTGCTGGGGATGCTTTCGATAGCGGTGCCCTCGGAGCAACCGCTCGACGTCCGCGAGCCGCCGTTTTCAGAGTTCGACTTCGCCTGGATGAATGGGAGCAACCCGCAGCCTGCGTCGCTGCTCGTCATCGGTCCGGTCACCTGGTCCATCTACGTGGACACCTACTATGCGTGGCAGTTTTGGCGGCCAATCGATCATACGATTTTTCCGACCACCACCGCGCCACGGCACAACGAGATTTCGCTCAATCTCGCCCACCTCGGTGTGGACGTGACGGGTTTGGATGGTCCGATCGGCAGGCTGTATTTGCAGTATGGGTCAATGGTTGAGACGATCGCCGGGCAAGACACAACGACCACACGAGGGTTCTTCCTGACCAACCGCCTCTTCCAATATGTCGAGCAGGCGGCGGTGGGTTGGCACTTCCACTGGATGCACGGAGCTAATGCCGAGGTCGGAATCTTCCCTTCCTACATTGGCTTAGAGAGCTACTTGCCCGAGGAGAACTGGTCGTACACCCACGCTTTCATCTCCGATGCCACGCCCTATTACTTCTTGGGATTCCGAGGGCAATTGTTCCCTACCGCGGACTTCAAACTCGAGTTGTGGGTGGTCAACGGGTGGCAGACCTTCGGTCAGTGGCACGAAACCCGCGGGGGTGGATACTTGTGGAACTGGCGCCCTCGCGACTGGTTGTCGATTGTCAACTCGTTCTATGGCGGGAGTGAGGCGCAAGGCGATCCGAGATCCGTGCGCCTGTACTTGGACAACAACCTGCAGGTCCTCTACTTCAAGCGCGAGCGGGGGTTTTTCCGTTCAGCCGCGATTTCGATCGTCGGCGACATTGGCTACGAGCATCGAGGCAACGCCCCTTCGGGCGCGATGGGCGGGATCTCCTTCACCCACCGTTGGGAATGGGCGGCTCGATGGAAAAGCTCGTTGCGGGTGGACTTCCTCTACGACGAGACCCAGGCGATCTCACCCAAGTTTCCAGTGGGAGCCGCGTACCCATGGATGGGCAGCAATCCGATCGCGGCCGGCGGACTGACCGCGACGCTGGACTACTGGCCGAGTGTCTGGCTGCTGTTGCGGCTCGAGTACGCCCATCGGCTGGCGAATCAGCCCTTCTTCTCCGGACGCCGAGGAATTACTGGCCCCGACGGCCGACTTCCGCAAGATGCCGCGGCGGCGGCGACCTTTACGCCCGATCTTCGACGAACCGACGACCGGCTGGTGCTCAACATGACGCTGCGCCTGTGATCTGCTTCCACAACACGCCGCAGATTTTCCGCTTCTCGCGGCGGGGCGAAAGACTGATCCCCCACGCCAGCTCGCTTGCGGGCATCGTGGCCAGCCCGTTAGATCCGTCGCGTGCCCGAGCCTGCGCTGCCGCCGCTCTCGGAGTGGCAGACGTTCTATGTCATCATCGGTTCGTCGGCGGGCGCGCTGATCGGCTTGATGTTCGTCGTGGTCGCGCTTCGAACCGAGGCGAGGGTGGAGCGGGCCGAAGGAGAGGTTCGCGCCTTCGCGACCCCTACGGTGGTGCACTTCTGCGCGGTGCTTGTGCTGGCCGCGATCCTGTCCATCCCCGGCCAGACCATCTCGAGCCTCGCGCTGTGCGTGAGCGCGGCCGGGCTCGGGGGCCTGGCGCTCTCGGCGTGGGTGGTGGTGCTGGCGCGGCGACAGCAGTCTTATGCACCGGTGCTCTCCGACTGGATCTGGCACGTCGCCCTGCCCTTTGTCGCGTATGCCTCCCTCTTCGCAGCGGCGATCGCGCTCTCGCGCCGCCCGGCGCTGTCACTCGGCGTAGTTGCCGCGTCCGCGCTCCTCCTCCTGTTCATCGGCATCCGCAACGCGTGGGACATCGCGGTGTGGATCGCGGCGGGGAGACCGTAGGCGCGCGTCGTCACTTCGTGCTGAGCCATAGCCAGTCCACGGCGCGAGCAGTCAACTTCGGAGTACGTAGGTCCGCAAATTGAACCGTACGCGACTTCGAGTACCTCTCGAAGAGCATCGTGATCCCAATCAGACCGGCGCCAAGGGCGCTGCCCGCAAACCATACGGAGCTCATCCGCTTGATGAACTGCACCCCCAGAATCGTTTCTCTCCCGTGCGGCCTAAGCAAGTTGGCAGGGCCGAGCAGGCCGATCTCGCCAACGATCAGGACAGCCCCGGCCACTGCCCAAACTATGGTCGCGCTTACCAGAAGGGGCAGCATTCGAAACTTGAACTTGTTGAGCGCCCCCAGCAGCCCGAAAAAAGAGAAGAACAGCAGGCCCACGAAACCGTAAGCGTGATCCAGCGCTAGATGTAGCCAGGGCGCAACCATGCGCGTCGCATCATGCATGACTGTTTCGATATTCAACCAACTCCCGCTTCCTCCTGCGATGTGTGCCCGCCGTGCAGAAGGTGTCAGGTCAGGTGATTCCCTATGCCGCTCCGGGTGTGAATCTTTGGCGCCGTCGACTACGCTGGACAGGTCTTCGGTGCGGGCGTGTGAACGTGGAGCGTCGCATGCGTATAAGTCTCGCTTTCGCGGCGGTGGTATTCGGCGCAATCTTATTCGGCTGGCCCGCGCGCGCCGCCGAGCTCCGGATCCGGGCTGGCGAGAAGCGCGTGGTCTCCGTTGGGAAGACACAGGGGCTGGCGCTCGACAATCCGAGTATCGCCGACGCGCGCATCCTAAATGCCACCCAGATTGAAATCGTCGGGAAGGGAAATGGCGAAGGCGAGCTCCTTGTCTTCACGGCGAATGGGAAGACGCAAACGTTTACAATTCACGTGACCGGCGCCCAGGTGGCCGCGCGGGAGATCGATGACGAGCTGGGAAGCGATGGCCGGCGCGTTCCGCGCTTCGGCGGCAAGAAGATTGCCAAAGCGCATTGTGACGAGCCCCTTCCGGAGAAGAATGCGTCGGCTGCACTCGAAGACGCTCGCGAACTGTTGAAGAAGAACCAGCTTCGCGAAGCGATCACCAAGCTCGATGAAGTGTTGAAGATCGAGCCGGACGCCGCACTGGCCCATCTCTTCCTCGGTGCTGCGTGGGCGAAGCTGGAAGATCAGGCTCGGGGTGCTTCCCATTACGAGACGTTTGCAATGTCCTGTCCGGATGACCCCAAGGTCGAAGCCGTGGTTGGTCTACTTCGTGACTTCGAGAGGCGCGTCATTCCTAAGGACGACGCAAAACGCCGACCATAAGCCCGTGGCGCGCCGGTGCGCTCGCGTTCGCCTCTCGTTCGCTCATGGCGTCGAGACCCATGGTATAGGGCACCTAGACCATACTGGCCCCGTAGCTCAGATGGATAGAGCGGCGGTTTCCTAAACCGTAGGCCACGCGTTCGAGTCGCGTCGGGGCCGATGAAAGAGGCCGTGAACACTCGCACTCAGACCGTACCGCCAAGACTGGCCGAGGTGCATCTGGCGAGACCGGTACTGGATGCGTTGCGCACGCTCGACAATGCAGGATTTCAAGCTTACCTGGTCGGCGGCTGCGTCCGAGACATGATGCTAGGGCAGCACCCAAAGGACTACGACATCGCCACCGATGCTTTGCCGACGGAGGTTCAAAAGCTCTTCAAGAAGGTCATTCCGACCGGGATCGAGCACGGTACGGTGACCGTGCTTCAGCGCGGGCTGTCGATCGAGGTCACCACTTTTCGAACGGAGGGCGCCTACCTCGATTCGCGAAGACCCTCGACAGTTTCGTTCGGCTCGGACATTACCGAAGATCTCGCGCGGCGGGACTTTACCATCAATGCGATGGCCTTCGATCCAATCGGAAATCGGTTTTGCGATCCATTCGGGGGCAGCGAAGATCTCGCGCGCCGCCAGGTCCGCTGCGTCGGAGATCCTCAGTCCCGCTTTGCCGAAGACGGTCTGCGTCCACTTCGCGCGGTGCGATTCGCAACCGTGCTGAATTTCGATCTGGACGAGCAAACGCGCGAAGCGATTCCGAAAACGCTCGACACTTTTCGACGAATTGCAGCCGAGCGGGTCCGGGAGGAGTTTACCAAGCTGCTCCTCTCGCCCCGAGTGCGCTTCGGCATTGAAATGCTGCGCCAAACTGGGTTGCTCGGCGCGTTTCTCCCCGAGCTCTTGCAAGAGATCGGTCAATCACAAGACGCAAGCTACGCATACGATGTGTATGGCCACACGCTGGCCACGGTGGAGGCGTCCCCGGCAACCACCGTCTTACGGCTAGCGGCTCTGCTTCACGATGTAGGCAAGCCTCGCACTGCGCAGAGGCGCGCCGATGGCAGCTTCGATTTTCCCCAGCACGAGATGGTCGGAGCCTCGGTCGCGGAAGCAGTACTCGACCGCCTGAAATTTCCGAGAAAAACGATTGAAGAGGTCCGCTTGTTGGTGCAGCATCACCGGCTCGAAGACAGCGATCGTTGGTCTGATCCTGAGATTCGGCGGTTCGCCGCTAGATTGGGAGTCGAGCACCTCGAGCAACTGCTGCAGCTGGCTGAGGCCAACATTCGCGGGCGCGGGGGAGACGCTTCCGAAAGTTTGGCAGCGCTCAAGCGATTCGCGCAGCGCGTTCATCACGTTTTGAGCGAGAACCCACCGCTTACTCCCAAAGCGTTGGCGTTGAACGGGAACGCGATCATGCGGATCCTCGGGATCGGACCTTCTCCCGCAGTCGGCGAGGCGACTCGATTTTTGATGGAGCGCGTGCTGGAAAATCCTGCCATCAATTCTCCCGACGCACTGACCGAAGTCCTTCAAAATTGGGCGAATTCTCGGGCGTCGTAAGTTATCCACAATGTTTTCCACACTGCTTTTTTCCGAGGGACCTCCGAGGGGCACACAGCGTGAGGCGGTAATGTCACGCTGTGGGAAAAGGGCTATTTTCCGCTTTGAAATCAGGATATTGAAGGCGTCACTGGACTGTCACTCTAGCGCCCAAAAGTGAACGGAGCGCGCGTCGGCGGGAATCCAGGTCATGTGGATAAGCTGTGCACCCGAGTCGCCGGGCGAGCCTTTCTCGGTCGGTTTGGGCGCCTTGGGTTAAGGAGAGAAGATGAGGTTTGTGGTGGCGATGAGCGGCGGCGTGGATTCGTCCGCCGCAGCGGCCCTGCTCAAGGAGCAAGGCCATGAGGTGATCGGGATCACACTGCGAGTGTGGTCCTATCAGGGCGCGGCCCGTTGCGGCAGCTGCTGCAGCCCAGAAGACATCGATGACGCGCGCGCGGTGGCGCAGAGGCTTCAGATCCCGTTCTACGTTGCCAATGCGGAAGATCTCTTCCGCGAGCAAGTGGTCCAGCCCTTCGTGCGCTCTTACCTGGAAGGAAGAACTCCAATCCCGTGCGTCGCCTGTAACCGCGACGTGAAATTCGATTTTCTTCTCAGGCGTGCTCGCTCTTTGGGAGCGAAGCTGGCGACTGGCCATTACGCCCGAATCGAGCGCGAGGGGGAGCGGCTCCACCTTTGTCGAGCGACCGATCTGGCAAAGGACCAGAGCTATTTTCTCTTCACGCTCAGCCAGGAGGCTCTGGCGGAGGTCGCTTTTCCGGTCGGAACGCTGAGCAAGAGCGAGGTGCGCGCATTGGCGGCGCGCCACAACCTCCCCACCAGCGACAAGCCGGAGAGCATGGAAATCTGCTTCGTTCCCGATGGAAACTATGGGGCTTTCGTCGAGCGAGTTGCGGGCCCGCAGCCCTCCGGTGAAGTGGTGGATGCGGAGGGCAACGTCCTCGCCACCCATCAAGGGATTCACCGCTACACCGTGGGTCAGCGCCGTCGGCTTGGGGTCACAAGTCCGGTCCCCCTGTACGTGCAGCGAATTGAAGCCTCGCGAAACCGGGTGGTCGTCGGATCGGCCGCAGAGGGCGAGCGCCTCTCGTTCGCCGTTCCGCAGCCTCACTGGATCGTCTCCGCACCCGCTTCGAATCAGACGGTGGTCGTCAAAATTCGGCATCGGCATCCCGGGGCGCCTGCGCGAGTCGAGATCGCGTCGAGCGGCGAGGCTCTCGTGCATTTGGAGACCCCGGCTCGGGCCGTGACGCCTGGCCAAGCTGCAGTGTTTTATGACGGGACTCGGGTGTTAGGCGGCGGCTGGATCTCTTGATATGCCCGCCGTTCGGAGGCGTTGAATCATGGATCGACGTTCGGCCTGGGTGTTGGGCATCATCTTCGGTGGACTGTTTCTCTGTCTTTTCGGATTTCTGCTTCTGCTGTTCATGATGGTTCGCAGCGATGGTCGCACCACCCTGGTCTCGGGAGATCGAGTCGGCGTGGTGGAGGTGACTGGACCGATTACCGATTCGAAGAAGGTGCTCAAAGAGCTGGACGATTTTCGCGAACAGGACAACGTGAAATCCGTAGTGGTGCGGATCGACTCGCCGGGTGGATCGGTGGGTGCCTCTCAGGAAATTTACGACGCGATCAAGCAGACCCGGAAGACCAAGAAGGTGGTCGCATCGATGGGCTCGCTTGCAGCATCGGGCGGCTTCTACATTGCGTGCGCGGCCGACCGGGTATTCGCCAACCCAGGCACCTTGACCGGTTCGATCGGAGTGATTTTCGAGATTCCAAATGTTCAGGGAGTGTTGAAGTGGGCCGGCATTCAGATGCAGACGCTGACCGCCGGGAAGATGAAGGACGCCGGAAGCCCGTTCCGGGAGCTGACGCCGGACGAGCGACTCTACTTTCAGGGCGTCCTTTCCGACGTCCACAAACAATTCATCGACGCGGTGGCGGAGGGGCGCGGCCTCTCGGCAGACGAGGTGAAGCCATACGCCGATGGCCGAGTCTTCACCGGCCGGCAGGCCAAGGAATGGAAGCTGGTGGATTCGCTTGGCGGTTTCGACGCGGCGGTGCGGGAGGCCGCGAAGCTGGCGGGGATTAGCGGAAAGCCAAAGTTGGAGTATCCGCGCCAAGAGAAGAAGTTTTTGCGCGACCTGCTTACGGATGGGGCGGCATCTTTTTTCCAGGGAGCCGCCAAGGCGCTTCATCAGGTCGGCGGAGGCCTGCAGTATCGGCTGCCATTGGACTAACCGGCCCGTGAAACCTCTGTGGGCGCCGTGGCGGATGGAGTTTATCGAAGGCAAAAAGCCCGAAGGTTGCATCTTCTGCGATTTTCCTCGCGAGAATGATCCGGATGCGGACCGCCGCAACCTGCTTTTGATCCGGACGGAGCGTTCGTTCGCGATGCTCAACCGCTATCCGTACAACAGCGGCCATTTGATGGTGATCCCTCATCGCCACACCGCGGACTTTTCCGCTCTGAGCACGGAAGAGTCGGGCGATCTGCACCGGCTGCTCCAGATCTCTGTTGATGTCCTGAAGGAGGCCTACCGTCCGGAAGGCTTCAACCTCGGGATGAACCTCGGACGTAGCGCCGGCGCCGGAATCGTTGATCATCTCCATTACCACGTCGTTCCCCGCTGGATTGGTGACACCAACTTCATGCCGGTGCTGACCGATACCAAAGTGGTGGTCGAGCACCTGCTCGCCGCTTACGACAAGCTTCACCCGCTTTTTGCGAGGCGTTTGGGCTAAACGCCGTAGGCAATGGATCTCCAGCCGGCGACTCTGCTTGCATTGTTCGGCGGCACCGCGTTGGCGGCCGTCCTTGCCCTGGTCGCGGTCTTGTCCCGCAAAGGTCGCACCGAAGATCAGGCGCGGGCCTATTTGGCCGGCTTCACCTATGTGCTTTCCGACGATCCGGACGCGGCGATCGCCGAGCTCTCAAAGGCAGCACAGATCAATACTCAGACCGTAGAGACCTACTTTGCGCTGGGCGCGTTGTTTCGGCGCAAAGGCGAGCTCGAGCGCGCGATTCGGTTGCACTCCAACTTGCTGTTGCGACCCGGTCTCAGCCAGGAGGTGAGGCGAAGGGCGCAGCTTGCGCTCGCGCTGGACTACAAGCGCTCGCGGCTGGTCGACAAGGCTGCCGAGGCGTTCGAGCGCCTGTTGGCTGACGATCCCGATCACCGCGAGGCACTGTTGCGCTATCGCCAGGTGCTGGAAGAGTCGCGCGATTGGAACAAGGCGATCGAGGTTCAGGCGCGCCTGGTACAGCTGGAAGGCAAGGGGGAAGAGATTTTGGCGCATCTGCTGGCCGAGGCATCGCGTGGCGGCTCGCGAAAGAATCCAACTGAGGCGCAAGAGTTTGCGGTAGAGGCGGTGAGGCAGAATCCCGATTCCGCCGATGCGCAGCTCGCATTGGGGCAAGCGCTGCTCGAGTTGGAGCGGGGTTCGGAAGCGATGCGGCCGCTGAGGCAGGCGCTGATCCTCGAGCCGGAATTGGCGCCCAAAGCAGTCGCGCTTTTGGCGCGGGCTACCCGGCCCCCTGAGGACGTGGAGAGCTTCCTTCTGGAGCAGATGACGAAGCAACCCGCGTCCAGGGCGCCTTTTGGTTTGGCTCTGGCGCTCTATCTCAAGGACATCGGATCGACCGAGCGGGCAATCGGTCTGTTGCGCAGCCTGATGGAGCGAATGCCGCGCTTCTGGGAAGCTCGCAAAGAATTGGGTCCCTTGCTGCTTGCGCAAAATCGCGCCGAAGACCTCCGGGCCGAGTACCAGGACATCCTCGCCACGCTCGGACAACCGGTGATGGGTTTCGCCTGCAGAGCCTGCCGGCAAAGGTTGCCCGAGCATGTCTTTCGCTGTCCCGCCTGCGAGTCATGGGACACCGTAACCCGCGAGGAGTGATCATCCACCGCAGAGGCTCTTTTTTTGACCCTCGTTTGGCCTGGGAATACGGTCCAGCCATGAACGGCAAGTACGAATTTTCATTCGACAATCGGCACGTGGTTAGCGGTTGCATCGCGGCGGTGGTGGTGGTGGGTGCGGTCTTCGTCCTCGGAGTCTTGGTCGGAAAGAAGGTGGCGACCGATCAGCGAGCGACGCGCGCGCAGGATCTGCTCAGCGCTCTCGATGACAAAGCGGCGATCGACCGACCGGTCACGCCCCAGCTGACGTTTCAGGAGGAGTTAACGAAGAAGCTCCCAGAGCCAGCGGCCAAACCCGCATCGTTCCCCAATCCAGCAGAGAGCGTAAGTCATGCGGACACCGCAACGGCGGATGTCAAAGTGGAGACGCTTGCACCGGTGGAGCGGGAGCCAGCCCGCCGGCCTGAGGTGGCGGAGGACAAGCGGGCCTCGCCGAAGCGTGTGGTGAAGCCCGAGCCAAGGGCGGCGGCGGCGGCGGGCGGCTTTACGCTTCAGCTCTCTTCCACCCAGAGGCGGGTCGATGCGGACCGCTTTGCGGCTCGGCTGCGCGAAAAGGGCTACGCGCCGATGGTCAACGAGGCTCAGGTGCCCGGCCGTGGGACCTGGTACCGCGTCCGCCTGGGGAGCTTCTCCTCGAGGGAAGGCGCGGCGAGGTTTCTCGGCGATTTCAAGCGCGAGACCCAGTTGGATGCATTCGTAACTGCGGTACAGTAGCGCCATGCCAAAGGCAGTCGTGCGGCGGGTCGAGAAGCCATGGGGCTATGAGCTGATCTGGGCTCATGCGCCGCGCTACGTCGGCAAGATATTGCACATCAACCGCGGCCATCGGCTTTCGCTGCAGTATCACAACCGCAAGGAGGAGACGCTCCATGTCCTCGCGGGTCAGCTGCGATTGGTGGTGGACGAAGGCACGGGACTGGCTGAGATCGACCTTGCTCCGGGCGACAGCTACCACATTGCTCCGCTCACCAAGCATCGAATGATCGCAATCACCGACTGCGATCTGTTGGAAGCAAGTACCCCCGAATTGGATGACGTGGTGCGCTTGGAAGATGCCTACGGGCGCGCCGGCACCACCAAGCCGTAATCGCGACCCGCCCGAGACACGGAATTACTTGCTCGCTTGGACCGGTGATTTGGTCCAGCGGTCAATCTTGCCGTCGCCGTCCAGGTCTTCACCGATCCGCTCGATTTGATCGTTTTCCCAATACTCCCAGTAGTCAGGCTTTCCGCGCCCCTTGGTATCGCGCTCTTTGCGAACGAGGTGGCCTTGCTCGTAGTAGACCCAGGTGTCGGGTTGGCCACGGCCGCTGAGGTCGATCTCTTTCCGGACAATCACGCCGTTCTGGTAGTAGTTCCACTGGTCGACCTTGCCGTCGAAATCGAGATCCAACGCTTCCTTCTCCAGCTGCCCTTCTTCACCGTAGTAGCGGACGATATCCACTTTCCCGTCGCCGTTGAGATCCAGCTCCTTGCGGACCAGTCGGTTGTACTCCTTGCCGTCCGCAGACTTCGCCTTAACCGTGTACTGCCAGATGTCCGGCTTGCCGTCGTGATTGGTGTCGTATTCCGTCACCTGCTCGTTGCTTTGGCGGTCGGCGTGGAGCTGCTTCCAGTCCGAACTGCTTGCGCTCTGCGAGTCCGGCCTGGTGGCGGATTTGCCGGATGAGCACGCGACCGCGCATACTACAAGGACCGCGTACGTCCACTGCCACTGCAAACGGGAAATCATTTAGAATCCTTCAATAGTCCGCGGGCGATCCGACTTTGACCCAGCTGACGCGTCGGGGTACCTTTCCCGACTCCGATGGGCGGGAAGAAACCAGCACCACGGCTGATACTACCGCAGAGCAGGATGAATTGCTCAAGGCCTTAATCACGACGAGAGTCCCAGTCCCCGAATGCCGCCGACGGATTAAACTGGTGTTCAATAGATATAAGTCTCAGCTCGCAGGTCAGGTGACTTTCGACCAGATACAAGCAAGGTAGGGTGGGTGTCTTCTTTCAACGGTAAGCGAGTGGCGGTACTGGGAGGGGCGGGGTTCATCGGCTCGCACCTGTGCGAGCGTTTGCTCGCCGAGGGCGCGAGCCATGTGATCTGCGTGGACAACTTCATCACTGGCCGCTCTGAAAATCTGGCCAACCTGCGTGCCGGCAAGCGCTTTCAAGAAATCCGACACGACACCACGCAGGAAATCTCGATTGATGGACCGCTCGACTACATCTTCAACCTGGCTTCGCCGGCGTCGCCCGTGGACTATGGCCGGCTTCCGATCGAGACCCTTCGAGTCGGCTCGCTTGGCACGGAGAATGGCCTGCGTTTGGCCGATAGCAAAAGGGCGGTCTTCGTTCAGGCGTCCACCTCGGAAGTCTACGGTGACCCGTTGGTGCACCCCCAGCGCGAAGACTACCTCGGGAACGTGGATCCCAATACCCCACGCGGCGTCTATGACGAGGCAAAGCGCTACGGGGAAGCGATGGTCTCCGCCTATCGGCGGCTGCGTAATGTGAAGACCCGGATCGCTCGAATCTTCAACACCTACGGACCCAGGATGAGGCTGGACGATGGGCGCGTGGTTCCGGCCTTCGTGGCTCAGGCAATGCGAGGACAGGATTTCACCATTTTCGGCGACGGAAAACAGACCCGTTCCTTTTGTTACGTGAGCGACATGGTGGAAGGTCTACTTCGGCTTGCCGCCTCGGACGTGCCGGACCCGGTGAACCTCGGCAATCCAAAAGAGATGACCATTCTCGAGTTCGCCGAAGCGGTGCGAAAGGCGGCGGGCGGAGAAGGGCGACTCAGCTACGGCCAGCTGCCTCGCGGCGATCCAAGGCAGCGAAGGCCGGACATCACCCGCGCCCGCGAGCTCTTGCAATGGGAGCCAAAGGTTTCGCTCGAACAGGGGCTGCGAGAGACGATCGCGTTTTTTCGAAGCCAACTCGCGGGAGTTGCACGGTGAAGGTGCTGGTGACCGGGGGAGCGGGGTTCATCGGTTCGCATGTGTGCGACGAGCTTTTGGCTCGGGGCCACGAAGTCCTGGCCCTGGACAACTTGTCGAGCGGCAGCAGGGAGAACCTCCCCCAGGGCGTGCGGCTTGCGGTGATGGATATTCGCAGCGCCGAGGCCGCGGCGTTGATCGCCTCGGAGCGCCCCGCGGCGATCTGTCATTTGGCAGCCCAGATGGACGTCCGAAAGTCTGTCGAGGATCCGCGCTTCGATGCGGAGGTGAATATCGTCGGCCTGCTGAACATCCTCGAAGCAGCGCACAAGGCCGGGGTAAAGAAGTTCATTTTCAGCTCCACCGGAGGGGCTATCTACGGGGAACAAGACCTGTACCCAGCCGGGGAGGATCACCCGACGCGACCGGTTTCTCCCTATGGCGTCTCGAAGGCTGGGGGCGAGCTCTATCTGGGCTACTACCGCGCGCAGTATGCCCTCGAGTACGTCGCTTTGCGGTACGCCAACGTGTACGGCCCGCGGCAAAACCCGCACGGAGAAGCGGGCGTCGTCGCAATCTTCAGCCAGAAATTGGTGACCGGAGAAGCTTGCCTGATCAACGGCGATGGCAAGCAGACGCGCGACTTCGTCTATGGCCCGGACGTGGCTCGCGCGAACGCGCTCGCTCTGGAGAAGAACTTCGTCGGCGCGGTGAACATCGGCACCGGCGTCGAAACCGACGTCAATCAACTGTATGCGCTGCTTGCCCGAGCCGCAGGAGTCACCCGGCCCGCGCATTACGGGCCAGCCAAGCCGGGCGAACAGCGCCGCTCCTCGATCGACAGCCGCCTCGCCACCAGGGTGCTCGGTTGGACACCTCGAGTTCAGCTCGCCGATGGACTGGCCCAGACGGTTGCATTCTTTCGAACTCGGGGTCGCGGCCAGGCCGGCCGGTAAATGGCAATCCAACGGCGTTGGATTTCTTGACAATTGGATGTTACTGACGCGCGTCCCCCGAGCAGCGCCACCATGCCTCCAGAGAACGAAAATGTGCGCAACTTCAGCATCATTGCGCACATCGACCACGGTAAGTCGACCTTGGCGGACCGGCTCCTGGAAAAGACCGGGACGGTTAGCGCCCGTGACGCGCAAGCGCAGTTTCTCGACAACATGGAGCTGGAGCGAGAGCGGGGAATCACGATCAAGGCTCAGACCGTTCGAATGAATTACACCGCCCGCGATGGGCGGCTGTACGAGCTCAATCTGATCGATACCCCAGGCCACGTGGATTTTGCGTACGAGGTGTCGCGGTCTCTGGCCGCGTGCGAAGGAGCGCTGCTCGTGGTCGATGCCTCCCAGGGCGTCGAGGCCCAAACCTTGGCGAATGTTTATCTGGCCCTCGAGCACAACCTCGAAGTGATTCCGGTGATCAACAAAATCGATCTCCCGTCGGCCGATCCGGAGCGCACGCGCTCGGAAATCGAGGACGTCATCGGGATCGATGCTTCGCAAGCGGTACTCGCTTCAGCCAAAGAGGGAATCGGCATCGAGGAGATCCTCGAGGCGGTGGTGAAGCGGATTCCTGCCCCGAAAGGCGACCCGCAGGCTCCGCTCAAGGCGCTGATCTTCGACAGCTGGTACGACAGCTATCGAGGAGTGGTGATGCTGGTGCGGGTGCAGGAAGGGACGCTCGCCCTCAAGCAGAAGATCATGCTCTGGTCGAACCGCAAACGGTTCGAGGTGGAGGAACTTGGAATCTTTAGCCCGTTCTCCCAGCCGGTGCCCCGGCTGATCGCGGGAGAAGTGGGCGTTCTGGTCGCCAATGTGAAGGAGATTCAGGATGCAAAGGTCGGGGACAC
>WNFB01001133.1_pt1 | contig 22392 bp, 16 predicted proteins | sample 5400501 | NCBI WGS metagenome assembly WNFB01 (sample SAMN13153341, study PRJNA577476) | soil metagenome | isolation source: 200 cm saprolite under Douglas fir tree site 2 hole 1 | place: USA:California | collected 2015-04-18 | reverse complement strand
AAACGCCGCTCCATGTGCCATTGGTGTATCAAGCCGAGCAAGTGGGCGAACTACTGCTTGCTCCGCGCGCCAGGGGTGAAGACTTTACACCTGCCGACCGTCGCTTGCTTGAAGACCTTGCTCGCCAGGTTGGTGTAGCTGTCCACGCGGTACGGCTCACTGCTGATTTACAGCTTTCGCGGGAACGTCTGGTGACCGCACAGGAGGAAGAACGCCGTCGCTTGCGCCGCGATTTGCATGATGGATTGGGCCCGGCCCTCGCCAGTCTCACGCTCAAACTCGACGCGGCACGCAATCTGCTGGTGCGCGACCCATCTGCCGCTGATGCCGTGTTGGTCGATCTCAAGAAACAGACACAGACGGCTGTGGTAGACATTCGCCGTCTTGTCTATGAGCTGCGTCCACCTTCGCTGGATGAACTTGGGCTGGTTCCGGCTCTACGCGAACAGGCAGAGCAGTATATGCATGATGGTTTGCACATTACTATTGACGCGCCAGAGCAACTCCCTTCACTACCCGCGGCTGTCGAAGTAGCAACCTACCGCATTGTCCAGGAAGCCTTGACCAATGTGGTCCGCCACGCACAGGCACGCACCTGTAGCATTCACTTCGCTCTCGACCATGGCCTGGATGTGGAGATGTGTGATGACGGTCGAGGGATACCGGCAGGCCACCGTGCAGGAGTGGGTTTGACATCGATACGCGAACGTGCAGCAGAACTCGGCGGAATTTGTGAGATCGAGCCAATCCCTACTGGTGGCACCCGCATACACGTTCGACTACCACTGCCAAAGGAGTGACTGATGGAACAGATTCGTGTCCTTATCGCAGACGACCATCCGCTGTTTCGCGATGGTTTACGTACTTTGCTGAATTCGGGACTTGAGACGGAGGTTGTGGGAGAGGCTGCAACCGGGGACGAAACCATTGCCAGGGCTGCCACCCTGCAACCAGACGTAATCCTGATGGATATTAACATGCCAGGCGCCAACGGCATCGAGGCAACGCGGCGCATCCTCCATACCAGTCCACATATCAGCATCCTTGTGGTGACCATGTACGAGGATGAAGACTCGGTCTTTGCCGCGATGCGGGCTGGTGCGCGCGGCTATTTACTGAAAGGGGCCGACCAGGAGGAGACGCTGCGGGCGATTAAGGCTGTAAGTCGCGGTGAAGCCATTTTCAGTCCTGCTATTGCCAAACGCCTGATACGCTACTTTTCTCCCACGCGAGCAGCAACCACACCGCCACAGGCGTTTCCTGACCTGACCGAGCGTGAGCGCGAAATTCTCACCTTACTGGCTCAGGGAAACAATAATGCCGAGATTGCGCAACGCCTGGTGCTCAGCCCCAAAACAGTACGCAACCATCTCTCCAATGTCTTCAATAAACTGCAAGTTGCCGACAGAGCGCATGCCATCCTTCGCGCAAGAGAAGCAGGCCTGGGCCAATGATGCAAGCATACATAGTTTGTAGCATGGCGATTTAATCTACTGTCAGGGTCTGTGAATTATCATGGCGGGCGCAAGGGCCGCCACTACTATACTTTGCCTTCCCAGGCCGATGCATCCGGTATATAGTAGTGGCGGCCCTTGCGCCCGCCATGTAAGACATGCAAAAACGGCTTTTCTCCAAAGCCAACCTACTCCAAAACCAGAAGAGGGCTTGGGACCAGTTCTTTGTTGTCCTAGAAAGAGTCAAGCGTAGGATGTATACTTATTAATGTACATTTCTTGTTTTGCAAGCGTGTGCTCATCTGAGCACGGAAAGGAGGGAACCAACTTCACATCTATCCACATCAGCGATACCCGACTCTATCTCCTGTCCTTGTAGTGCTTTGATCAGTTGTATTGGATTGGTCTCATATTGTTTTTAAGGAGGAAACATCGATGTTCAATCAAGTACTCGACCCGTTCGGTAATCTTGGCCTGACCACGCTGGCCGCGCTCATCCCCATTGTTGTGCTGCTGGTGCTGTTGGCTGTGTTCCGCCTCTCGGCCTGGCTGGTCGCGCTCATCGGGTCCATTCTCACCCTGTTCGTCGCCATCATTTTCTGGCAAATGCCCGTGAGCCAGGGGCTTCAGGCCTACCTCATCGGCAGTGCCAACGGTATCTGGGCGGTGGACTGGATCACTTTCTGGGGGTTGATTATCTTCAACACCCTCAAGCTCACCGGTCTCTTCGATACTCTCAAAAACTGGCTGATCAAGCAGGCCACGGCGGATGTACGCGTGCAAGCGATTCTGCTGGCCTGGGCCTTGGGCGCACTGCTGGAAGGGTTGGTTGGTTTCGGCTATCCCTGGGCCGTGATCGCCCCGATCCTGGTCGCGCTGGGCGTCTTTGAGCTGGATGCCATCCGTGTGGCGGCGATCGCCAACAACGCTCCGGTCTCCTACGGCGCGCTGGGAGCACCGATTATCGCGCTATCTGCCGTCACCGGGTTAGGATTGCTGCCCCTCTCAGCCTCGGTAGGCAGGGTGGTTGCTGTACTGGCACTGCTGCCGCCCTGGATTCTCATCTATCTGGTCACTGGTCGGAAAGGCTTTCGCGAGGGCTGGCCACTGGCCGTGGTGGGATCGCTGGCCTATATCGCGGGGCAGTTGCCCGTGTCGCAATTCCTGGGACCGTACCTCCCGGATGTCGTCGGCTCGCTGGTTTGCTTTGCTGCGCTGCTCCTGCTGTTGAGGGTCTGGCGGCCCAAAACGGTGCTGGGTTATGGCGGCGAAGTGCTTAGCGCAGAGGAGCAGCAAACCCGAACTGCCGCGAGCATTGGAGAGTCCTCGGAGCGGCATTCTATTTGGGCCGCCTTCCTTCCCTTTCTGATCCTGATCGTTGTCGTTGTGCTGTGGACTGGCCCGTGGTCTCCGTTGCCGAAGGTCAGCTGGTTTACCTTCAAGGTCCTGGCCATTTCTTCCATCAACCACAAATCCACAAATGTGCTATTCACTTATGCACCGTTCATTGGAGGAACCTCCATCCTGGTTTCCTGGTTGATCATGCTGGCGTTTATCCGCCCGAGCTTTTCCCTGCTGGGCACGGTTTTTCGCGAGACCTTCCGCCAGATGTGGGGCGCGCTGCTGGTTGGCGTCTTTATCTTTGGCCTGGCCTTCGTCTTTAACTACTCGGGCATGGGCGCATCGCTGGCCACAGGCTTCTCGAAGGTGGGGCCCTGGTTTATACTGCTCGCACCTGTCCTGGGCTGGATCGGTGTAGCCCTTTCGGGCAGCAATACCTCTACGAACAGCCTCTTTGGCCTGGTGCAGCTTCAGATAGGCAAGCTGCTGGGTTTCCCCCTGCTGCTTTTCCCAACGCTGAACTCGGTCGGTGCTGAAGTCGGCAAACCGATCGCGCCCCAGACAGCTAGCGTCGGCGTCTCGACCAGCAAGTTTGTGCGCGACGAAGGCCAGGTGATCCGTCACAATATGGGCTGGACGCTGGTGCTGCTAGGTTGGTTGATTATCGTCGGGCTGCTCTACTATTTCCTGCTCCCTGGCTTAATGAGCTAATCGTCATTTTGCTCTAAAATAGCCTGAGAGATATTATTCGCTTATGGCTATAGGCTACGGTGCGCACTGTCCACCTCACCCATGGCCATAGGCTAGGGTGTGCATGTGCCAGGAAACGAGCTGTGATATCGCTGGTTCAACCAGGAAGCATAAGGAGGAATAGTATTGAGCTCTTCAACCTACACTGATCTTTTCACACACTTTCAGCGGCAACTCTCCTCGGCTGGTGGTGAGTCTCACCAGGTAGCGCGTTTGGCAGAGGCCGCGGAAATCATTGCCGCTCACCCCGCATTGGTTGCTGGTGAAATCGTGGTGCCGCCACACTTTGGCCAACATCCACATTGGGGAGCAATACTTCCGCTGTTGAGCAGCAAAGGCCTCACTATACGCGAGGCTGGCAGCCCTGCCAGCGTTGCCGATGCTCCTGCTGGCCTTTCTGGCGCGGAACTGGCTATCGCTGAGACAGGGTCTGTTCTCCTTGCTGAAAATTCACTCGAAGCCAGGGTAGTCAGTATGCTGACCCTGACGCACTTCGTACTGGTGAGCGAGGACAGGCTTGTTCCTATGCTCGATGACGCTGTTGGAATACTCCAGCGACTGGCCGAAGCAGGCGTTGGTCAGCGTCATTACATGTCTTTTGTGACAGGTCCCAGTCGTACCGCTGACATTGAGCGCACGCTTACTATCGGGGTGCAGGGACCAAAAACGTTGTGCGTCATGATTGTCGCAGGCGAGGAAGGGGCAAAGCCATGACCGGCAATGATTACGTCACGCCCCCTCAACAGGTCGTGAGCGAAGAAACGGCGAATCCTACCAACGAGAGCCAGCCTTTTGAGGAACGCCTGGAACATGGGCTTACAGACGAGAATATGCATCAAGCCCTGGAACGCTTTGCTCCCTCCTGGCGTGCATCCCGCGATACCGTCTTTGCCTCTGAGGAGGCCGATTACGGTTCTGACTATAGCTTTGCGCACATGCGCTCTACACTTCGCGAAGCGAAGGACTATGCCATCGAGCACCAGGTGGAATTGATCGCCCAGTTTAAAGCCCAGGCAGAAGCTGCGGGCGCCATTATCTACGAGGCACGCACCGCGGAGGATGCCAACCGCTATATTTATGAACTGTGCCAGCGCAAGGGCATTGACCTTGTTGTCAAATCCAAGACCATGGTGAGCGAAGAGACGGAGTTGAATCACTACCTGGAAGCGCGTGGTATCAAGCCCGTCGAAACCGACCTGGGTGAATGGGTGGCCCAACTCGCCCATGAGCGCCCCTCGCATATGGTGATGCCTATTATTCACAAGACGCGCCAGCAGGTGGGCGAGATACTGACAGAAGCCCTTGGACGCGAGATTTCGCGTGAAGATGTTGCCGAACAGGTGGCGGTGATTCGGGTTGAGCACCGGAAGTCATTTCTCAACGCCGGTATGGGTATCAGCGGGGCCAACGCGCTGATTGCTGAAAGTGGCAGCGTGATGATGCTCACCAACGAAGGGAATGGCCGTCTCGTCACTTCGCTGCCGCCTGTACACGTCGTGATGGCTGGCTATGATAAACTGATCGGCACATTTGCCCAGGCGATGACGCAGTTGCGCCTGCTGGCACGCAGTGCCACGGCCCAGCACATTACGAGCTATACGACCTTCATCACCGGTCCCGCGACGCCGGGCAAAGAGATGCATATCGTGCTCGTCGATAATGGACGCAGTGAGATGCGCGATGATCCCCGTTTCAAAGACGCGCTGCGCTGCATTCGCTGTGCCGCCTGTGCCAACATCTGCCCGCCCTATCAGCAGGTGGGTGGACACGCCTTCGGCTATATCTACAGCGGAGCTATTGGGCTGGTCATCACTCCTTTCCTGCATGGCATTGAGGCCGGAGCAGGGCCGCAAAGCCTGTGTGTCAGTTGTAATGCCTGCGAGACCGTCTGTCCCGTCGAGATCCCTCTGCCGAGCCTGATTCTCGATGTGCGTCATCGTACCATGGAGGCAAAAGGCCTGCACTGGATCAAGAAACTGGTCTTCGGGACGATGGCCCATCCACGCATTTTCGGTTTCTTCACGCGGCTTGCCAGTGTAGGTCAGTTTCCGATTACATGGGGCGGCAGGTATATCCGTACACGGAACTTTGGTGTTTTGGGCAAACTGCCTATCATGCGTTCTCTAGTCGAGCTTGCAAGCTGGCGCAGCCTGCCAGCCTTTGCCGCAAAGCCCCTGCGCGATAGAGTAAAAGGACAGTTGCCGTCGCCTTCAAGGGATGCAGCAAGCCAGGCCGGTACGGAGCGTCCTGGTATTACGATCTGCTACTTCGCGGGATGTATGATCGATCGCCTGTATCCTGAAATGGGCGAGGCCGCCATAAAAGTGCTGAGGGCCTGTGGTGTCCAGGTCACGTTCCCGCAGAAGCAAAGTTGTTGTGGCCTGATCGCGCTCAATTCTGGTGATCGCGCGGATTGTGTGACCATGGCGCGTCAGACGATTAAGACGCTGGAGCAGGCGCTGGAAGAGAGCAAGGCCGACTACATCGTCGGTGCCACGACGAGCTGTGTCGTCACCCTGACACAGGACTATCTCAGGCTCTTCGAGGATCTACAGCAGCAAGATTGGCTGCGGCGAGCGCGGGCGTTGTCCGAGAAGGTGATGGATTTCGCGAGCTTTCTGGATCGTGTAGTGCTGGCGGGCGGAGCTACGCTTCCCATCCGAGGTCTCAATGCTTCGCCTGATATGATCGTGACCTACCACGATTCCTGCCAGTCGCTCAACTGCCTGGGCCTGCGTTCCGAGGCGCGCCGTATCATCCAGGATGTACTGGGGTTGAAGCTGCGGGAGATGCCGCAGTCTGACGTCTGTTGTGGGTTCGGTGGTTCCAGCTCGATAGAGCATCCTCAGGTTGCAGAGCGCCTGCTGAACAATAAGCTGAATAACGCGGAGAGTACCGGCGCGACGGTGATAGTGACGGACAATCCTGGCTGCCTCATGCATCTGCGCGGAGGAGTTGATGCCAGTCGGCGACGTATGCGTGTGCTGCATTTAGCGCAGCTTATTGCTGAACAATTAGAGTGATGACCGGGCTGTATGTCCATTGATGTGTGCTTTGCGGGGGGCCAAGAGGCGGGAATTTGAGACCTGGTCCGAGTAAGACCAGGCCTCAAATGTTGATCAAATCGACGCCCATCAGGGAACTGTACCGGATGTTGCGCAAGTGACCTATGGTGTTGTCAGAGCAAAGGCAATCGTCGCGCTTCTGTCATACTGCGATTGACGGCTGTAGCCATCGGTTGCCCGTGCGTAGCAGTCGAGGTTGACTGCGAAGGCGGCCTGGGTACAGGTGCCAAGCAGAGCCGACGCAGAATTGATAAATGCCGCGGGTGAACCAGGCGAGCCAGAGCTGGTGTTGTTGGGAACTGGTGAAGGAGGAGCAGGCGGAACGCTAGGAATGCCTGCCACTACCCCTGACAGCCCGCGTGACACGCGCAAGTACCAGTCCAGGAAGTTATTGGGGTGGAAGGCCACGTAGTCAATCGTAACCGGGTCAGAGCCTAAATTGTAGTGTAGGAATCCACACGGATCATTGTCGGTCGAACCCAAAGGCGTGCTAACCCCTGTCAGTTCCGCATCGGTGGCATTATTGTCCACCCGGATACGGAAAATCAGTCGCCCATCATCGGTGATATTAGGCGTGGGTGCGTTAGTAAACGTGTTTGGCGGCCCTCCAACTTGAGGTAGAATGTAGGTAAATGCGCCAGGCGTGGCAGGGTCGGAAGGCTGGTCACCAAGCGTAGAGGTTCCGCGTGTGTTGTTGCACGGCACGAAGTTACCGGCACTGTCGAACATTTCCAGCATCAATGTACACATACCGCTCCTGCGAGGTGTAACTCCGCCGGTACTGTCGAAGTAGGCGAACGGCCTATCGACTGGATCGTTTATGTCGATCCAATCAAGGTTTGGATCGGGTATGGCGAACAGGCTCGGGTTGCCACCTACCAATTGGGGACCCAACGTCACCGGGTTCAGGTGAATCTCGAACACTGGCCCCGGCAGAACGGTGAAGGTCATATAGCGGTGAACGACTGTGGCATTGATTGGTGTGAAGCCAGAGTCACCATCGAACATATAGGACCAGCGGTAGTACTGGATGTTGTTTCCTTGCAGGTTGGGATCAAACTGCATTTGAAGGCTGAGCGTGCCTCCGAAAGGCCGGTCTTCTCCAGGCGCACTCCCAGGCAAGAGGCCAGTGCCGAAGCCAGTTTCCAGGCCATCTATATTGCCCAGGTCCTCATTGCCAATGCCGGTCGGCCAGACATAGAGGTACGGAGGGCCAGGATTCGGATTGGGCTGGCAAGCGACTGCATTGGGGTCTTCCACGATGATATCGACGGGACTGGAGCCGTCGTAGTTGTAATAGGTACTGCAAGCAATCTGGGGATCGTAAATCTCGCGTGTGATCCCGTCGATGTTCTGCACGACCTCAAAGTAGAGATCAGGAAAATCGTCCGGGCACCAGAAGCAGACTTCGGCGAAGAAAGAGCCATCAGACTGGAGGGGTACTTCCCCAAGCTCTTGCCAGCAGAAGGCCCCATCGGGAATAAGCTCGCACCAGTAGGGCCAGAAGAGCAATTTCTGCTGGACGAGGAACTGTTTGAGCGCAGTACCGTCAAGCACGGATAGGGTAGCTGTTACCTGCTCCAGGGAGAATGCGCTCGTGCCTGCTGAAGCTGTGGCAAAGGCCAGGTTAGCGGGCGCAGGTGTGGTATTGCTGAACTGTGCTGTGGCCGCGAGATTTGCTTTCAGGTTCGGTGTATTGGTTCTGCGAACGTCTACGTTCTGTGCAACTCCACTGAAAGGAACCCGCAGCAATTGAACCAGTCGGTCACGCAATGTAGTCAGGTCAAAGAACGTGAAACTGTCGAGGGTGCAGGCCAGGTCAACCTGGAAGATTTGCACCGTACCAGTGCAAATCGGCGCGTACCCGGGATTGAGCAACTTACGAACCGTCCCATAAACTGGGATGCAGGTCGGAAACCAGCAAATCCAGATGGGGGGGAAGAGTGTAAAGGACAAACTTGCGAGGCCTAACTCTGGTATGTAGTCTTTCATGATGGCTTTCGCTTTGGTGAGCTGAGCCAGCAAATCTGCAGGTGGTTGTTCCGTAGTGGCTACCAGGTGGGGTCCAACCATAACCTGGTATCTTTGGTTAAGGTTGATCTCGAATGTCACCTGTTCCTTACCGACTGATTTGACGTCCACGAGCCGACCAGCTCGATCGAAGAGGTAAGCCTGCGTAGTTGGAAGCTTCTGCCCCTCCTTTTGGCCATGAAATTCTACGTTAACACTGAGGATGTGTACCGTATCTCCCATCGATGAGTTCATATTTAGCTCCTGTCTCTAATGGTTTTCGACTATCTGCATAACTCTGTAGAGAGAGTTATGACATCACGTTTGGAAGAACTCTAAAGGATAAGTTCTTTATCCTGTGAATAGTTCCATATTTCGCGGTATCAATCTCGCGACTACCACGTATACGCACTACTCTACGGTTTTTAGGATATGACTCACGGCAGGAAGACATCAGGGAGTAGAACCAGAGTGGGAATATCTGGTGGGGAGACACAGAGGGAGAAGTTCGTGTTGCTCAATGCAATGGCAACGAACGTGGACTTCTCCCGACAATATGGTTTAATAAGAGCATAATAAGCGAATTACGTCAATGGAGTTTGAGCCTGAGCCTTGCGCCAGAGATCAACACGATTTTCTATCTCCTTGATGGTGAAATCAATGGCGCGGATATCGTGCGTTCTCAAATAGACAGAGACAATCTGGCTGACGGTGGTCAGGCCCAATTGCTTGACATAGTAATCATGGATGTATTGGAACCAGTCGGCAATGCCATCATCCCAGGTGGCGTAGCGCCTGTATCCGTGGGCGTCCTGACAGTGACACGCCCCCGTTACCGGCGTGGGAAGCGGGCCTAAGGAGTGGGTGAGCAGTGCCAATCCTTCGGTGCCGAAGATGCTATCGTTCATGAAAAATGCCAGCGCGTAGATCGGATCAATGCCGTACTTCACGCCCTCCGCGAAAAACAATGACCCCTTGCCCGCGGCAGGAGAGTGATATTGGGCGAGGATCTGATTGATGAATGATCCATCAACGGTGGGTTTTCCCAGGATGCTGTATCGATCAGCGGGAAACGGTACGACCGGTGGTACCGAAGAGACAGTGGTTCCATGAGGCACCAATCCAAACTCCGCGATTTGCCCAGCTCTCCAGGAGTCTACGGCTGTCTCCACAGCATTGATATAGGCAGCGACATCATTATGGTCACTTGCCGGAGCATAGGTTGGGATAATCTGCTCAACCGTCGAGAGGTGCCATGTATCGATGTAGACATTGCGGATGAGCGAGTACCACGCCTCGAAGCCTGCCTCCCAGGTTGGAAATGACGAAAAGCCATCATAGCAGGAATAGGGTGGGACGCAGCGCAAATTGCCCAGTGAAAGGGTGTACTGCGCAATACCGGTGGTGCCGAATGAACTTTCATGCATGAAAAACGCCAGCGCGAAGACCGGGTCGATGCCATAGGTGATGCCATCGTCGAAAAGGGCCTGCCCTTTGCCGGCGGCTGGTGAGTGATAGTATGCTAACACCTGGTTGATGAACGTGGCACTGACCGTTGGAGGGCCAGAGACACTGTACGAGGACGTTTGCTGCAAGAGGGGAGTCTCAGCATGAGCTTGAGACGAGATGCCCAGCAGAAGAATGAGGCAGGCTCCCCCGATAGATAAGAGCTTTGAGAAGCGTTTCATACAATCCTCTTTCTATTTTTTCTCTTACATACATCACCATCTATCTTACAATATTTGCACGAGTTCTAAAAGGCTCCCTGATGATGCGTGTAATGTGTTCATTCACGTGTCCTTTGAAGCGCCATATTCTCCAGTATCTCTGGAGCACACCTGGAAAATGTAGAGCATACCAGGGACATGCAACCGGGAATTGCCCCCAGGAAACCTCCCGGCGAAATAGGAGTTTCTCTCATGACATGGGAAATCTCAGCCTGTTATGCTTGCTCTCAAGAGAAGCGAGGAAGAGTGAACGTGCTCTGATACCGGCTTCTACGTGTATATAGCATTTCTACGTTCTTTCCTTCATTCTTTCAACCTGGCACACTCTCCTACTTCATAGGTGATACCGCCATTCCTCTCTTTCTGCTCTTTATCCCGCTTTCAATAGGCATCGCTATTCTGCGCTACCGACTGTGGGACATCGACCTCATCATCAACCGCGCCCTGGTCTATAGCACACTTACAGCCAGCATCATCGCACTGTACGTACTGGTCGTCGTCTCGCTAGGCTACCTGCTGCAAACCAGTGGCAACCTGCTTATCTCGCTGCTGGCGACCGGCCTGGTCGCGGTGCTCTTCCAGCCCCTGCGAGAGCGCTTGCAAAAAGCCATAAACCATATCATGTACGGAGAGCGCGACGAGCCTTACGCGGTATTGACTCGCCTTAGTCAGCGTCTGGAGGCGGCGCTGGCACCCGATGCCGTACTATCGACCATTGTGGAAACGGTAGCGCAGGCTCTCAAACTGCCCTATGCCGCGATTCTCTTGAGGCGCGAGCAGTCATTCGTCGTTGCCGCAAGCTACGGGCAGCCACGTGAAGACCCGCTCATCTTACCGCTCATTTACCAGGCGGAAACCATGGGTCAACTCCACTTTGCGCCGCGGGCTCCTGGTGAAACCTTCTCCCCTGCTGATAAACGTCTGCTGGACGAACTGGCTCGCCATGCAGGTCTGGCGGCGCATGCGGTGCGGTTGACGAGTGATTTGCAGCATGCCCGTGAGCATCTGGTCACTGCGCGCGAAGAGGAACGTCGTCGGCTGCGCCGTGATTTGCATGATGGACTGGGATCGGCCCTCACCAGCGTCATGTTCAAACTGGACGCGACAGATGAACTGCTGGAGCGCGACCCTGCAAAAGCGAGAGCGCTACTTGCCGATGTTAGAGTACAAACGCAGGCATCCATCACGGATATTCGCCGCCTGGTCTATAACCTGCGTCCTCCTATCTTGGACGAGTGGGGACTGCTGGCCGCCCTGCGTGAACACATAGCACAGTACGCGCTCCAAAACGTACAGGTTTCCCTATATGCTCCCGAGTCGCTCCCACCTTTGCCGGCAGCGGTTGAGGTGGCTGTCTACCGCATGGTGCTGGAAGCTCTGGCTAATGTCATCAAGCACGCGCAGGCCGCAGCCTGTACCATCCGACTCGCTCTGCTGGCCGATGCATTGACCGTCAAGGTACAGGACAATGGCGTAGAAGCGGTAAAGAAGGCAGAAGAGCTGCAACCGGACATTATTCTGATGGATTTGCAGATGCCCAAACTCAATGGCATCGAGGCCACGCGCCGTATCTTACAGGCCAACCCACATATCGGCATTCTGGTTCTTACCATGCTCGAAGACGATGACTCGGTCTTCGGTGCAATGCGTGTGGGAGCCCGTGGGTATGTCCTCAAAGGCGCTGGAAAGTCTGAAGTGGTCCGTGCAATAACGGTGGTTGCCCATGGCGAGGCGATTTTTAGCCCTCAGATCGCACAGCGTCTAATGCAATATTTCACCAATATGCGCCCGGTCATCCCTGAGCAAGCTTTTCCAGATTTGACCGACCGCGAGCGGGAGGTGCTCAGCCTGATCGTTGACGGGAAAACTAACGCTCAGATTGCCGACATTCTAGCCCTGAGCCCAAAGACGGTGAGCAATCATATCTCCAATATCTTCAGTAAACTCCAGGTCGTTGACCGGGCACAGGCCGTCTCCAGAGCACGCCAGTCCGGTTTAAGTTGAAAAAATCGGGAAAACACCCATGTGTGCTTTCCCTAAATGTGTGCATCCATGTGTACTTTGATAGTGGGAAGAAGAGTGGGAATTTCTCCATATCTGCATCCGCCACCTGTATAGAGGCCGTAGTGTTGCGAACAACTGGGGCAGCGTACATGGAGATTAACGGTTCCCTCAGGCTCAGATCAGATTCTGCCAGGAAATGGATGAATGGGAAGAGCGTCGCAAAAATTGGTGTAAGGATTGTATTGCTCAAACGATAGGATACCAGTGGACGAACAATCGTCGCCACAATGAACACGTCGCATCTTACGGAAGGGAGGAAAACGCATCGTGGAATGCCTGTTTTGTCAGATCCAACGCGGTCTAGTGCCTGTCATTGGGGGAGTCATTTATGAAGATGAGCAGGTCTATGCCAGTCACTACTCTTACGATCCACTGCCGGTGTACCTGGGCTATCTCGTAGTGCAGACGAAGAGGCACGCGCCAACTTTCGCCGATCTCACTGATGGTGAAGCTCGCTCAATTGGCTTGCTAGTAACGCGACTTAGCAGGGCACTCAAGGTATGCGCCGGTGCCGAACGTAGCTACGTTGTCTTTTTCGGAGAAGCTGTTCCTCACCTGCACGTTCTCATCACTGCTCGCTATCCGGGCGTACCGCCTGAATACTGGCGCACAAATATCTATGCATGGCCCGATGCTCCCAAAGGTGGTCCCGAAGAGATCCTCGCCCTGTGCGATCGGCTGCGCGTGTATCTGGCGCAATCAGCTTAGGTCTTTTGGAACGAGGTAGCCCTGCGCGTTCATGGTGGCCAGATCGCCCGTGTGCAGCCAGCCCTCGGCATCAATCACCTCGGCGGTTTTTTCCGGCATGTTGTAGTAGCCCTTCATGACGAGGAACCCCCGCGTGAGCAATTCCCCCCGCTCGCCAAAGCCTACCGGCTCCCCCGTGTGCGGGTTCACCAGATGCACGTCGGCATGCGGGAGCGGGATGCCCACCATCGATGATTTGAGTTCAAACATATCGGTGGAGAGGGTGTGCGAAATATAGCCGCTGGCCTCCGTCATGCCGAACGCGATGATGAGGTCGGCCCCCATTTTCGCTTTGACCTGCTCCATCAACACCACCGGCACAGAGGACCCTCCGCTGATGACCGCTCGCAAGGTAGAGGTATCGAACTCGCCTGCGAGAAAGCGTGGGTGGTTGAGCATGGCCAGGAGCATCGTGGGTACGCCCCAACACAGGGTCGCCTGCTCGAGGCTGAGTAACTCCAGCTCTTTGGCCGGATCGAAACTAATGAGCGGGATCAGCGTGCCGCCCGTGACCAGCATTGTGAGCAGACCTCCGACACACCCGGCAACGTGGAAGAGCGGCATCGCTGACACCATGCGATCGCTGCTCTGGATGCCTGTTCGCGCGGCAAACAAGTAGGCGCTATTGAGATGGCCTGCATGGGAGACGACGGCTCCCTTAGGGTAACCGGTCGTACCGCTCGTATACTGGATCTGCGCAGCATCATCAGGGGTGATGCTGCGCTGGCAACCCGATTTACCTCATCGCGCAGCGACCGGTAGGTGAGACGCATCTCAAGTTCTCGTTCTGGATAGTGATAGACGAGTGCCTCTTTATCCGGGAGAACTGCGGCCTGCTGGTCAACCAGGTCACCGATGGTGATGTGCAAAAGCTCGAAATCGTTGCTTTCAGCTTCCCAAATAGCCCGGTCCGCTGTGATACCCATAGGTGTTTCCCTCCTTCTAGCTGAGGTTGTCTCTGTAGAAGAGAACATCCAGTGAAACGTTCGATACGTTTCTTTATGTTTCAGTTTAGCGTGCTTGCACTGGCCATGCAAGGCTGCCAAGCTGTTGGTCGAAGCCCAGCAGTGATACTTCACTTTGGTTAAAAAACTTGTGAAAGGACACATGTCCTTTCACAAGTTGCAGATGTGTGCATTCATGTGTGTTTTGTTTTTTGTAGCATTCTGAGCAAGTCGAACTCGGTTCATCCTTATAGAAGAAGTACGAATTGTGGCTTCATATAGGGATAGAGCGGGAAGGTGCTCAACTCCTGCTCAAGCTGTTCTCTTGACTCCCCTTTCATAAGCAGCCAGACCACTGTGCGGTCGGCACTCACATAGATCGCTTCAACTATTCCCTTACTCATAAGCGCTCTGATGTGCTCCTGCTCTTTAGGAAGCAGGGCGCTCATTGCTTCAAATTGTTGCGGATCAAAGTGAATGGTAATCATCATTCTCATGACTCGCGTCCTTTCCCCTCCTCTGCTGTCCTCTGCAAAGGTCTCCCACAGAGTATAATATATGGGAAAGCACGCATGTGTCTCTATGTGTGCTTTCCCAATCACCGTCTATTTCAGCATGGAATGGCTCTAGAGGCTGTGCTAGCCAAGCCGCATTTAAATTCGCTTATATTCGGTTGCGAATGTGTCCAATCATGTGTGCTTTGCTAACTATTTCATTTGGTAAATCAGCATCTTCAGCGTTCTCAATTGTAGAGAGCAAAACGGAGTTCGGGAATTATCAACAGTCTGAGAATTCAGATATGCTGAGCTTTTAGAAACGTAGCTAATTGATTGAAAATGTAGTATAATAATTTCTAAGATTTTGTAGCACATGACGCAATTCAAGCAAGCGGTCCCCGAACAATGTAGAGCAGTAAGAAGATGCTGAACTTGAGTAATGCATTCGAATAGCTGGCAAAGGGCTAAAAATGCGGAACAGATTACTCACCACGACCAGTGCGCTAGCAGCAACTCGCACCGGCGTCAATGCTCCATTACCTTTAATTGACCTCGATAAGATCCTCACCATTGTCGCTGACACCTATGATTATACGGCCTCGGTAGACGATGAGAAACAATTCAATGAGTCTAATCTAGCCGAATCGCTAGAGACATTCGCACAACTACTCAAAAAGCAGCACAAACAGCGTGCTCATGTTTTAGTTATGAACTGCGGCGCAGGATGGGAAGCAAATTTCCTGATGGCCCGTGGTTTTGATCTTGTAGGGATCGACACTTCCGCCGAGATGCTGCGAAGAGCACGCAACCGTGTACCGGGCGGAAAATTCTTAGATATGGGTATGCAAAATCTGCGTTTTCCCCCTGAAGAGACCTTTGACGCTATTTGGAGTGCACGCGCGTTCATTCATGTGCCCCAGGCCCTGGTGGTTGATGTATTAGCTTCCTGGAAACGAGTATTGAAACCCGGTGGTATTTTAGCTCTCGGTGTCAACACAGGTGAATTTAACGGTTGGGAAACAAACGAGGCGATGTCCGGGCTGCCAATGTTTTATCACTATTTCGCTGAAGGTGAGCTAGAAGAGGCGCTTGAAGCTGCTGGATACCATGTAGTGGAAAAAGCTTATGTGACAGGCAAGTCCAATTCTGACGAAGCTCGCAATTTTTTTGTCTTCGCACGAAGATCTGACACAAGCCTGGACAAGACCACTTATTCACAATATGTGCAATTTGATGAACATGAAAAGCGAAGAACAGTACAATCCGAAGACCTGGAGCCTGCCATTGCTTTACTTCTACGCTCCGGTTCCCTCACACCCGGAGAACAAGCTAATCTTTGCTTGTTGTACGATCAGTTAGCCTTACAAGATAGAACTGACGAAAATCGTCTCGAACTGGCAGCACAGAAATTGAAGCTTCACCTGCAAACGCCGGACACCCTTTTCACTGAAGACTTTGCTGTGTGGTTTGCAATGGGCGAATTACATTTTAAGCTGGCTCAGTATCCGCAGGCCACTTCATGCCTGGAACAGGCCCTTAGACTTCGACCTGATCACTTTACTACCCTCGTGCGCTTAAGCTACGCTTACGCTGGATTGAAAAATTTCGATGAGGCGATCGCAACTGCACACACAGCAGAGCACCTCACCGAACAAAACCGGGTAAGTGAGGAGGAAAGGGCAGAATTATACCATGCGTTGGGCCATTTCTACATTGACCGCAATCTCAGCAGAACCAGCGAGGCATCAGTCCAGGATAGAGAGAAAGGTGACTACTACATGCAGCTTGCCTGTAGTACGGGAAAGAACGGATATAGGTATATCTGCTGTCTTGCAAGTATATTTAATGAAACAAAGCGCTATTCAGAGACCATCCAACTTTTTGATGCTTTTGTTGAAAATGAGAAGATTCGCGCAGATGAGAAACTCGAAAACAATTTATACTTTTACCGCGCGGTGGCTAGCATAGACACAGATCGCTATGACAACGCACGGACATATCTAGCTCATGTCGAGCGCTACGCTCGAGCGAGCCAGAACTGGGATGCAGTTGCGCTTGTGAAGCTCTATCAAATACGCGCCGAATTGAAGTGGAAAGATGTAGGAGAACTTAGTCCTGATGAAATTCGCTCTTACTTATCAGTCCTCTATGAACACGAACTTTCCCCTTACGTCGCAGAATCCTTCAAACTCGACCGTGAGAATGTAATCAGCATACTGAGCGCGTTCTACTTGATCAACCAATTTCTCAATGAACAGGCACCACCAGATAATGTTGATGAGATTTTTGCAGAAGCGATTGGTCACCTGGAAAAAATGTATGAAAGAGGTGAAGAGCGCGACTTGAACCTCCTGGTTTTCGCTGATAATCCTGGCGCTGTACCTGGTGAGTTATATAAATTCAAATGTAGATGTCACCTTTTCAAAGTTGACGAAGTAGGCTCGGATGTAACCGAAAGTGAAATGAATCATTGTAAGGTATGGGCGATTCTTGTTTTAACGGGTGAGGCACCAACGTCAGCACTTTCGGCGATCACTTTCGCGATTGGACGCTTCTCTCACGAAGGATACACCATTTATTTCTACGACCCTAAAAGGATCTTGCCCGAGTTTGTACGAAAATCCCTGAATGAATTCTTTGTGGATAGCATCGAGGAAATCGCACAATTTGCCTATATAAATATGCTGTACGACAAAGCGCGTGATTACCTCGGCACTTCACGAGGCTCGTCTGCTATGGATATTACACCATCGGGGCAAAGTTCATCGAACATTGATTTGTTGCCAATCGAGGGAGAGACGAGATAATGCAGGAGCAGCTTTCACATAAACAGCAAGCACTACGTGCAGGGATAGGAATGTCAGATGCAAGAAGAAAGCAGCGTTCGGAAGATGATTCATCTGGGCTCGTGCTCCAATATGAACTCATCCTGGGCTTCTTACAGAAGATTGGGCCAGCACTTGCCGAATATCCAGGGCTACACATGTTTTACTTCCCTGTCAAATCTGAGCAACTCCTTTGCGTCTACCGTATGACACATATGCCGGAGCCACTTCCTGTGGAACTCCGCCCTTACCTGATAACCACTCTCGCTAAAGCTCGCCAACTCTTCAATGAAACGCTAGATGCACGCTTTCTCTCATCTTACCACCTGCCGCTGGAGAATCTCGAATACCAGCATGACACAAGTCAGAAGAAAATGGTTCTAGACATTATCTTTTCTACCCTTGGCGGTCATTTACCCTATACGCATCCCAAAGCTGCTACATCGCTGGTTATTTGTTGTCTTATTCCAGACAAGCTCGCAGTTGCGAGCAAACGCTTGCGCGACCTGTCCGGTCTCCTCATTCTATTAGGCGATGAACAGAACTTTTCTCAATCGAGCCATTCTTCACTGGTCAATACGGTGAGTAAAGAGTTTAATAGATATCTCGGAGAGACGGGACAATATGCCGCCATCACAGACCTGAATTTCTTTCTCTCATCGCTGATTAGCCAGGATGAACGTATTCAGGACAACCAGAACCGGGCTCTTGGCATTATTGCTCAGATGGTAGTACATCGCTTCCGCAATTTCAGGCAAGTAGGAGAGTTCATTGTTCAAGAATATCCCACAGCGCAGGAGGTTATCGAGGATCCAGAACATTACGAAGAGAAAATACGGGCTATGAAAACCCAGTTAAACAGAGCCGAGCGCCTGGAAAAACAGCTACAATATGTAAGACGCGCACCAGACAAGATGCCAACGACACTGAGTGAACTCGTTGATATTGTTGAGTATGTTTTCAATAACATGAAAAAGCAAATGAAAAGTGCTATCGAGCTGGAGATCGACATCCCCGAAAGTTCTCGTACAGAGCTGGTCTTATCACCACAGGCAATCATCGAAGAAGTGTTTTATAACCATCTTGAGAATATGTTCTCAAAAATTGATCATCCAGATGTAGAAAACAAGAAGATATCGCTGCATGCTCATACCCAGGAAAAACTCCTTTGCCTCGACCTCATCAATTATGGACCAGTGATATCCCCAGATGTTTTAGAGGACCTGCAACGCCTGGTACGTGTCAAGCGACCCAGTGGCTCGGGTTTTGGCACGTTCTTATCAGCAATGGTCATGCTTCACGTAGGTGGTGAGCTGGAAGTAATCAGCCCCATACCAGGTAAGGATATAGGCGTTTGTATTACATTTAAATTTCCGCGCCCCTAGAAAGGAGAAATCTACGTGGCTACCATCCTCATTGTTGAAGACCAGCCTGAAAACCAGTCACTATACGCCGATATTGTCTATCGCGTTCAACGTGAACTAGGTCTTAGCATTCAGCTTCGTTCAGCTTCAGACTTTGAGAACGCTCAACGCGCCCTGGAACGCGGTCTTGAAGAAACTGAAGAAGCTCCTCTCTTGATTCTGCTTGACATGGAGATCCCTTATAAGGGACGTAAAGACAAACGTGCTGGTTATCGATTGATGCAACAGTATCACGAGCATTTTGTTGGCTCTTATTGGGTGCCGCTGACCGCTAACATCGCATGGCATGAGAAAGAACTGTCTGACGAGACTCCTCTTTTCGATGACTTATATAAATTACAGCCCTTCGATGTTTTCTCCAAAGGAAGTACCAATGAACTGAAGGATATTGTGCGCCGCGCGCTAAGATTACACGTCGAAAGAACAAAAACCAGGTCACAAGAAGATGCCACTTCTCTATCAGAAGTAATTATTAGATTTGGTGATGAGCTCTATGCCATGCCCGACTACAAGCTATATCGTGAAATTCGCAATGCTGCTGAGAATACTCGTGGTATTCTTCTCTTTGGTGAACCCGGTACCGGTAAAACCTTGACCGCCCGTTTGATGCATTATTATAGTAACCGACGAGATGCTAATTTTCGTAGTGTTGACAGCACGATGGATGCAAGTGAGCTAGAACAGATGCTCTTTCCTTCAAGCAAACAGGCGGATGATGATTCTTTACTTGGTCAAGCACAAGGCGGAACTTTATACATCGCAGATTTTGACAGAATGGGAAAGCAAGACAACGAAGAGAGCCAGAGGCTACAAAGAAAATTGCTGCACTATCTGAAGTACCGCAACTACGATGTGCGTATTATAGGGGGGATTAATAGAAGTCGTAAAGGCTTTCCCATCTTTAGTAGATTTCTGCCTGAGATACTGGATACGATGATTCCTCTAGACTTACCCCCTTTACGCGAACGAAAAGATGATATTCCCCTGCTGATTGGAATTTTCCTGGAGCAATTCAACCAGCAACGAAAAAAGCAGAGCGAGAGAAAGAAGTTTATCGATCTTAATCAGATCTATGAAATCCTGCAGGTACAGGACTGGCGGCATGGTAACATTGCCCAATTGCGCAGGGTGATAGAAGAAGTCCTATTCAAAGCGCCATCCACATCGATCACAGCAGATAACTTTAGAGAAGTTCTAGAGGCGCATGGAGAGGAATATGCCTCCGATACTGCACCAGTATCCGCAGAAACGGACGAAAAGCGGCGAGCAAAGGCTACTAAACCACCGCTTATCATTACCGATGAAGATTTGCGTAAATTCGGCATTCGCTAACGGCTCACTGGGGAAGTGGCATGAAATTTTTAGTCAGTCCCAAAGCGAATTTCTCCAACACTACTACCTCTATTATAATTCAGGATGGTGCTGACACAATTTCTCATCTAGAATTGCCTGGCGAGCAAGACAGCATAGCTGGCTGGTATATACTCTTCACCTACCTACGCAATGCGCAACCTCAAGAGCTACATGATATTCTTGGTGCCATACCCCAACTCCTCGAAATACAAGTTGATGAGGATGCGCATCCGACATACTTAAATATGTTATACGCATTGTTTAAGTGGGCGGAAAGAGAAGAACAGGAGTCACAAGAACGGATCTCAACTGAAAATGACATACCAAACTTGTGCAGTCTGCACCAACAGCTTCAACGCGCTCTTTTCAACTTTGAAGTGATTATCTCTGCAAATAACGAGTATTACGTGGCGGTTTTCCCTTATCCCGGTCAAGAGAAACTTTCGGTTCATATCCCAAGCAACAGATTTGATAAAGCTCCTGTTCAAACGAGCCAGGTGATGCTCAAAAAGGCTCATGAGAGGGATCCTAAATACATCGAATACTTCATTAACTACTACGCACACTTCCAGGAATATGTCATTAGGGCTGATCCAACAACGTGTAATGTCTTCACTGGTCTATCAAAAGCCCTGGTTAAGTTAATAAAGCAAGAAAATGCTAACCTGGGTATCTATATCTCGCTTGTCCCCGACATCTGCACATTTATCGTAAAAAAAGAACCGGATAACGAGGAACAGAAGGAATATCTCGAGCCAATTTTGCGTAGTTTTGAAACCGTCGAACAGAAGTTGGAAAGATTGGGTGGTATCATTACGGATGTCAAGAATGAAATTTCTCTGAGATGGATACCGCATCAAGCGAACGTAAGGCAGTTTGAGGAAGTTGGCTATACGCGTTTAATGCATCTGATCAGCCTCATATCAGCTGATTATTTAAAACTCTATGATCTTGATAGCTCAGCTAAATTCTGGCGCAATGCTAAAAGCAAAGACCCTGTACTTTGGTTCTTCCTGACCCTTCACCGCTGGCCGTTTTTATACCTATTTTTCGAGATAGCGTTATTGAGCCTCCCTACCGTTTATGCTTATCAGAATTGGCTAGCAGGGCAACATTGTCCTCTACTTCTCGGTTCACCTGGCCAGGTCATCCAGCAAGCTTGTCCTTCTGCGCTCGATGCATTTAGCCCAGAATTCATTGTTATGCTGATATGGTATATTCTCCTTTTGGTCCTCCTCTTTTCTATCATCATGCAAATTATACGCAAGCGCTGGTTGTATTCTCAACTGTTGCTGCCACGCCTGCTAGGAGCAGCTATAGTTGGCCTACTTCCTCTACTACTCAATGATCAGGCCTGGAATATTGGTATTGAAAGCAGCGTGTTCAATTGGGGCTTATTGGCACTGGCTACCTATATCGGCTCCTTCATCTACGTATTCATCGAAGTACACGAGATTAAGAAATTTATTAAGGGCCATTCGATAGCACAAGTCTTGAAAGAGAGTGGAAGAATCTTTCTAATTGCCCTTGTCGAAACATTGTTTATTGTTACAGTTACCTCATCCCTAGTCTTCCCCGCTGTGATCTCAAGTATAGGAGGCAAGATAACGAATTATAGTTTTGGAATCTACGCTTCCACGTCACTGCTGTCCTTTGGCTTCTTCCCATCTCTCATCATCCTCTGGACTGGGATCGCGCTTTTCATTGGTTCATTCGTCCAACTCATATGGCAGGATCAACGCATCACAGAGTCTATTTAGGGAGATGCACAAGCAGAATGGGAGAATGTGGTTGTCCAGTCTCCGAAAGCCCGTGCCCATTTTAAGATTTCTCGTTAACGTCTGAGCGCCGATGATGGCCAGTTCCATGCTTGTGCCTCTTGTTGGTTAATGCCATGTTGAGCCGCAAGGTGCGCTGCTTGTTGAGTAGAATACATGTAGGTTTCCTTTTTCTAGGAAGCGTGGCGGTTCCGGTCCTGGCGCAGTCGTTCTAAGACCCAGGTACGTATTAACGTGGCCTTCTTCATCCCACGCTCACGTGCTATTGCCTCTAATTCGTGGTCGGTTTCTGGGTCAAATCGTACCTGTACATTTGCGGAGAGGCCGCGCGTTGTACGTACCTTTACTACTTCGGTTTCTTCTGTAAAGTCGGTGATGCTGTGGGTATCCCAGAAATTGGCTTCTTCTTCGTA
>WNFB01001130.1_pt1 | contig 22412 bp, 16 predicted proteins | sample 5400501 | NCBI WGS metagenome assembly WNFB01 (sample SAMN13153341, study PRJNA577476) | soil metagenome | isolation source: 200 cm saprolite under Douglas fir tree site 2 hole 1 | place: USA:California | collected 2015-04-18 | reverse complement strand
AGCTCGCTCAGATCCCGATGCATCCGCTCATGCCCTCCGTTGTCCTGCGGGCATCCAGGCCGAGAGCGCACCAATTGGATTCCGAGGGAGAGGAGCCAGACAGACAGCTTACTCAAACCTCCTCGAGCCAGGACACTCACGAACGGCGTACCGTTATCCGACTGAATAGCCAAGGGAAGGCCGTGACGCTCGAAGAGACGCTGCAACACCTGACGGACGTCTTTGATCCGGGATGACTCCAGGAGTGCGACGGCCAAGACCCTGCGGCTGAAGGCGTCACGGACCGTCAGCGGCTCGCACCGGTCTCGGTTTCGCGCGCACCACCAACCCTTGAAGTCCATGGTCCAGAGATCGTTCGGGCCATGCACCTCGATCCGAGGCCGGCCATCGACGCTCCAGACACGCACTGGCGGCCCGTGCTGGCTACTTTCTCCATCCACAGGCCCCGGGGTGTGTCACGCCGCCCTTCGGTAGTCGTGATGCAAGCCATTGAGGACGGGGATGGCCATGACACGGCCGTTAGCCTCGGGCATTCGAGGCACAGGCTGTTCCTGCCGGAGGCCCTGGTGTGGCCGAGCCGCGTTGTAAAAGCGGGCGTATTCCGCGACGAGGCGCAGAAGATGGCCCTCGCCTAGCACGAGGACATGGTCGAGCAATTCGCGGCGGAGAGTGCCGACAAAGCGCTCGGCGAAGGCGTTCATGTTCGGGGTCCGGACCGCGGTGCGAACGACCTTGGTGCCGACGGCTTCGAACAGGCACGCGAACCGAGCACCTAACTTGGCGTCACGATCGACGACCAGCACTTCGGGCGCGATTTCGAGCGTTGCGTTTCGCGCCTGCTGCGCACACCAGTCGTCGGAAGGCGCCCGGGTGACCGCCGCATGCACAATTCTCCGTCTCTTCAGATCGAGAAAGAACAGGACGAAGATCGGGTGGAAGAGCACGTCGAACGTCTGCGCGAAATCACAAGCCCAGGTAACGTGGTTGCGGAGGAAAGTACTCCAGCGTTGGCCGTCGCCGGGGACCCGCTTCCTCATGTACCGCTGCACGGTCCGCTTCGAGTCCCGGATTCCGAGCTTGAGCAGCTCACCTCGAAGCCGCTCGGCGCCCCACCTTGGGTTTCGCGCCGTCATCTCGCGGATCAGCGTCGCGTAGCGCGTCGGCCTTCGGCCGCGAGTTCGTGACCGCCATCGCCACAGAACGCGGAAGCCCTCCCGGTGCCACCGAACCACAGTGGCCGGCTGCACCAGCGTCACCGTCGCCCGCCACGAAGCCGTCCATCTCGTCAGCAGCGCGATCGTCAAGCGCTGCGAGCCCGTGAACATCACCCGCTTGCGCTGCAGTCGACTCTTCGCGGCGGCCAGTTGTTGTCGGAGAAGCTCGTTCTCCGCCACAAGCGATGCGCGCGAACCGAACTGCCCCACCGTCAACCTCACGAGAGCGCCGAGCATTGCGCCAGACTATCAAGAGGAGGCCGCTGGAGCAGGATCGGCGCGGTCCAGAAAAGTAGCCAGGACGACGGGCCCAAGATGCGCGTTCCCGCTGGCGAATGGCCGTATGGATGTGCAAATTGCGCCCCTCAAGCGTCGTCATTTTTTTGGAAGAGGCGAGAAATCTCCTGTAGAAGCAACAACACACCTTCCAGAAACCTGTCCTAGCTTAGCTTCGTCGATCGCAACCAGAATCAATCAACAATGCCGGCGACGCCGCCAGAAATCCCTGTGGCTGCGAATGAATTGTTTCATCAGCTTCAGGGCAATTACAAACGGACGATCGCGAGCACCGGTTCTTAGGGTATTGGCGACGCCCAACTGCTACCCTGCCACAGTAGCGCTACGACGCGAGCTGTAGCACCCCCGCGCCGTCTCGTGTAGGCCAGAGGACTGGCTTGTTCTGAGAATGGCGATTCCCTCTCCTTCAGCACGGTGAAGAAAAGCCTGCCCTCTACTAGGCGCCTTAGTGTGGCATACGTTCCGGCATGACGGTTGCAGCGTTTGTAGTCGAGCCTTGTGCACCGGGCTTCGCGATTTGATAGCCATCGCTTGTTTGGCGCAGGGGGCCCGATGACCATTCCCGTGTGGACTTTCGAGACCGGCCGGGACGTTCGCTCTGGCAAAGTGACGTAAAGCATGGCTGACTTACCTTTGCATTGGGCCAAAGCTGACATCGTTTTCAAGGCCATCGCCAGCATTGCTATTCCAGTCTCGTTGGCATTGGTAGGGCATGCCTTTAATGCGCAACAGGAGCAAGCAGCCGCCAATTTACTCAAAATGGAACGAGTGGAGAAAATGCTGTCACATCTGACAAGTGCGAATGACAGAGAACGCCTCTTGTCAATGAGGGTTATTAGCTTCTTGGCCAAGCAGCAACAGTTCCCACCGGAACTTGTTGAAGTGATGATAGGAGTTGCTCGAGGCGACCCGGCGCCGGACGTCTCAAGCAGCGCGCTTGAAACCCTTGCGACGATTGCCGGAAACGACACTACCTCAGCGCCTTCAATGCAGGCTCAACAAGCACTGAAAACGCTACCAAGGGTACTCCATATTCACATCGCCGATGAGACACAACGGGAAGCTGCGCTAAGAGCTCGAGAGCAAGCCAAGGCACAAGGCTATGTTGTTCCATCTATAGTGATGGTTGGACCTGAATACTTACCTCACCAAACTCAACTGAGGTTCTTTCACACCGAAGACAAAGACGACGCGTACAAACTCGTTGGGGCCCTCTCGGGTACTGCCGCAGTCAGCCTTAAGGACTTTACAAAAGAACGATCGGCAGGCCGGGCATTTCCTCGCTCGCTCGAGTTGTGGATGGCCGGGCCGAAAAAGGACTAATGCCTTAAGGGAAATTGAAGCCTGGCATACAACATGGCATTGCCTCCGTGTCGTCTCCAAGTCGGTACGAGCTGGCCCCGCGGGGGTCCAGCGGTGAACGGCGCGTCGGCGCGCTGATGCCTTACTTGCAATAGTCCGCCGGCGCGTTCGGGACCTTCCCTCGGTATGCCGCGCAGATGCTGCGTTTGGCCGCCGCGTTCTCCTCGGCGCCACCACTGGCGAGCGCCTTAAGCGTGGCCGGGGCGTGCGGCTGAATCGGTGGAGGCGGGGCTGGCGCCGGCCCGTTGACCACACGACGGGTGCCGACGAGCGACTTGTTGATGACCAGCGGCGGCGTGGCTCCGCGGTTCTTCATCTGCGCAACGAACGCACTTTTCTGTGCTTCCGTCATCCGACTTATGGTCGGATTCTCCGCTTCGTTGCTCTTTGCCACCTGGCTCTTCGCGGCGATCTCCGGAGGCTTGAGGTAGAGCGCCGCTGCCTTGAACTCCGCGAAGGCGGCCGGCGGCGCTTTCCACTTCAGATGCAGCTCGCCAAACCAATAGGGCTCGGCGCTACTCGGCAGCATGTCGAAAATGATGGTGACGCTCTTGCCTCTATCTGTGAAGACGGAGTAACTCGCGTTGTTGCGGGCGACGTCGGGCTTAGCCTTTAGCGTGAAGTTCGTACTATCGAGCACCTCGACGTCCGCCATCGGGAGGACGGTGTTCCCGTCCGCGCTCACGTAGTTCGTCCAAGGTAGCCGGAACCCCATCGTCGGAAAAACTTTACGCCCAATGATGCTCTCGTCGCCGTCGAGTACGTGGAGCGCACGCGTGGAGCAGTAGCCCTCGCTGCCGAAGTTCGCCGCCCAGATCGCCCACGTGTCGTCGTTCGCGTTCTGCGGCGTGTCGAACCACGGGTCGGATTCGGGATGCAGATAGACGTTGTCGTCGACGCGCGGATTCGGGTCCCAGATGTATCCAGATTGGCTGCGCGGGCGTGCACCTGTATGAATGGCCATTCCGTAAACAGGATGAAGCTCGGAGCCGGCGTCGGAGTGGCCCATGTCGAGCCCGAGGAGCCCGATCACGATCGCGCGCTTGCCGTTTATCAGCGGTCCGACGGTCTTCGCCTGGTTGTTTTTCGTGCCCTGGCAGAATTGGAGATCGCCGCAATATTCCTGGCCGTTCTTAATCTTATCTCGGAACTCCTTCCAAAAGCCGCGATCGAAGCCGTCGCCGACGTTCTTCGGATCGTGCTCTGTGTGGATCCATAGCTCGTCTTGCTGGTTGCTGATGCCCACGCCGTGGAACGTGTAAAGATCCATGCACCAATCGCTGTCGAAGTTGTATTCGGCCTGCGCGTTGTCCCACCGTGCGATGCCTTCGTAGGTCGCAACCGTGAAGTTAATGTGCCCTTCGATGTGGAAAGGCGTGAGGTACGGGCTCGTTCCGCACTTAAGGAGGAACGGGTCGTCTTTCCAAGACCATGACGCGCAGTAGATAGTACCGCCCGGCTGGTATCCGTCGACCTGCTTGTCACCCCGGCAATAGGCGGGATCGAGGATAGAATTTAGCACTCCTGGCGAGTGCTTACAGTAGCCGTTCTCGAACGCGTTGTAGTCGTTGTTGGCGCTGACCCCGGTCTGCCTCTCAGCGGCCTTGAGGCAGTCGTCCCAAATGTGAGGGCGCGCGGCCGTCTGCCAGAGATCGCGCGAACCCGTCTTATAGAAAAATTCGTCCTGCTTCCCGAAGCGGGCATTCAGCGGAAAACCGTTTGGATCGACGTCTTCGAAAGCGAGATCGTAGGGCGCCCGTTTGACATAGCGAGGTGTCGCGGCGACGTTGACCGTGAGGGTATCGGTCTCGGTCCATTTGAAGCCGCCTTGAGAGAGAGCGGGTGTCGCGGCGTCCCGCCAATAGAGATGAACCGTCTGAGTGCCGGCTCCCAAAGGCCGGCCCGCCGAGACCGTTCCCTTGACGCTCGTTGCCGGCGCGAGGTTCTGCACGGCAAACGAGCTCGGGTTCGTGTAGTCGTTGGCGTTGCGCATGCTCGCCGTGACATAGCCGTTGAGCGGTGCGCCGCTCTGATTCTTCACCTCGAAGCTCACGCTCACGTCCGTCGTGTCGTAGAGGACGTCGACACCCGGCGGCGAGAAGGCGCGTGGCGTGAACGCGACCGCCGTCGACGGATTCCCCGCTCGCCGCACCGACTCGATCGCGGCGTTGTAGGGGAAGAAGGGCTTCTCTAAGAACTTGAACTTCGGCTGAGCCAACGCGAGCAGGGGCGTGAATGCCAAACCGAAGAAGCTTAACGCAACGAACTTTCTCAAGCGCGCCATGACACCTCCTTCGAAACAATTTCTCCGTTTCCACTTCTGACCAACACTCCTCGCAAACCCGGACTCGCTACCAAGCGTCGGACGCCGGTCCGTGCGCTTTCGCACATAGGGGAAAAATAGGATAAAGACCGGCCACTTCATCACTCCTGATCACCCTCACGTTGTCGTGCGAGCCGTCAGCGAACGGCTGACTGCAAAACGCGAGCAAAAGAGACTGGTTGAAGCAACTACTCAGTTGCAGCCAGCTCAGCACGAGCACAAGCAAGGGATGTTCGTAGGTGTCCACGAAGAAATTGCGGTGACTTGCGGCAAATATGCGATCAACGCTTCTCTGCTCTGACTGATAGATCTTGCATTGAATGGGCCAAGCGTTAATCAAATCGGCGCGTGGCAGTTGTGAATAAGAGGGCGCTGGATGAGTGGAATAGGGACTCGGGTTACGGGACAAGGCGCTTCGGTTGCACTGGTGCCTGCTCACTACGGGCTGCTTGTCGGGTCCGAGCACCTCAATACTCACGGGATAGACAGCGCGGGCGCCCAAGTACGTTGAAGCAGCTGAAGGCGCGAGCCCCAACACAACGATTGCAATGGAGGCCGCGAGAAACATCCACGAGATGCCGCGTTTTCTTGATCGCAGCGCCAGCCAGAACGCGAACGCAGCAAACACCAGCGAGAACGCAACAACCGGAATAGGGAGTGTCATTCGTCTGGCAATCTCAAGCGCTTTGCCCACATGACCGTTTCTCGAGCATCAATTGTGCCAGTCCTTGTGACAGGAGCCAGCTGGTTTGTTCGCAGCAGGCAGCACGCGTGCCTTGATTAAAGCGGCATTTCGCTTGGGCGACTCACCTGCAACACTGCAACTGTAGCGCTACCAGTTTAGGCAAGTAGCAGGTCTCGGACGAGAGAGTCTCGCATAATCACGCTGAGATCCGATTCGGGTATCAAGTCCGTCGCAGCGCCTCAACCCGACGACTCCGAGGTGCTGGCTTTGGCCCCCCTAAATGCACCGCCGAGCACGAGAAAGAGCCAGGCGAGCGGGAGCTGCAGCGGCCATCGGGAACAATCCACTCGCCACACAAGATACTCCACGCGATCGGATCTGAGAATCATCGTTGAGTGACAATCGAGCAAATGGACAACTCTTCATCCTTGGTTAAGAGCAGAGCAATTCCACTTTCTGCTCTCTATTCACGTTCTGCGAACTTGGCCGGTTCGGTCGCGCTCTTGGGCAGGCTCTCCAGCCCTACCGTGGACATCAGCACTTTCGCGCTTCCGAGGATCTTCGTCACCCCTTCACCCTGGCTCGCTAGCTTTTCGATCGCCTGTTTGACCTCCGAAATCCTGCCGGCCACTTCGGGGCGAGGCGGACCTGATACGAGCTTCTTGCCGGAATTCACAAGCTCAACATCTTTGAGACCTCCAAGTGCCAGATTCCAAAGGCCGTGCCTGATCGCCTGGTTTTTCTTCGTGTCAGCTTTGGCCTTCAGCTGAGCATTCACTTCCTGAAAGTTCACCTTCATCAACTCTGTTCTCACTTCAGCCTGCACGACGTTGACTTTCGCTTCCCTCTCCCTGGGGTCCTGGATCGCCATGGCTGCTTTCATCTCCGCGTCAATTTTTTCGTACTTCTGCTTGGAAACGACCGCCTTCAGCAGCTGCATCGAGGATTTCTGAACGAGCGTGTCGGCAACAACGCTATCGCCGAGAAATTTGTCGATTTCCTCAGGCGTCGCGCCACCGCTGGGAAGGTTGGGTTTACTGAAGCCGCCGAGTTGTGCCCATGCGGACGATAAGTTGACTCCGACGACAGCTATCATCACGAATAACTTTTTCATTTCGGTCTCCCTAGACTGCTTCATACGGCCCGTTACAGCCTTTGCTGAGCAACCTCCCTCGCGACAACCGGAGCGAGTTGAAGTACTTGCTCGAGAAGATCCATGTGAAGCGCCTCGGCACCAGCCGCCGCGAGCGCTTCGCGTGGCAGCATCGAGGTGGTCATCCTGGTCTCGATGACCTTGCGCACCTTGACGTCCCCTCCGGGCCCACCCTGCCGCACGCGATAGGTGAACTTGATGTGCGCCACCTGCACGCAACCGTTATTCGAGCAATTCGGTTCGTCGGCATCGATCCGATACGCAGGCTGCACGCAATAGTCGAATTCCGGTTCTAGCAGCTTCAAATCCTCCTTGAATCCAGTGCCGCGGCGGACCAGCTCCATCAAATTCCTCGCGGTGCCGACCATGTAGAAAGGCGCGGGATATGCTGCCGCGAAGAGGCTCACCGCGAGATCGCCGTACTCCGGCAGCTCAACTCCGCCCAGCTTCTCGGCGACCCCGCACGGGCCAAAACGCTTGCGCTGCGCTGCTACGCCTTTCACTCCATCAAGCAGCAGGGCGTCCCCTTTATCAGGCACTGGAGCACCGTCGGCGATAGGCAGCACCGAGTCGAGTCGCGCAAGCTCACCCTCCCTTTTCAACGCATTCACCTTCCAGGTCGGGACAAACACGTCGGTGGTGATTCCACGGATTCTGCCGATGTTCCGAAAGGCTTCCGCTGACATCCCGGCGGGAAGAAACCCGTGCTCGTCGCGGACGCTCAGCTCGCGTCCTCCCTGGACCACTTCGAGCTTGGCCGCCTCGAGCTTGAATTCGGCAAACCGTTTTGCGAGCTCCCGAAGCGCGTTCTTAACTGCAATCTCTTTCCGGGCAATCGGGTCGAACGCCATGTTGGTGGTGATTTCATCCTCGATTCGGTTCGCGCCCTGGGCAGCGAAGAGCACGCGACCGGCCTGATCGATGACCTCGGCGTAGGCAAGCGCCACCGTCACTCGAAGCGTCTTGTAGGCGAGATTTGTCGGTCGCTCGTAGCTCATGGGATTAATCACGCTGAGCCGCACAAAGAATTGTGGCAACTCGCGTTGCGAGACATGCTGCTTGCTGAGATCGATCTGGGCACGCACCGTGCGAATTACCTCACCGAATGTTGGATTCACCGGGATGAGGCTGATGGCAGCCTCTGCGCCGAGAGCATCCGAGAAGAGCTGCACAAGGGCATCTTTCGGAAAGTCCTCCGGAGACCGGATGACCAACGGCAGCAGCCGTGGCTTGCGAATCTCGGCGAGCGTCCGATTCGTAATCTTGGAGAACTTGCCGCCAATCGCGAAGGTGCCCATCTCCGCGCGAGCAACCGCGTAGGATGCTCCAGACCAGATCACCCGAATCTGGCTGTCCCTCTCGCCCTCCAGCATATCGTCCCGGTCGACGCCCTGGTCCCTTCCGGCATCAAGGATGGCGAGTTCCTTCCAGCTCGCCCTGACCGTCGTGCTGACCGTAGTCGGATTGAATCGCTTGGCGGCGTCACTGATGAGATCGTCGACGACATCGTGGAACGACGCCACGAAAAGCGAGACGATGCGCTTGCCTCTCCCAGCTTCTTCGGGCATCACGGCGACGGTCTTGATCGTCGTCCGGGTATTTGCGTACAGGACCTCGCCTGTTGCGAGATTGTTGAAGTAGATGCTGGCGGTCACCGGAGCGTAGAGGTCAACCGTGCCGTCGATTTTGCTGACGGTGTAGCGGGAGGCGCGAGCGATTTGAAGCGAGACAGCAAAAGTGCGCAAGTAATTCGCCTCGGAGATCGTTTCAGCGGCGGGAAATCGTTCGCTAAACCGTTGCGCGAAGTAATGCTTCTCCTCTTTCCCTAAGGCGTTGCGAAAATCTGAATCGATCCGCAACGGCCCGCTGTCGTTTGGAAAGAACACCCCGTGGACCGGAAAGAGGTGGTAGCGAGCCTCTGCGCCAGCGGCGCCGGCGGTCGCAAGCAGCAGAAGAAAAAGGAGAGCCCTCATCGCGCTTTCTCGCGGGCCGCCCTTTTGACGCCTCGGCAGGACCCGATGCAAAGCAAGATCTGGTTGCCATCTGTACGGGAGTCGAGTTTCGAAAAGTCCCTGTTGCTTAGCAGGCCTTTTGCCAGAGCTTGGTCCAGGGATTCGCTGCCCTTGTAGTTGACGATGCACTGAAGCTGTGTCGGTCCGGACGCGCGTTGGATATAGCCTTCCACCCCAAGCGTTGTTTTCAGCGCGTTGGTAAACGCGATCTTCAATCTTTGTGACAGATTGTTTCCACTCAGCGTTACGACGTACTCGCGTCCATACGTCGTACGGTGTTTCCAGTAATCTTGGATGCGTGCACCGATGATAGGCCCTCCAATGTTTGCCAGCTTCTTGGCAGCCATTGCGGCGCAATCGCTTGAGTTAGAACCTGCCGCTTCCTCGGTGAACGTCTCGGATGCAATCGACTCGCCGTCCACGGTGGAATAGGTCTTGATGGTTACAATCCCATTGCACTGGTCGTCGCCGGTGTGGGTATTCTTGCCAGTGTCGATGATGATCGAGTTGGCGACCATGAAAAAGTCTGCTTTGGCTTCCGCCTTGGCATAGGCAACATATTTCGCGAGCGACGCTCCGTCCTGCATCTGCTCGATCGTCAGCGGTTTGCTTTTGAAGTACTTCGACCGAAATACGCTGTTATCGAGGATCCGTAAATCGTAAGCTTGGAGCTGCCCCACCAACGCATTGTATGTCTGGCTTGTCTTCTCTGGGCTGATGCCGCGCGGCTGGTATGACGCGAGCCTGTCGGAGCTGTTTGCGGACGACTGCGAATGTTGGAATTGCTCAAGCTCCCCCACTGGGGCTCGGATATCGCGAAGGCTGGTGTGGAATTCGTCCATCATCACCAATATGGAGTAATAGCGAGTAGGCCCCACCACCAAGCCGTGATTCGAGAGCAACTTACGAAATAGGCTATCGACGAGCACCAGCTTGACAGTTACGTCATATGTCTTGTTGGTCCGCGTCCACTCTTCCCGTCTGAACTGCTCCGCGGGAAGCTGTGTAAAAATGCTGTCGATTTGTGACGCGACCTTTGTCTCGTGCGACGTATTTGGACCAAGTACACTCTCGATAGCACTGATCACGGCCTGGCGTTTAGCCTTACGCACGGCCTCTCGGAGCGCCGCTGAATTCGGTGCACGAATGACTTCCGCTCCCTTAATCATCTCTTCCCGATCTATGGGGACGGACGCGCTGCCCACTTCCTCGATCTCCTGGGCTTCGCCGGTGCCCCAAAAATTCATCGCGAGGGTGACAGCCAGGATTGACCTTTTCATCCAGGGCTTGTGTTTCGGCTTACCGTGAGCTCGCCGTGTCCCAGCCTCCGCGTAAAGCTCGGCCCGCCGTGCATTCATTGTGCTGCCTCTTGTCTTGCCTGCTGCACTGGACGTGCCAGAAGTACCGTTCAGCGTCGGCCTCACATTGAGCACGGGCAAGGCATCAAGTGGCCGAACTTCGGATTGGAGCCTTCGATAGCCTAAGTGGCCCCTGCTACTGCAACGTGCAACCTGCAACTGTAGCGCTACAGGCATCCGTTGGGCAGAGTTTGCCAATGCAGCTAGCGGCGCCGGCCTGGAGCATGCGCTGTGTGGCGCTGGGAACTAGTGGCTATCCTCTAAGCAACAGAGACGGACCTGCGGCATGTCTGATGCAACAGACCCGGCGACTGACAGATCCAAATCCATTGGCCCGTCTACACGAGCTCGCGAGGGAACAACTTGGCACTCAAAGTGAGGGTAGCTACCTCAGCTCTGTTGTTAATTCTCACCCGATGCGTGCCCCTTCCAACCCACCGCACAACAATGAGCTGGTGCGACTCAGTTTCAGGGCTGTTCAACAGAGTGGGAGTACATTGCCTGGAGTTGGCGGGTTCCTATGCCCTCACATTCTTTGGGCCTCTCTCGGCACCAAAGAGATATAGCCTTGCGCCTTGCGCTGATGCTGGTGCTCAGCCTCCTCGCGCTGTTGAGAATATCGGAGACTACGACACATCATACTCATACCAGACGGCCTTCGATGGGACGGCTGGCTTAAGCCTCAGAGCGCTGACCGGACTCGGTTGGGTCCCAGGGCTTGCCGCGAGCACCAAGGGTAATGTTTCGACCTCGGTAAGCGTGACGCTGAAAAATGCGCGTTGGGTTGCGATTTCGGACGTCGGCGCCTGGCTTCACAGCCGAATCAACTCCACGCGCTTCGATGCTTCGAAGCAAGACGTGTTTGAGAAGTGCCGCAATACTCAGAGCTATCTTTGCGAGTCGACCAATCAGTTCGCAGAGGAGGTTCTCGAGGCCACACCGGTTATCACCGTGACGGCAACCAAGGATTTGGAATTCGCGATTAAGGCTGGAGTCGACAGCGCTGGTGCCCGGTTCAATATTGTCGACAAAGGCGAGGGTAAAGCGGAAATAACGTGGGGCGATCCGCTCACGATCGGTGCCCGCGTCTCCCGTTCGAGCGATGTCGTAGCCCCTTGTTTGTAACGGAGCTCCTATGAAGAGACGTTCATTCTTGATCGCACTCGCCCTGTCATCGATATCTTGCCGTCCTGTGCTGCTCAGGTACGTGCAAGTTGATAATCCGGCCAATCGCCTGCTGTTGGTTACGATTGTTGGATCCACTGATCAAGTAGCGTACTTGAACGACCCCGAAGTGGCTGCGCTCTCGGCGCGTTATCGCTACGTACCGATCGTGCTCAATTGCGAGTTCAGCTTGGCGGACGACCGCAGGTACTGGGCAAACAATTACCTCAGCGTTTCATTCGAATACTATATGAAGCATCGAAACTGTCCGTTCTCCGATCGAGATTGGGATATCGTGAACGATCTCGCCGTGACCTCGACGCCGGAATTTCGGATCTATTCGGCTGACGGCAGTCAATTGCTGCGTTCGATTGCTGCGTCTGCTGAGGATGAGCGGACAATTGCGCAGCTTCGGCAGTTTTTGGTGGTCGCTGAGGCCAGTCGCAACTGAGCAACAACGGCGGTTGCTCGCGCCTCATCGACTCTTCTGCTTGCATTCTTCCACTTGTTGAACCAGCTTTGTCACATGGGTCCGGATGAGGCGGATGGTCATGTTCGAAAACCTCGTGGCCGGCTCTCAGTTTTGCCATCAGGTTGGGCGCCGTCACGCGGGCGGCCACGATTTACTCTCCGTACCTTTTCAACGATCTGGAAACGTTTGCCCGAGTGCCTACGATGATACGACAAAAGTCCATGCTTAAGGCATGGATCACCGACGAAGCCGCCGACGTCGCCACTGTGGTCGCGACCCTGGCCGAGCATATCGGCGAGCTTCAATTGATCACCAGAAGTAATCCCGAGCTGTTGCGTTGGAAGACAGCCGGCGAGACCGCTCGAGGGCAGAAAAGCTAAATTCACGCCTCACTTCATCGTGCGCAAGAGCGGCTCCGCCCACTCTGAGAGCCATACACCAAACTGCGGAAACTCGAGCACCAGTATCGCGAGGACTGGGCCCGCCAAGAGGGGCCCGATGGTCCTCAAGCTAGAGGCATCGAAGCTCACCTTTCCCGCAGGGGTTCGAGACATGGCGCTGAGTACCTCATTTCGCTCGAAGCGAATGAACGTCATAACCCCCACCATCACGCAAATCCCCATGGCGAGCCAGGCTGCGACGAGCAGCAGGCGGTGAGGCGATTGGGGGTAGGAGACGAAGGCAATCCAGAGGCAGGCTGCAAGAACGGTTGCCAGCAATAGGAAAGTCCGAATCGCTCCGAGGGCCCACGAAACCACGAGGACGACGTAAGCGCCGAGCAGGGTGGTACGGGCTTTGTCTTCGGCAGTGGCCCAAGGACTGCGGCTCCTATCCCTGCTAACAAGGTACGCAGCGCTCCGCAGGAATTCGAAACTGAGCGATCCCCAAGCTGGCCAAATATCGAAGCGCTGGAGATCTTTCGTCAGTTGCTCCTGCAGCGTGGGTGAGGACTTCTCCAAAGTCTTGAAGGGATAGAGCCCGCTAACTTGCTTCCAACTTTCAAGGAACTCCGCAAGCATTCGAACAGTCGGCTGCAACACCTGAAACCGACCAAATTGCTTCGGCGGGAGAGTGGCAAAGAAGGGCTCGAGTCGAGCGCGCAAAGGGCTCGAGCCGAGGAAGCTGAGAAGATGCCGGAGGCTCGCGGCGCCGGAGAGGACCCGGTTGAGCGACCACGCGAGTCCGAAGACCACGAAGCCTACGCAAACCTCTACCACGCATTCGGTCAACCGACCGTCGAGGGGAGCACGGTGAATCCTAAGGAAAATGAGAAGGGGGACCAGGACCGCAATAGCAGGCGGAAGCAGTCCACGAGGCGGCCACAGAGGTCTGTTAGCCTTGAGTAAGTCCTCGGAGAGAACTGGCCTTTCGCTGTCCCGGAGGAATCTGACAGCCGGCATCCCTTCCTCAACGTGAAGGGCAAGGGGCGCGTTGACGATCGATTGGACATGGCTCCAAACCATCAAGTAGATGCCCAGCCAAAGGAAGAGGACTGGGATAGCCGCCGTCACACCGTTCGAAAATCCAATGGTACGCTCGTACCATAGGAGAATGTTTGGATCAGGCAACCACGCCGATCTGGGGTGCTTGAAGAAAACAAATGCGGCAGCTCCGAGCAGAAGGGCCACAACACAGACACCCGCAAGGCCCCATCGCCTCGGCGCGCCACGGCCGCCGAAGATGCACGCTGGGAATGTGAAAAGGAGCGCGCCGATGGCGGCACCCGTGGCCGCGGTCATGACCTTGAACAGCGTCACCTCGGCGTTTCCGAACGATCGGACGGGTATCAGTGCGACCCAAGCAACGCCGAGATATCCGATCAGCACGACGAAAAACAGAGTAGGGAGCGCGACCATGAGACGTTGCCTGCGTGCTTGCAACCAGCGCCCAAGGTGAGGGTTATCGGTCGTCGACCGAAGCAGCGCATCTGCAACCGGTACATCGCCAAAAAGCAGGAGCAGCACTGGAATGTGCCATTCCTTTTCTCCCCCGGCGCGGATGCGGTCGCAGACCAGCCAAAAGCTACAGGCTCGAAACAGCACCCATCCTGTCGCGAAGAAGAAGAACCCGATCAGCGCCCAGGGAGCACTGACGTGCCCCGGTTCGAATTTTTCCGGCTGGGCGGTGTTATTCAAAAAGACCGCGCCGGCATCGGCGGCGTCAGTCGTCACGGGGAAAATCTTCACCGGCCACATCGCACCGTTCCCGACGACGGAAATCCACACCGGGGGAATCACCATTCCGGCATCAAAAGGCATTCCGTAATCGGCCAGTTCATTCCCTTTGAGCAGAACCACCGCTGCATTGAAAACGCCCTCGCCGGCTTCGTTTTCAAAGGTCTGCCGAACCTCTGTTTTTCCTTCCATTTGCCAGGGAGTCCAAACTTGATTCATCGGAATGAGCGGATAGGTCGAGGCCACGAGCATTCCTTTGGCAACCCGTGCCTCGGTCGGATGGGTTAGGAGCAAGCTGCTCTCGAGCGTGAACAGCGTCGCGTTGGGGCAGAAAGCACGGACTCGCCGGGCCAAGAAGAGTTTGTCCTGGTCGTCCGTCGCGAGAATTCCGATGAAACGAATCCTCTCGCGTTCGAGAGATTGCAGGGTGTTCTCCAGAGCCCGTTCGTCGTAACTCTCTGTGGTTCGCGAAAACTGCGGAATCGCGGCCGCTCCGCTTCGCTGGTCCTGAAAGATGGGCAGGACGAGGTCAGCTGGCAGCGCAGGCGATGCAATCGGCGCGGGGGTCGTTTCTACGCGAAGTCGGTGGACGTGCAGGGGAAACGGAACGCGAAGATGAACCCCCACGCTGCCCCCATCGTTAGCGACGTTCGACAGGCCACCGCCGTAGGCTGTATTGGATTCGACAAGTAAGGCGACCTCGCTCTTTGTGTTTGCGCCAATGCTCTCGAGAAATTCGAGCATTTTTCCCATCACCAGGTTGTCGGGAAGCACGGTCCGCTTGAAGTTTTGCCCGGGCCGGAGCGTTTCCGCAGTAGCCGAGCCGCTGCGAATGGGACCATCGAAACCCTTGCTCAGACGGGCGAGCGACGTGGCCGAGCCCGAAAAAGTGGGGCCGAGGATTCCGAGCAGGTGCGCTTTGCGAGCAACGAGGGGAAGGCAGGACCTCCGATAACCTGCATCGCATCCTTGGTCGAATGGAATCGTCTCTTCGGCCGCCGAGAGAATCCGTTTGGTGCAGTCCATTTGCGCCTCGTTAACGCCGGCGGTCGGAGTCTCGCCAACCAAAAGGACGATGATTCGCTGCGCATCGTCGCGAGTACCCGATACTACCCCCGGATAGCCATCGCAGCCCGTTCCGCCGTCGACACCTTGGTTCCATGGCAGCCAGAAGCGATCAAGGGAGTAGTGAAACTGCGCGAGCGCACGTTGAATTGCGTCTAGCTGCAGGTCGAAGGCGTAGGTCAGGCCCGACGTCAAAGGGTCCGGCACCGTCGCGAGAATGACGTCGACGCTCTCATCCTTCAGATGTTCCCCCAGCGCGCGACTGAACTCCTCACAGGATCCTACGGGGTTAGCCCCGGTCTGCTTTGACGGCTCGGGAGGCCGGGAACCTGTGGAGGATGCGTGGAGAATCCAGAGCAGAACCAGGACTGACGGCAACGCAGCCTGTCTCATAAACTTCCCGTCCGTGGGTCGAGGCTCAGCAGCACGATCCCGAGCCGTGATTGTTTCGCCTTCTAAATCAATGCATTGATCGAGCCAGCCCTTGGATGATGTTACAAACCGTCAATGAACCGTAACCGGCGGCGTTATGGCGCGTGACAAGGCCCACAAGCGCTGCGTTGTAGCGCTACTGTTGCAGTCAGTAGCACCCCTGGGGTCACATGCCGCTGGGCCAGTCGTCCAGTCTTTGCGACAGGATTTTGGCAAGCGACAGCCTGCCTCTTCGCGGAGTGATTAGTGATTGTTCCTGCGCCGCACGGCCAGCGGGCTCCCGTTCGATCTCCGGCCGTGTATGGACAGGCCGAGGCGTCCGCCGGTGCGGGCGCGGCCTGGACCACTCGGGCAGCGGACCGCCATCTTGGATCTGGGACAATCCTCCGTCGGGGATGATTCGTACCCAGAGTGGATTGAAGCCGTGGGCGGCGAAGTCCTGCGGGCTTTTGGATCCTGTGGCGCTTTCTCCCCTGCTGGACGAACGTAGATCTCCGGCCGGTTCAACTTCGCGGAGCAACGTCCCATCGGCCGGAATGTCTGCGACGTACGCGAGCGCCCCGGCATGTACATGCCGGATGCTGGCCCAGTGATACCAACAACCTTGCGTTCCATCGGTGACGCCTCGTCGCTATTTAGGCAAACATCCACACTAGGGATTGGCGTTCCGTGCCATTCACCGTCAGCGCGATCCCTTGGCACCATGAGGGGTGGTGAGGACCAGCAAGTGTAACGGGATGTGTCCTCTCTATCTGCAGTTTGGATCCTGGGCTCGTGGACCTGCCTCTTCTGGTACGCTTCACGGCCCTCCTTATGCGCGGCTGCGCAGCGATAACATTACGACGGTCCGGGCGGAGCACTAGGATGACCATTGAATCGGGAGTGTGTGGCTATACTGCGCGCTAATATTCCCGCCACCGTCCAAAGCGAGGATCCGAAAGGTGAAATTGCCGTTCTGCTTAAATTGGTCAGGACCGTTTACTGTCTTTCCTAGCCACCATGCATACAGTCTGTCGCGGGTATTTGCCCTCACTTGCTTGAACAACCAATCTCCCACAATCGATCCACTATTGCCGTATGGGTCTTCGGTGCGGACAAAATAAAAGGGGCCTCCGTCCTTACTGAGGGTCAGTCGGACGGAGACGTTGCGGTAGTTAGCAGTCTGGATTTTGAACCAAATCGCCGGCACAAATATAAACACGAACGGTGTGCACGAAAACTCGGATAAGGTCGGTGGCGGCGCTGATTCGATGACCATGGTGCTGTCATTGGCACCGTGATGATATTTGTCTCCCGCGTCGTGAGCCTGAATGCGAGGACATAGCTCGCCGGCAGTGTAGTCGAAACTATGGATGTCGTTATGGTTTTTCACATATTTTTTGCCAGCCTGGGCAATGTTCCACATGTCCTTCTCTTTGCCACTACAAACCTTTACGCCACTCGCTTCGTAAGCGTACTCGACCACTCCGTCGCAGCGCGACTCATCGATTTCGTCCACGCGACCGTGCCAGGTGAACCATTTGTAATCAAGCATCTCGGAGAACGTCCACCATATGTTGCGACCACACAGGCTCGCGCCAGTCGCGGCGATCGTCTCTCTTGCGCGTGCACTCAGGCCAGAGGAAGGCACGTGCGCTCCGTGGAAGGTTTTATCGGCGTGACCTTCCTTGAATTGAAGAATCAATCTGTCCCGAAGGCCAGCCATTGCGGTACGGAGATCTTCATCAGGATTCGTGAGAGTGGCATCAGCGGTGAACCACCGGACTCCGTCGCCTGGAAACGCGGTACAGTGGATGCCGCGCATTTCCACCTGGCCCCTTTCGCTTGCGGTGAGACCTAGAAATAGGCCAGCGTGCCAATGATCCTCGAAGTGAGGCATGATGAGGTCCCTGTAGAAAGCGTCTGCCATGTGGAATCCCGTGGAGAAAGGAGCCGCAATTTGAACGGGGCCGGGGGGCCCAGCCTGTGGCTTTGGTATTGGCGGACGCTTCACAGGAGGTACGGTCTTCGGAGGCTCGAAACGTGGCAAGATCGGCCCTGTCTTCAGTTCGCTCGGTTGCAGCAGCAAGGAATGAGGCGCCAACTGCTGTGGCTCTGTTAGACGCCAGGGCTGCTCTGCCTTCTGAACCGATTTAGCGACGGAACTGGCGAGTTGCGCTGGCGTCACTCGACCGATGTGGGGCATCTCGAGCTCGCCGGTTTGAGCTTCCGCCACGGCGACAAGTGCCCGGTGAGCGGTTGCGGCCACATCAGGGTTCGGGTTCGCGATGAGAGTGTCCAGCTTCGCTTTCATCTTCTTATCCAGACCTGCGGCCATCGATGCTGCCACGGCAAACCCTGTGTCATGACCGGATTGAAGTAATGACGACAGGACAGACGGTGTGTTTTGAACCAGTCCCTTTGCTACCCAATGCGAGGCTTTGTTTGCATCCTCAGCGACGATGCGCATTTGAACGTCCAAAACGGCCGGCGAAAGAGAAGCTCCGGCACTTGCAATTAGACGGGCACGTTCATCCGCATGCTGAACCTTTGAGGCGAGTGAATCCAACAGCTCGTGCCCCGGTCCGTTGAGGCTCGCCAGTCCGGATAGAAGCCCAGGGAACTGTAATGCGTGCTTTCCATGGGACTTCACAGCCTTAAGGAGTGCGCCGGCAATAGCCGCTGAAACTGGCGTCGAATTACGTTGCCAGGTAGCAATAACATGTCCAGCGGCATCCTGAACACGAGGATCGGCGTCTGCCAACGATTGAGCGAGAACGCGTTCAACTTTGAGCCGCTCCTTGTCTCGCGAGAGTAGGCGCACTGCTTGCGACCGAATTTCGGCATGGGGGTCAGATACGGCTAAGCGCATCAGTACCTCAAAATACGCGTTGGCATCCGCACTGTCGCGGGCTACCCCGTCCACGAAATCGAGCACGACGGATCGAAAAGCAGTGCTCAGCTCTCGATCGGATGCGGCTTGTATCAATTCTTTGACGAGCGCCGGGTCACGTTTCAGTCGCGGCTTCAACAGTGGAAAGAGCGAATAACCGAGCACATACAAGTCTGCGCCCTGCGCCTGCGCCTTCAGCGCCCCGACGAGCTCAGAAGGCGATGCACGGGCGAATTCTTCTCCCGCATTGGTTTTCGTACGCGGGTTTGTCAAGTAGTTGGCGACTACGTCTTTGATAGAAGGCATGAGCGTCAAGCCTCCTCTCTGCGTAAGTAATTGTCAGGTGGCGGCCCATTTTTCCAAAGGGACCCAGGTAGGCTCTGCGTCGCAATTGTCGGCACAAACTTCGAACTCGTACACCGGATGTATCTCCCAAAGCGAGACGCGCTTCGGGTTGCTGGCAACGGGTTTGCCGTCCGCGCACGGAACGTGGCTAGAATCAAAGAACAGCTGACCAGTCACACGCACCGGCACGTGTGCCGCGGCGACCTGCAGTACCTTGTTCGCCGTCCAAGCCCCGGGTCTGTGGTGTGGAATCATTTCCGCAACAATACCCTGACATTCGTTAGCAGCCTTCTGGACCTTACCGGTTGCACTGGCGAGTTTTTTGGTCTCAACCAGCGCAATGTGGATGTCGTGAAATGAGTCTTTATTTGCGAGTTGGTCGAAATCATGTCCGCAGTTTACACTTTCGCCGCCTTCAGGCCTGGCCACGAGCACAAACGCGATCAGTTGTACAAGCTTGCCCTCGCCGAGCTGCTTCAAAGGAGCGCGATCCTGGGTCGGACCGCTTTGCCCGAAGTTGATGTCCTTGTTCTGCTCGACATCATTTTGGAGCTTCGCGACTTCAGCGAAGGTGAGAGTCACAGGGCTTCCCGTGGCACAGAAGCTATTCTTCACCTGATTCTGTTCCGCTTCCCTGACGCCTTTACCCTTGGCTCCGCAGCGCTGGTCGATGGCGGCCGCCCCTCCAGGGAATGAAGGGTTCTGACAGGTTAATGAAAAGGGCGTATCCGCGACAGCACCAGTTGAAACCAGTGCTGCCATGGTCGTAACAACGACCTCAAGTAGAAAAGTAGAATGCGTGTCGCGCATGGTTCCTCTCCTGAAAGCCCTGCAGTAATTAGCTCGCGTTCTCAGGCTTACGTGCATTGACTGGGCCAGCCATTGAGAAAATTTGGGCGCGAGTCGAGTGGCCGTGGTGTTGGCCGGAAAGATGCCTTTGACCGCGGCTTAGCAGCAACAAACAATGGCTTAGGGGATCAGATGGTCACCACACACTATCAGGATTGTGAGTCCCCCAAACCGCACGAACTGCAACCCTGCAACAGTAGCGCTACAGTGCACGCTGTAGCACCCCGGCCCGATACCTCTTGCATGTGAGAGATGCTCGTTTGAGGATCCCCGGGCGATTTCGATGCAAATAGCTTGACTGGACGCGAGTTCGACCGAGGGAAAGCGTGCGAGCCATCCCTCCCGCCTCAAGGGAACGTGACGGGCCATCGGACTCAGTCAGATAGTGCCACTCCCGTTGGGTCGAAAAGACGACGATGATTGCGAGGCGCGTTGCTACGTGGCGTATACTTTCGCGCATGACATCGGTCGAGATCACCGTGTTCAAAGCGACGGTCATACGCCTCGCAGCCGAGGGGAAGATTCCGAGCGAAGTTTCAGACGGACTTTGCAAGCTGATTGCTAGAGGGAATCGGCCTCAGACGGAATTCAACAGGCTGCGAGTGGCCAAACCACGTAGCTTCGAGCAGGCAATGAAGGAAATCGCAGGTCTAAATCACGGCTCCGGGGAATTTGTCTTGACGCCATTGCTCTCGTCAGGCTCAACGCGTTTGGCGTTCGTGGCTTGGAGCCGGCTTCGCATCGACAGCAATCGGTAGTAGCGCGTCAATCTCTTGTGACCGCCCTCTGCGACGCGGGACGCGGGGAACGTCAAGTTGCTGGCCACAGTGCAAGGTAAGCTGATGGTGCAAGCGTATTCGTCCTGACATTCATTTCTTCTGTTGGTTTTTGCCTGGCTTTTGCCCAGTTCCGCGAAGGTTGATCAGACGCTGGAGTAGATCGAACCAAAACGCCGCTCCGAACAGCGCCGTCGACGCGGTGACCAGCCAACCAACGATGGCGAGAAGAATCGACGACGGAACAGTGCCCCAGCCGAGGGGCAGGGTCATGAGATTACGCATGGCCTGCGCCGCATCTTGCGCGGCCGGCATGGCACTCTGCACGATCAGCGCGGGGTGTTCCCAAAGCGTGCGGAAGAGGTGGATGCTGTCGACGTTGAACAGCGCAGCGATTGCTAGAGCAATGAGAAACGTGAAGAGCTGCGCCATTCGTTTGTAGCTTCCGGACACTCTGTCCATCGCCGCGTCGAACCAACGTGCCAGTTCGCCTTGCAGATTCTCGATCTTACCTTCGGAGCGCGCATACATGCCCTGAAGAAGCTGCTTGATCTGGGCATTCCCTATCGCGTCGATCTTTTGCTTGAGATCGACGGTACCCGGTGTTTTCTGAATCGAATCAATGAGAGCAAGTGCGAAATGCTTTGGCTCTATGTAGGAGGGTATCACGGCGGGAACCTTCCTAGCGTCCGTGGTGCCTGCGTCCCGGGGATTGACCAGAGCATGATTGTAGATATCCCTCGCCAATCCGTCGAACGCCTTATCGTTGAGCAGCGCCTTAATGCCGGTCAACAGGCCTCTTGCTCGTAGCTTGAATAAGGACGCCCCCGCCTCGTAGACCGAGCTGGTAATAAGAGCGATGGACCCGTAACAGACCACCAAGCCGAGTGCGACCTCCAACACAGTGCTGCTGAGCACGTATTCTTCCTCGTTTCTACGTCCCGACGGCCGGGAGACTCGTTCGCGGCGTAATCGATCCGCCAAGCACAGGCCATGCCACTGTTAGAGTTGACGCATTGGGCAACTGCCGCGAATCCCTATTAAGGCCGGCCTCGGTCAGCGGAGAGGCTAGACGGCAAATTTTGGCCGAGGTGACTGCAACCCTGCATCAGGAGCGCGTCACGCTACCGGCGTTGATTGGGCGGAGGCCAAGGCCTCGAGAGTTTTCGGGCCCACTTCGCCATCGGGGACTAGCCCTTGGTCCAGCTGGAACGCAACCACCGCGGCCTGAGTATGTGGACCGAAAACGCCGTCAAGGTCTCCCGGGGAGAAGCCCGCGGCTATGAGTTGCTGCTGGACTTCGCGGACGTTGTTCCCATCGTCGCCAAGTTTGATCAGTCGTTGTGGCCGCGTCGGAGCGACACCGGACCCCGTCTCAGCGTACTCAATCCACGGTACGAGCACACCAGTGTCCCACCGGCGATCGTCGAGCGATCCGCGGCACACGCCGAAGGCGCGACCCATTGCCTCGATTGTCCCGCCGTTACCATCGGACAACACGATGTGACCGTGTGCGGCGGGCTGCGGGTACCGCAAGACGGCCGCACCCGGTGTTCGTGCCGCCTGTAGCAAAGAAATCATAGCCCCGAGCCTGCGGCTGTCGTCGCTCCATGCCCCGGTGTACGCCTTGGCAGCGGCTGCGGGTCCCGCGTCATTGTAGAGACACCCGTAGAGGCGACCCGACGCCTGGAAGACGCACCAAGAGACAAACTCGGAGCAATCCCAGGGTCCTTTCCAACTCACGTTATCCTTAGGCACAGGACCGCCAAGCACATATTTCTCACCGATGTGCTGGCCGGCCAACGAAAGCAGGTCCACACCCTTCGCCATAGAGCCTCCGTAATAATGGTTGCACTAAG